>OKSD01001051.1_pt1 | contig 28715 bp, 29 predicted proteins | sample 1601221 | NCBI WGS metagenome assembly OKSD01 (sample SAMEA3541550, study PRJEB24748) | human gut metagenome | biome: human gut; feature: human-associated habitat; material: faeces | place: China | collected 2012
CTCGCGTTGTGACAAAACGGACAACGGAAATTGCACCCGCCCGTAAAAAGCGTGCATGCGGTAAGCCCCGGATAGTCCAGAAGCGTCAGTTTGTTAAGCCCGTGAATAATCATTCTTCTTTGCCCTTTTTTGTTTGTGATCGGATTACCGATATTTATTATAAGTATACCCCGAGCGCGCGCTTTTTCAAAGCGAAATACAACAAAAACAAACGGGCGCGGTCAATGAAAAATCGTTGACATATTTTTCTTACACGCGTATAATAAGCGTATCTAAATATATTTGGAGGATTTATTGTTTATGAAAAAGAACATTGGCAAAATTCTTGCCGTTATTCTTGTTGTTGCACTTCTTGCAACCGTACTTTGCGCCTGCAACGCCGAATCTTTCACGAAGAAACTCGAAAAGAAAGGCTACACCGTTTCCAGTGCTGAAACCGACAAAGAAGACGCTTCTATCGTTTGGTCTGTTTCCGCTGTGAAGAGCACCACCGAAGCCGTTACGATTTATAAATTCAAAACGACTGACGACGCGGAAAAATTTGAAAAAGATGCCCCCACCGGCAAAGTTGGCAAATATTCTCTCGTTGTTAAACGTACGGGCAAAATCGTTTATTACGGAACCGAACAAGGCGTAAAAGACGCAAAATAAGTATTATTGCTTAACAAAAAAAGAATCACCGAGCAATCGGTGATTTTTTTTGTGCTTTTGGTGAATTATACTTTCAAGTGCAACGCATATTACGTCGTCTCGACAATGCCCTTTATTCACTTCCGTGCAAAGCACTTTTGTCCTTGCGAAACACCTCTAATCGGGGACCCCGCGGGATATTGTGTACCCGTGGGAAAAAGGCGCAAACAAGAATAAGAGTGAGCATTATCGCGCGCGATAATGCGTTTTCAAAATCAAGATAGGGGTCCCCAAAAGATACTTTTGTACTTTTGGGGAAAAGGAATAAACAAGCAAAAGACAAACGACTGTCGCAAGCGACAATCGTTTGGTCAAAAGCGCAGTTTATGACGCGTGCGCCTATAAGTCGTCCGCATCTTGCGTGGGCGTTTCAAGCGGCTCGTACGTTTCAAAAGTCATAAGCGCGGGGAAACAGCCGTACATTCCAAGCGGATCATACATATTCGGCGCAAACGCCGCCTGGTTGATTTCATTTTTACTTTTCAATGATTTCATAAACCCTCCGCCCTTTATTCTGTGCAAAACGGAAAACTCTATTCGCCTCGAAAAAGACAATTCCCGCCTTTTGTAGGCGGGAATTTAACTTGGTTGCCCTTCCGTGCAACACACTCTCTAAAAAGTCAGAATTTTGATGAGATTTTGACGTTTCTTTTGGGGTTCTGAAAATCCTAGTGTACTAATGCGTACACGGATTTTCGGGTTCCCGAAAAAACTCAAAAGGTCGCAAAATTATGACTTTTTATCCTTTGGTGATGGTGTCGGTGTCGCCCAAGGCGGTCACATCTTCCACCGAAACTCCGCTGTCTTTGATATGCTCGATTTCGGGCGCGGCGTCGGGCGCGGTTTCCTTATGCGCTGCCGTGTTTGCGGACTTCCTGTAAATGACGAATTTCTGCCAGCAGAATTCCAGAACGCCGTTGATAAGCATTACGGTTGCTTCCGCAATAAGGCTTGCCCATTCCTTGCCGCCGAGCGCGGTTGACACGGAGTGAACGTACCAGGTCTGGAACGGATAAAACGGGACGTAAAACAAGAACGCGAGCGCCATTGCGACGGGAACGTTCTTTGCCGATTTGAACGTGAATTTGCGGTTTAACGTAAAGTTCCACAAAACCGACAGAGCAAGCGCGACGGTCGTTGCGACGAAGGTCGTCTTTTTCATTTCGGTGATGAAATTTATCGTGCCCCAGTCGAGTTTTGCGAACGCATAAGTCATTATCGTGAACGAAACGAACTGGATAATCCCCGCGCTTGCCGTGCAAAGTAAGTATTTGACGGCTTGCCAACGAGTGCCGTTTTTCTCGTTCATTGCCTTGAATTTCGCCTTTCTGTCTGCTTTTCTTTGTGCCTTTTCTTCGGGCGTGAGTTTTTGTTTTGCCATACTTTCTCCTTATTATAACGGGCGTCTGATTGCAGTGTCTTCCGCTTCGCCGCAGCAGTGAATGTGCATATTGTTCATTACTCTGAATGCGTCGGCGCGAATATGGAAGCTTCGCAAGCCGTTAAGACGGACTTTCAGTCGCATATACAGCATAAGACTTTTGCCGTTGTCGGGCGGGGGACATTGTGACACGAAGCAAGCGTACGCCGCTTTTGTTTTTTCAAAGTCTTTTTTGGTGATTTTGACGAATCTGTTGGGTTTACCGGTGAAATAGTACGCCAGAACCGTTGGTTTTGCAATTTGGGTTGCCCCGACGCTTTTCATCATATTGACGTTGCTGCACATAAAATACGCCTTTGACACCGCTTCTCCCACACGAAGATGGTCGGGGTGGCTTTCGGGGTACAGTTTGTGGTCGGGGCCGATCACGACGTCGGGCTTAATTTCTGCGATGACTTTTGCGATTTCGATGCGGAGCGCGACTTCGTCGTACATGCCGCCATCCTCAAAAGGCAGAAATCTGACGTCCTTAACGCCCAGAATTTTCGCGGCTGCCAGTTGTTCGTCGCGGCGGATTTTAACAAGCGTTTCGGGCGACATGTTTTCGTCTTCCGTGCCGAACCGTCCGTCGGTGCAAACGAGATAATATACGTCCTTCCCTTCGCGCGCAAGCCTTGCGACGGTGCTGCCCACGGCAATTTCGATATCGTCGGGGTGCGGCGCAACGAACAAATACGTCTTGAATTTTTCGATTTTCGGAACGGGTGCGACCGTTTTTATGAGCAATCTGTTGAGTAACATAACTTTCTCCCTATACAATCTTACAATATTTTAACACACGATATTTGTTAAGTAAAGGCTTTTCAAAAAAATGTGGTTTTCAGATGAAACAAAACAAATAAAAAACGTCACCCTGTCAATAGGACACTCTTGCTGTATAGATGACCATCTTTTTAATGAGAAATTGTCTGGTATCCTGGTTGAGTGTATTTTGGATAAGAAAATTTGCTTTTAATACCGTACAATGTTTATTCGGTTAATTTTATTATGAATTTTACATAAATAGTTTAAGCGTTTATAATCGGTCTTTGTCATTATGCGGTATTTATCCATAACTTGCCCACAGCGCGCACTGCGTTTATTTTCTTCCGTGCAACACACCTTAAAACGGCAAACGCCCCCCCCAGCTCCTTAAAACGGCGAGAATTTGATGTCTTTAAGCCCCACAAGTACAAAAGTATCTTGTGGGGACCCCGTGACGTTTCTTGGCAAGTTCTTACGAGGGCGCGTACGCGTCGCAAATCTCGCTTTTGAAATCACGTTATCGGAGACGATAACGCTCACTCTTTTGCTCGTTTGCTCCTTCTCCCCACAAGTACAAAAGTATCTTGTGGGGTCCCCAAAACCCCTAAAAGGTCAGAATTTTGATGAGATTTTGACGTTTCTTTTGGGGTTCTGAAAATCCTAGTGTACTAATGCGTACACGGATTTTCGGGTTCCCGAAAAAACTCAAAAGGTCGCAAAATTATGACTTTTTAATAAAATAAGGGCTGCACGGTAAACGTGCAGCCCTTTGTGTTGTTTTTTACGTATTACTTATTTGTTATACGTTTGCGGATTGATGATCTGGATTTCAAAAGCCTTTCCCTTTGTTTCGTCGGAAATAAGGTTTTCTTTTGTGATTTCCGGCGCTTCCGTCAGGTAGTTGACGTAGCCTTTGATCGAGAACATCTTTCCGTAGACTTTTCCTTCGACAGTTGCGGTGCCGTACGTTACGCGGTCGCCGTCTTTCTTCGTGCCGATGATGACTTTAAGCGCGATGTCGTCAATAATTTCCGCATTTGCGCTTGTGCCGGCCGCAGCTATTTCCTCGACTTTCCAGCTGTTTGCCGTCTTATCGAAATACGGGACGTAGGTCTTTCCGAGGCGGTATGCCTGACGGAGCAACGAACCGGCTTTGCCGTCGATATAGTTGCTTTCCGTGTATTCCCCCGCTGTGCGATTGAGTTCGTCTACGATTGCCTGTTTAAGGACGTCGGGCGTGTTGATAAGCACGAGTTTGCCGTCTTTAAATTCGAACCCTTCATCAGAAAGATATTTCACGTTGTTTTTCTTTACGGCGAGTTCAAGTTCTGTATAAAGCACGTACGGGTACAGATATTTGTTGCCCGCGCTGTCTTCGACCACGGCGTATTCTTTGTGGCCGTTTTCGTGCATTATTGCGGTCGTTGCCGTCGCTTTATTGTCTGCAAAGAACTTTTCGCCTGTCGTCATATATCCCGTGGGACGGAGCAACAAAAGCTGTTTGCTGAGACCTTGCGCGTAAATTCCGCGAGCCGTCAACTTGTAAAGTTCGGTTTCGAATTCCTTATAAACCGCGACCGAGTCGTAAGTCTTGCCTTTCAGGTCAACCTGATACTTCGTGAAGTATTTCATTGCAAGAGCGACCATGCTCACCGCGTCGATATTATTGTTGTTGTATTCAAACAAGTTTTTGAACGTCGTCGCAAGGAGTTTTTCGCCGCCGATAACAAGCGAGTTGTCAAGACCGTCCGCCTGATTGATGCCGATAAGTCCGTACACTGCGGGAATTATGCCCACGTTGTCTTTAAGCAACAGGTTCATAATAACGTCGCCAATCGTGATGTCGTTTTCCGCTGCCGCTTCGGCTTTGTAATCATCGTAGTTCACGAACAAGCCGTTGCCGTTCTTATTGATAAGGTAGTTGACAAGTTTTACGAAGTTGAGCCCTTTGACGTGCGCTTCGCCACTCGTCATCAAATGATCGATGGATTCATTGACTTTTGCAAAGCTGTAAGAAACGTTATATTTCTTATATTTCGTGCCGGTGTAGGTTGCCGAGTTGTCAGCGGTCAGCAGGAAGTATTCGCCCGTTTCCTCATTTTTGCCGTAATTGCCGTCTGCGTGCTCTTCATAGACCGAGTACAGGACGCCGCCGACTTTGTCTGTGCCGTCCTCTGCATAGAAGCCCCATTTCCATTCGCCACCAACGTTTACTTTCTTAAAGCCGTTGATACCGATTGCGCCGTTTTTACCGAGCGCGACGCACATATCGAGAATCCCGGGGAGAACGTCTTTGTATTCTTCCATGATTTTCGCGTCAAGTTGCAGGTCGTAATCGGGGTTATCAGCTGTTCCTATGTTGGCGGAATACAGTTGAAGTTTCGCAAACACTTTTCCGTTTGCGGTAATCGTTGCGACCGCGCGGGTGTTTTGGATATTTACGAAATCGAGCGTGCCTTTGATATTGAGTTTCAGCGTTTTGGGAACGGTGAGCGTGTTCGTTACCGCATCGTATTTTAGATCGTCGCCGCCGACTTTGAAAGTCAAGCCATTGGGACTTGTGTAATCGTGTGCGACAAGGCTCAGAAGGTCTTCACCGAAGTCGAAATCAAGACCTGCGTCGATATTCATTGCGCCGTAATCTTCTTTTCTTACAGCCGTCGTGGAAATCGCGTCTTTACTGTTTCCGATTTTAAGGTCGGTGATTGCAAGTTCGATACCGAAAGTCCTGTTTTCCGTACCTGCGGGCAGGTTAAGGTCGAGGAAGAATTTGCTCATCTTGCCGATGCTGCCGTTTGCACCCGCTTCTTTTTCAAAGCCCAGCTTGATTGCGCTGTTTTTCGTCAAGGCAATGCTATCGCCAAAACTGAAAGGATTGAGCGCGATCGTTGCGGAAAGTTTTTGCGACAGGTCGCTCTTGACGGACGAATAGCCTTTGTTCGCTTCTTGGAACTGACCGTTTTTCCAGGTGTACCAGGTAGGTTCGCTGAACAAGTTGCTTGCAAACGGTGTGCCTTTTAAGTCCGCGGTAAGAATGCCCTGAACGTCAAGAGTTTCGCCAAAGTAACTGTAAAACTTTTCTTTGCCGCCGAATATATCCGAAAGCATGGTGTTGATCGAAATGCCGCTGAAAGAAATGTCCTTCTCAAAAATCGTGTCGGCAAGGGTTTTCACAACGTGCGTGCCGTCTGCGGCTTTAACATATTCGCCGTTAACGAAGTTGTAACGAGTACGGTTTGCCGCATTGACAAGCGTGTCGCTGTACGGCATATACTCTTTCTTTACGAACGTGTTGATAAGCCCGGTGATAACTTCGTTAAGGTCAAAGTCGCCGCCGTTGAAAGCTTCGACAACGCTCTTTACGATGTTGTTTTTGAGCAGCCCTTCGATCTTAGTGAAAAGCTCGTCTTTGACGGTTTGTCCGTTTGCAGTCTTGTCAAGTTTCGTAAGGTCAACGCCGACTTTGTTCCCTGCGATCGTTGCGTAAAGGAAGTCTTTTTCGTAAATAAGGCGGAAAGAATCGACGCCGTTAATGCGCGCGGACACATCGATATAAGTTTCGTTGTTTTCCGTGAGAGCAACCGCTTTCGAATATCTCGTTTGTCCTTCGTGGAGGCTTGCGTCATACGACACGTACTTGCCGTCGATAAGCACGTATGCGCCGTTTGCAGTGGCGATATATTTGTCGATGACGTTCTGACGGTCGAGAAAACCTTTCAGAGCAAGTTCGATCGGCATTTTTTCTGCGACACCGCCGTCCTTTTTAAGGGTGATTGTCGCGCCGAGGCTCAAAGCGATGTTTTTGCCGTCGGCAAGTTCAAACGAAGTGCCGTTTGCGATTTCGTTTGCGCTTTGGAACATTGTGTTGACAAATGCGTTCATCGAGGCGCCTGCTTGGTTGCCGGTGCTTCCGCCGCCGCCGGTTTCGCCACCGCCGCCGGTTCCGCCACCGCCGCCCGTTCCGCCGCCGCTTCCTTTATTGCAGGCAGCAAGAACTCCGACGCACAAAACGAGAACGCAAACTATTGCGAGTACTCGCAAAAAATTCTTGTTTTTCATTTTTCGTCTCCTTTCGAGATTTAAATTGTACACGCACGCGGACGTACGCATATCTCTACACCTTATATTTTAATATTTATTAGTTTTCTTGTCAAGGCTAAGTCGTGATTTCCGCCCGACGCGCGCCGTTTCGGGGTTATCGGCAAATCGTTTTAAGGTAATTTTTAACCTAAACGTTACAAATGCGCCCGCGTGTAATATTTTGCGAAAAACCTTTACATATTGTCCTTACGTTTGTATAATAATCGTTAGGAGGAATTTTATGCACGATTCGCACGTTCACAGTATTTTTTCGGACGACGGCATGGAGGCGGTCGAAGACGTCGTTGCGACGGCGCTTTCTCGCGGTTGCGACTATGTCGCAATCACCGATCACGTCAACCGCGATTATCAGGTCATCGGATATGACAACCCGCAAATAAATATGTCGGCGTACGTCGCCGCAATGCAGGACTTCAAACGCCGCTTCAATAATAAAGGCTTCCGCCTTGCCATGGGCGCGGAACTCGGTTACCTTAAATCGGCAAACAATCTGTATATCAAAGACCTTGCCGATATCGACTTCGACGTCATTATCAACAGCGTTCACTGCGTGCTCGGCAGCGAGGTCTATTACGCGGAATATTTCAATAAGTGCCCCTATAAACACTTTGCCTATCTCGAATACCTGAAAGCCGTCCGGGAAAGCGTCGACGCGCCCTACCCCTACGACATCATCGGCCACATCGGCTATATCCAGAGAAACGCGCCGTATAAGGAGCCCGATATGTTTTACGAGGAGTTCTCGGACGTCTTTGACGATATCCTCACCGCTATCATCGAAAAAGATAAGTGCCTGGAAGTCAACAGCAAAACTTATCGCGGCGGAAAAACCACAAGCGAGTTTTCTTTGCGACACCTGTCAATCCCCGACGTCGACGTCCTGAAACGATACTACGAACTCGGCGGAAGGAAAATTTCTTTCGGCAGCGACGCACACCGCACCAACAGCATCGCTTATAATTACGACAAAATCGCGGAGGCAATGAAAGAAATCGGCTTTGAAGGTTTCACCCGATACGTGAACCGCGAGCCGGAACTTGTGAAGTTTTGATAAACCGAAAACAATACCAACCGTGAATAATACGATAACAAAAAACCGTCGTTTCCCGACGGTTTTTTCTCGCTTCGCGATTTATAAAACGCTTTTCGTCACGTTGAACTTTACGCCAAAGGAGTTTGTGACTTCGTGATACTCCGCGTTTTCAAAAAGTCCGCTCGTGCGGGACACGACGTAATCCACGCACTCAAAAAGGGGCTCCGAAAATCCTTTGTCGATATGATATATTTCGAGCGATCGGCGGGCGGGGGTTTTAACCTTTGTGTTTCTGATTATAGCAAATAATTTTTTCATTTTGTTCACCTCTTGATTGCATTATTGCATACAAAATATGACAACGCTTTGCATATTATTGAAAAATGTTTGATATTTTTCATTTTTTCGCAAGGTGAATTTTTGCAAAAAGAAACGCCCCGAAAATCGGGACGTTCCTTTGATTTAGGTGGAAAGATTACTGTCGTAATCCGATAATAAGCATATTATGCGTTGACTTTGACGTTGCCGTTGACTTGTACAACGTATTTGCCGTTTTCGACTTCCGGTTCACCGGGGACGTATTTTGCAACGCCGTTGATATCGACGTTCACGTTTGCAGAGCCTGCCACGATGACAACCGCCGTGCCGTTGATTGCAAAGTCGTTTTTGTCAAGGTTGGTTGCGTTTGCATTCGAGACAACGTTTGCAACGACGTTCACTTTCACAACTTCTTTGCCGATTGCTGTGACCACTACGTCAACGTAGACTTTCGCGCCGGTTTCGGTATCGCTGATTTTGCCAAGTTCGACTTTCACGTTGACCTTGCATGAGTTTTCAACACCGACGTTAACTTCAACGACTACGCCGCCCTTTTCGTTTGCATATGCGGTGACTTTTACGCCGACGTTGTCGACTTCAACCCCTACGCCTGCACCAAACTTGAAGACCATCGTGTCTTTTTCTTTGTCATATTCGCAGGTGCCTTTGATTTCTACAAGGTTGACTTCGCCGTGTGCAACAACCGCTTCGAAAGCGTAGCTGTCTTTGCCGTTGATGTCTGCGTCTTCTTCGGTAACTTCGCCGTCTTTGATTTTCTTTGCATTGATGTAAATCGTCGATACGTCGGATACGTCTTTGCCTTCGGCGTCTTTATAAGTGACGGTCACGAGCATTTTATAGTTGTATCCGTCTTTGTCGGACGAAGTGATTTCAACTTCGACGCTGTGATCTTTGATGTACGCCTGTGCGTTGTTTACGTATTCGTTAAGGTATTTTGCAAGTTCGTCGGTTGCCGCGCTGATACCGGGGATTGCGCCGATGCCGTTAATGGTGAAAGAAGGATCAACGTTTTCATCGCCTTCCGCCGAAGCAGTGCCCGCTGCCGAAGAGTTCATCGCGACTGCGATTGCCGTGCCGAGAGTTTCGGCGTTGTCTGCTTTTGCAGGTGCGGTTTTCTTGTCCTTATTGCAGGCGGTAAGTCCGACCGCAAGAGCCGCTACCATAGATACTACAAGAAGTATTGCCAGGATTTTCTTTTTCATATTGAGTAAAACCTCCGTGTTTTTCAAATTGTTTTCGCAAAGTAAACAATCGACGAGCGCGTTTTATTGGGATTTTCTGAAAATTTTTTATTTTTTCAAAAACGATATAATGTTGATATTTCTTCTCAATTCTTATTTATATTAAATTGCAACAAAAAACCTTACCGTTTCCGATAAGGCTTGTTTCTGTTTTTATATTGTTTATTAAATATTAAAAATACCGTTCGATGTTTGTTCGCTCGGGTTCAGAATGTTGTTGATTAAATCCGTGATATAATTGTCGTACAACGCCTTGATTTTCGCAAAGTCGATGTTTTCAAGGGAGATACGGATTTCCGCAACTTTTGCCTGCACCTCGGTCAGCCCTAAATTCTCGCACATGCTTTCGATTCTTTTAAGGCTTTCGATCATTTCGGCGTATGAGCCCTTTGTAAAGCTTATTAAGTAGTCGCCGATATTTTGTCGCTTGATTTCTTCTTCCGCATAATTAAAATAAACGTCCGAAAATAAGATTCTGTCGCCGAACCAGGATTCTTCCAGCAGACTCTTTCTTTTTGCAAAAGCGGAGGTTAATTGTTCAAAACTCATTGATGAAGTCGCGTTTTGCAAATATTTCTTCGCTTGGTTTGCAAGGTCTTCCTTTGAAATCGTCTTTATCGACAGCGAAAAGTCAAACGCCGTTAAAAGCCGTTTTGCAAAGCTTTCGGCGGTCTCGCCGGAGATGGAAACGGAAAGCCCGTCCGCGTCATCGACGAATTTGAGCGTCCGCGCGGCTTCGTTGATTTTTCTTGTCGCAGCGTCAAATTTAAGCCCTTTCAATTCGCCGGAAAGATGCAGTATCATGTCGCCGTCCACGTTTTCGGCGCGCACCGTTTCTACGGTTTCCTCGCTGTTTAACGTGAGCGTGATTTTTGCGCCGTCGGTTTTTTCGTCCGCCGCCGCAGTCGCTTTGTCCGCGCCCGCAGAAACCTGCACGTAATAATAATTGCTTATCGGCGAATTATCTTTTTTCGGTGCAAATAAGACGCCGCAGGTGATCGCGATTGCCATAATCAGCACGCACGCCACAGCGGACGTCGCGATTCTGAACGCTTTGCTTGCGCCCGCTTTCTTTGTTTTCGCCACGGGTTTTTCGATATAGGAGGACTGCACGACGTTGTCGTAAACGCGCGGCGTAATACTTTCGATTTCGCTTTTTAATCTGTTTTTCAAATCTTTGTTGTTCACGCTTGCTCCTCCTTTAAGTATTTTCTGAGTTTTTTAAGGCTGTTGTTGTACGTCCAGAGTACCGTGCCCACGGGTTTTTTTACGATTTCAGCAATCTCGCGATGTTTGAATCCCGCCACGACGTACAGCATAACGATTTGCGCTTCGTCGGCGGTCAGCACCTTTTTCATCGCGTCGGTGACGGTGGTGTCGGCAAGGTCTTCGACGCTCTTTTCGCCGGACACGGGTTCCCACTCCGAAAAATCCGTCGCGGTCTCGTACTTCGCGCGCTTTATGTGGTTGAAGGCGATGTTTTTGCCGATCTCGATAAGAAACGCCGCCGGATTGCCCGATTTGTAACTTTGCACGCTTTGTCTGAAACGCACGTACGTATCCTGCATAAGGTCTTCGGCAACTTCCCTTCTCCTTACTATCGACAATAAATACGAAAACAAACCTTTTGACGTGAGTTCGTAAAACTCCGCAAAAGCGGTTTCATCGCCCGATTCCTTGATGCGCGCTATTAAAATGTCAAGGCGTTTATTATCCAAACGGAATACCTCTTTTATTTAATAGGCATATTATACAAAGTCGGGAAGAATTTTGCAACCGATATAACCCTTGCAACAAATAAACAATCGAATCCCTTTTTTTATTTGACGATTTTTACATTTTTTCGGATTTTGTCAAAAAACGGCGGATTATTCAATTTCCGCCGTGTTTTTTCCAAAAAGAAACCCCGGAAAAATCCGGGGGGTTCTTTCTTTTTGTGTTTGTCAGCCTTGGATTGCTCCGACGGGGCAGCCTTCTGCGCAAGCGCCGCAATCGATGCATTCGTCGGGGTTGATTTCGTATTTACCGCCGTTTTCGGAAATAGCACCTACCGGGCAAGTGTCCGCGCACGCTCCGCAAGCGATGCATTCATCACTGATTTTGTGTGCCATAGTAACGTCTCCTTTTCAAATTTGTCTTATTTGGGTTTTCCCCTTTTCATTATATTACCACACCGCCGCGGAATTTGCAAGGGTTTTCAAATTTTACTTGACTTTTATTTAGACAAACGCGCGAAAACAATATATAATAAGGATTATGAAACCGTTGTACGACAAGATCTGCGAATACGTCGCAAAAAATCCCGCGCGCTTCCATATGCCGGCGCACTTCGGCACGGGCGATAATCCGCTTTTTTCAAGCGCGAAATACGACGTGACCGAACTCGATTTTTCAGACAATCTGCAAAATCCGACGGGCGCGATACTTGAAAGCGAAAAGGAATGCGCGAAAACGTACGGCGCGAAAAACTGTTTTTATCTGACCTCTGGCAGCACGACGGGGGTTTTCATCGCAATGTGCGCGATGCGAAACCGCACCGACGAAATTATCATTGCCCGCTCTTCGCATAAGTCGGTTTACGCGGCGGCAAGAACGCTCGGATTTAAGGTAAGATATATTCCGTCGTCTTTCGACAAAAACGGAATCCCTTTGCCCGTGACGGAAAAAGACGTCGAAACCGCGCTTGAACAATATCCGTCTGCGGGCGCGTGCGTCATAACGTCGCCGAATTACTTCGGCATGACCGCGGACGCAAAAAGAATATCCGCGCTTGTGAAAAAACGCGGCAAAATTCTTTTCGTAGACGAGGCGCACGGCGCGCATTTCCCGTTTTCAGAACGCTTTGAAAAAGGCTTTTCGGGATTTTCCGACATCTCCGTTACAAGCTTTCACAAAACCTTGCCCGTGTATTCGGGCGGAGCGGCTTTATTTTGCAATAACGATACTTTAACGGACGACTTGCTGCGTTTACGTGCCGATTTGCACACTACAAGCCCGTGCTATCTTACCCTTTTGAGCATTGATTATTCCATTGACGAAAGAAGAATATCGGGCGAAGAAAAGTATGAAAAACTTTTTGAAAAGGTAAACTTATTAAAAGAAAAACTGCCTCTGGAAATAATTAAAAACGACGACTTCACAAGGCTTGTCGTAAGGTGCGGGGACAACGGGTTTTCGGCACTTAGGAGTAAAAACGTCGTGCCGGAAATGACTTTTTACGATTTGGCGGTCTTTATACTGTCTCCCGAAAACGAAGAAAGAATCGACGATATTTACGACGCCTTAAAAGACGTGAAATGCGAAAGCGCGCGTGAAATTCCGCCCTTGCCCGCGCCTGTTTTCAAAAAAGTAACGGGCGGCGGCGCGTATCTTTCGCTGCACGACGCGATTGGTCACGTGTCGTTAAGGGAGGTCGGGACGTATCCCCCGGGCATTCCCGTCGTCGCGTACGGCGAAGTAATTACCGAAAATATTGCCGATTTTTTGAAAGACCGCGACGTTTTTGGTTTTGTAAACGGCAGATTATATGTTACAATAGATAAGTAGAATAATCAACGGACATCATTATGAAAGGAAAATTTATCACTTTTGAAGGCGGCGAAGGCGTCGGAAAATCCACGCAGGTTCGTCTTCTTATGGAATATCTTGAAAAAACGTCGCAACCCGCCGTTCTCGTTCGTCAGCCCGGCGGCACTCCCATTTGTGAAAAAATTCGCGAAATACTGCTCTCTCCCGAAAGCGCGGATATGACGCCCGAGTGCGAGGCGTATCTTTACGCAGCGGCGCGCGCGCAACTTTTAAGGGAAGTCGTCATTCCCGCCCTTAACGAAGGAAAAATCGTGATTTGCGACAGGCACGTCGACAGTTCGGTCGCCTATCAGGGCGCGGGACGCGGACTCGGCACCGACGTCGTGAAAAACATAAACGCAAAAGCAATCGAGGGCTGCCCCGTCGACGCGACGGTTTTCATCGACCTGCCCCACGACAAAATGTTCAGAAGCCGCAAAAAGGCGGAAGAACTGGGCGACCGTTTCGAGGTGGAATCGGGCGATTTCCACGCCCGCGTTTACAAGGGCTTTTCCGACATCGCCGACGAAAATCCGGAAAGGGTGATCCGCATCGTCCCATGCGAGTGCAAGGCCGAAACAAACCGGCATATTATCGACGCCCTTCGCGAAAAAGGACTTATCAGATGATTGAGTTTCAGGACGCTCTGAAAAAGAGCCGCGCCTACAACTTAATAAAACACGATATCGACACGGGCAATTTGTCGCACGCTTATATGGTGATCTCGCCCGACGTTTTCGCCGTGCAGAATCTTTTCAGACTGATTGCGTGCGCGGTATATTGCAAGGACGCCTGCACGACCTGCCCCGTTTGCAAAAAAGTGCTGAACGGAAATCACGCCGACGTGAAATTCATCAACGAAGACGGCAAAAAAATCAAGGTCGAAGACGTCGCCGCCCTTATCGAAGACACCGAGACGAAACCGTTTGAGAGCGACAACAAACTGTACTTTGTAAATTCCGCGGACAAAATGAACCCCGCCGCGCAAAACAAGTTGCTGAAAACTCTGGAAGAACCGCAAAAAGCCGTGAGCATATTTCTGGGAGTCGGCAGCGAAAGCGCGATTCTGGACACGGTGAAGTCGAGAACGAAAAAAATAACCCTTGACAGGTTTTCCGCGGGCGACATAAAAGACGCGCTGATAAGTTCGGGCGTTGCCGTCGGAAACGCGACGATTGCCGCCGCCTGCGCCGACGGTATGCTGTGGCGCGCAAAGGAAATTTCGTCAAACTCCGCCTTTTCGGAAACGTTCGACCGCGCCATATTCATACTCAACAATCTGAAAAAAAGCAGCGATGTGGCGTCGTTTTTGAACGATAAAACCCTTGATAAGGATAATTTGCCCGTTTTTCTGGACGCGCTCTCAATAGTGCTTCGCGATATGATTGCGGCAAAAACCGACAAGAACCTTATCATGAGCAAACATAAGGAATGGGAAATTGAAACGCTGTCGAAAGGCTTTTCGCTTGACGCCCTTTCCAACATACTTTATCTTGTCAACGAAGAAAGAAAAAAATTGAGTTTTTACGTGGGAAGCACCGGCGTTGTCGAAAACCTGCTTCTCGGTATTTTGGAGGTTAAATATAAATGTCAGTAACGATAGTCGGCATAAAATTTAAGAACTCGTGCAAGGTGTACTATTTCAGCCCCGAGAACATTTCGTTTTCGGAAGGCGACGCGGCAATTGTCGAAACGGCGCGCGGCACGGAATACGGCGAAGTCGTGCTCTCAAACCGCGAAGTCGACGACAAAGACGTCGTGCAACCTTTGAAACCCGTTTTAAGGAAAGCCACCGACGCCGACAAAAAACAGGTGGAAAAAAACCTTGCCATGCGCCCGGAAGCCATTCGCATCGCAAACGAGAAAATCGAAAAACACAACCTTAATATGAAGCTTGTGGACGTGGAATACACTTTTGACCGTCAGAAGATTATCTTTTACTTCACGGCGGCGGGACGAGTCGATTTCCGCGACCTTGTCAAAGACCTTGCGGGCGTGTTCAGAAACCGCATAGAACTTCGCCAGATTTATGAACGCGACGACGCGAAAATGCGCGGCGCGCTTGCCCCCTGCGGACGGCCGTGCTGCTGCAACACCTGTCTTCCCGACTTTGCGAAAGTTTCCATCAAAATGGCGAAACTGCAAGGACTGTCGCTTAACCCCACAAAAATCAGCGGCGTTTGCGGACGTCTTATGTGCTGCTTGAAATTCGAGAACGATTACTACGCCGAAATGTACAAAAAAATGCCCAAGGTCGGCAGTCGCGCAAAAACTCCCGACGGCGAAGGCGTCGTGGAAAGCAACGACATCTTAAAACAGCAGGTCAAAGTCAAAATCATGGACAAAGACGGCAGTTTCGACGTCAAAACCTATGACCTTAAAGACGTGTCGGCACGCGTGCATCAATCGGTGGAACCCGACGATTCTTCGGACGACGAGGAACTCAAAAAACTTGAAGATTGATATATAAATATGTCTTTTTTGGAATATCGACAAAATATTTTGTGTCGAACATGAGATATTTTTGTTGACAATTTTCTTTTATAAGTTTATATTACGGGCTATGAAATCAGAGAAATCGAAAAAATTTTTAAGTCGTGTCGGGTTTTACGGTCTTTTGCTATTCTTCGCACTGCTTCGCGCGGTGGCGTCGTACGTCTTTATTGTCCCGAACGCATTTGCCCCGGGCGGCGTAGGCGGTATCGCGAGTATCGTGTACAACGTCGTCAATCTGTACGACCATAAACTTGCGGAAGGCGTGTTCAACCCCGCCGTCACGATTTTCGTGCTGAATCTGCCGCTTGTTATCGCGTCGTTTTTCACGCTCAACAAACAATTTGCAATCAATACGACCGTCATCGTTTTGGGCTATTCGGGCTTTATGGCACTGTTTTCCGCACTTAAACTACCCGTATTTCAAGGCTCGGGCATGGAAAGCAGTCTGACGATAATCTCGGCACTCGCGGGCGGCGTCATTACGGGCGTTGCGCTTGGCGGCTCCCTTCTTACGAACAGCAGCGCGGGCGGCACGGATATCCTTGGGAAAATCGCAAACAAGAAAAAGCCCGAACTTAATACAAGTTGGTTTATTTTCCTGTTTGACAGCATCGTCGTTTTGCTGTCGGGTATCGTCGGTCTGCTGTCGGCAAAAGGCATGGACGCGAATACTACCTTCGTCAAAATCGCTTCCCCGATATTTTACTCGTTCATCACCCTGTTTTTGACAAGCGAGGTTGCGGACGTCATCACGACGGGTACGCAATCCAGCGTCGTGTTCAATATCATCACCGATAAGGCGGAAGAAGTCGGCGACGCAATCGTGCAAATCCTGCACCGCGGAGGCACGATAATCCACGCGGAAGGCATCTACACAAACTCCACCAGAAAAATCCTGGTCTGCGTCGTGAAGAAAAAGCAATCCGCCCTGCTCAAACAAATCATAAAAGACGTCGATCCCAACGCGTTCACCTATATCAATAAGGCGAAAGAAGTCAGCGGCTTCGGCTTCCGCAACAATCAATAACAACGCGCAACGATATAAAAAACAAAAAGCACCGATATTTCGGTGCTTTAATTATTATTTGGCTTTCTTAAAAAGTTGCTATATTGTGTCATTGCGAAGTACCGCTTTGCGGTGCTGTGGCAATCTCCCGGAAGGGATCCACTTTATTTAATAAGGTGTCCGTTCCCGGCGATGCGTCGCACCCTTCGTTTTTGAAATCACGTTATCGCAGGCGATAACGCTCACTCTTTTGCTTGTGTGCTCCTTCTCCCCACGGGTACACAGTATCCCGCGGGGTCCCCTGTTTATGCTCGGAATGACATAGTACTTCGTACGGATTAAAATTTCTCTAATAAAAAAGCACCCGTCAGGGTGCTAAATATAGTTCTCTTAAAAAGTCGGAGTTTTGAGAGAATATGCTCTCTCTAAAAAGTAAAGATTTTGATGGATTTTCGGGGTTCTTGACGGGTTCGTGCGAAGGCGCGTACTTTGCCGTACGTAACTGAGCAGGGTTCCGTCAAAACGCCGAAAAGGCGCAAAATATTTACTTTTTAATAGGTTTCATAGTGGGGAACAACAACACATCCCTTATCGTCTCCGCACCCGTAACAAGCATTACAAGACGGTCAATGCCGACGCCTAATCCGCCCGTCGGGGGCATGCCGTATTCCATTGCGGTGAGATAATCTTCGTCGATGTCGTTGGCTTCTTCGTCGCCCTGTTTTTTGAGTTCCGCCTGAGCCTCGAATCTGCCGCGCTGGTCGATGGGATCGTTAAGTTCCGAAAAAGCGTTGGCGTATTCCCTGCCGTTTATGAACAACTCAAAACGCTGGGTGTAGCCGGGATGATCGGGATCGCGCTTTGCAAGCGGGCTGATTTCCACGGGGTGTCCGGTAAGGAACGTGGGCTGGACGAGTTTATCCTCGACGTAAGCCTCGATAAACAGATTGAGAATGTCGCCTTTTTTGTGGCGTTGTTCGTATTCGATGTGGTGTTCTTTCGCGACCGCCCTTGCTTCTTCCAAAGTTTCGATTTTGTCAAAGTCGACGCCTGCATACTTTCTGACTGCCTCGACCATCGAAATTCTTTCAAAAGGTTTGTCAAGGTCCAAATCCACGCCGTCGAAGGTGATTTTGCCCGTGCCGCAAACTTTGTTTGCAACGTATCTGAACATACCTTCGGTGATATCCATCATGCCGTGAATGTCGGTGTATGCCTCGTAAAGTTCCAACAAAGTGAACTCGGGATTATGGCGTTGATCCATACCTTCGTTTCTGAAAACTCTGCCGATTTCGTAAACTTTTTCAAACCCGCCGACGATAAGGCGTTTAAGATAAAGTTCCAGAGCAATACGAAGGTACATATCGATATCGAGCGTGTTGTGGTGCGTAATGAACGGCCTTGCGTTTGCGCCGCCCGCGATGTTGTGCAGAACGGGGGTTTCGACCTCGAGATAACCTTTTTCGTCCAAAAAGTTCCTGATTTCGCGAAGAACCATACTACGTTTCACGAAAACCGATTTTACTTCGGGATTGACGATAAGGTCAACGTAACGCTGACGATAACGAAGGTCGGTGTTGGTAAGTCCGTGGAATTTTTCGGGGAGCGGCAAAAGCGACTTTGAAAGAAGTTTCACCGAAGTAACGTTGACGGTGGTTTCGCCCATGTGCGTCACGAAAACTTCGCCGGTAACGCCGATGATATCGCCGATGTCGTATTTTTTGAATTCCGCATACGGCTCGTCGCCCAGAACGTCGCGCTTAAAGTAAAGCTGAATCTGTCCGTCGCCGTCAAGGATATGCGCGAAACTTGCCTTGCCCATAACGCGTTTGCTGACGAGTCTTCCGGCAAGCGACACGGTTTTGCCCTCGTATTTTTCAAAATTGTCGACGATTTCTTTGGACATCGCCGTTTTATCGAAGCGGACTTCTTTGAAAGGATCTTTGCCCGCGTCCTGCAAATCGCGCAGTTTATCGCGGCGAACCTTGATAAGCTCGCTTAAATCTTCCTGTTGTTCGTTGTTTCGGACGTCGTTTTCTGCCATTTTGACCTCTTATGCGTTAATGCTTAAAATTTTGAATCTTGCTTCGCCGCCGGGGGTGGTAACGACGACTTCCTGTCCCTTTTTCTTGCCGATGAGCGCGCTGCCGAGAGGAGATTCGTTGCTGATAAGATTTTCTTCGATTTTCGCTTCCGAAACGCCGACGATTTTATATTCGAGCTTGTCCCCGAATTCCAGATCCTGAAGTTTTACAATGCAACCGACGCTGACGGTTTTAGTATCGATCGTGCTTTCGTCGATAATCGTGCAGTTGCTGAGCATTTCGTTGATTTCACGAATGCGCTTTTCAAGGAAACCCTGCTCTTCTTTGGCGGCGTCGTATTCCGCATTTTCGCTGAGATCGCCGAACTCACGGGCGATTTTGATTTTTTCCGCCATTTCTTTGCGACCTGTCGAACTGAGTTCGTCATATTCGCGTTTTAATTTGTCGTAGCCTTCCTTGGTTAAAAAAACTTCTTTTTCCATTTTTCTTCTCCATAAAAAATCAAAGGCATATAAAATATGCCAATGTCTATTGCCCTATTATACTTGCGACTTTTCGTTTTGTCAATGGTTTTGACCGCCTTACGGGCGCGCTATCGCGCCAAAATGCGCGAAAAAAGACGAAAAACGGCAAAAAATGAAAATTTCCGGGGCTTTGTTATCAATAAACTGACCGTCAGTACAAAATTGTACTTTAATACAAAAATCTCTTTACAACCGTATTATTTTAGTGATATAATCAAAATATATTAAAAGGAGATTTTATGGCACCATTGGAAACGTCACGCCGTCTGCGCAAAAAAAACAACACCCACAAAGCGTTGTTGCACGCGGCGAAAAAACTGTTTGAAGAAAAAGGTCTCGGGAACGTTACCATCGACGAAATATCGGAGGCGGCGGACGTATCGCGCAGCACTTTCTTCACTCACTTCAATTCGCTGGACGACCTTATGGAACAAATCGCGGCGGAAGAAATCAACGACCTTGTTTCGGTCTTTGAAGAATCCGAGCAGGAAGTTTCCATATCGGCGCTCATCGACAAACTCGTCGACGACACGATTCCTTACCCTTACCTTACGGGCAATCTTTTAATGCGCGGTATCCTGTGCAAAGGCGAAAGCAGTTTCTCGAAAATTTACGATATGGCGACGGAGCGCATAAAAACGCACGCGGCATACGCGAAACTTCTGGAAACGTTCACTCCCGAGGAACTTTCGGCATATATCCTCGGCGCATATTTCGGAATTGTTTTTCAACGCTTCATCAAAAACAAACCCTTTGACGACGTTGAAATCAAACAGTCAATCGATAAATTTATTAACTACTTAAAACGTTAGGAGGACTTCACTATGAGCAGAAACGGTTACGCTTGCGAACAAGGCAAATGGCCGAAAGCGCAAGACATCTACAACGAGTTGCACGAACTCACGAGCAAACCCATCTATTGCGTATCGGACGCAGCGTATAAGGACATCGTCGAAAACTACTTCGACAAACAATGCGCGAAATCCAAAGCAATCACCACCGAGGCAAAACAATATATCCCCGGCGGCGTTCAGCACAACCTTGCTTTCAACAAACCCTTCCCCATGTGCATGGTAAAAGCCGAAGGCGCATACCTTTACGACGCGGACGGCAACAAATACTTCGACTTCCTGCAAGCGGGCGGCCCGACAATCCTCGGCAGCAACTTCCCCGAAGTTCAGGAACAGGCGATCGAACTTATCAAATCCTGCGGTCCCGTTACCGGTCTTTTCCACGAAGCGGAACTTCTGCTTGCAAAAGAGATCAATAAACATATGCCTGCGTGCGAAATGTTCCGTATGCTCGGCTCGGGTACTGAATCCGTCATGGCGGCAATCCGCGTATCCCGTTGTGCAACCAAAAACAAACGCGTCATCAAAGTCGGCGGCGCATATCACGGCTGGTCCGACCAGATGGTCTATGGTCTGAAAATCCCCGGAAGCCGCAACCTTCTTGAAAGCCACGGCATTCCCAAAGGCTGCTACGGTTCCACCGACGAAGTCCGCCCCAACGACCTGAAAATGCTGGAAGGTATGCTCAGACGCAATAAACTTCGCGGCGGCACGGCTTGCGTCATCGTTGAACCCGTGGGCCCCGAAAGCGGCACTCGTCCCATTGACTTCGATTACAACCAGAAAGCCCTTGAACTTGCCCACAAATACGGCGCTCTCTTCATCTTTGACGAAGTCGTTACCGGTTTCCGTATGGGTCTTGGCGGAGCGCAAGGCTTCTTCAACGTCAAACCCGACCTTACCATCTTCGGCAAAATCATCGCCGGCGGTTATCCCGCAGCGGGCGGCGTAGGCGGCAAACGCGAATACATCTCCCTTATGGCGGCGGGCGTCGCGGGCCTTGGCAAAAAAGCGTACGTCGGCGGCACGCTTGCGGCGAACCCCTTGTCCGCATACGCAGGATATTGCTGCATCAAAGCCATCGAAAAATACAACGCTTGCGAAAAAGCGGGTATTGCGGGCGACAGACTTGCGGCAGGCCTTAAAGCCCTTGTCAAAAAACACAATCTTCCTTACGTCGTTTACAACCAGGGCAGCATCGTTCACCTTGAATGCACCGGCGCAATGAGCTTCGATTACAGCAGTTTCAGCTTCCTTAAATCCGCTTTGGGACTTCTCAAAAACAAGCCCGAAATGGAAGCCCGCGCAGAAGCCATGAAAGATATGGGCGCAGCGTACATGGCAAACGGTATCGTTACCCTTGCAGGAAGCCGCCTTTACACCTCCATGGCGGACACCGACGAAGTCATCGACGCCGCGCTTGAACGCTTTGACAAAGTTTTCTCTCTCGTAAAAGCACAAGGCACGCCCGAACTTCAACGCAGTTTCGAAAAACCCAAAAAGAAATAATCGTTAAAACTTGCGGGCGGTTTTTTTCCGCCCGCTGTTTTTAATAAGGAGTCGTTATGAACGAAAAACTCAAAAACACAATGGTTGAGTACGCGCATAAGGTTTACGACGAAAATCTTTTCGGCGCGCACACCAACAACATCAGCGCAAGAGTGGACTCGGAAAGTATGCTTATCACCAAATCGGGGGTTAACTTCAAAGATTTGACCGTTGAAGATATCATTGAGGTAAAATTCAACGAAACCGACAAATGCCCTTCCGACACTCTGAAAGACGCGCTTTTGCACGTTAAACTGTACGGCGCGCGTCAGGACGTCGGCGCGATTATGATTACTTCGCCCGTGTTCGCACTGACCGTCGCAAATAAAAAAGTCACCATTCCGCCCGTTCTGGACGATATGGCGCAAATCGTCGGCCCTACCGCAAGAACCGCAAAAACCAACGACATCTTTGGCATTTCCAAGGCGCTTAAAGGCCGCGGAGCATGCCTGCTTTCGGACATCGGTATTCTTTCGACAGGCACGACGCTCAACGAAGCGTTCACCGCTTGTCTTGTCCTTGACAAAGCCGCCCATACCCTTATCATGGCGCAAGCCGTCGGCGGCTGCAAACCCGTCGGCAAAATCGGCGCGGTGCTGGAACACGTCGTGTATCGCAAAAAATACAGCAAGACGAATCAGGAAGCGCTTTTGAAAGCCGAGCGCGAATAGGAGGTTTATTATGGCATTTACCGAAAAAGAATTAAGACAAATGGTCAAAGACGCAGGCGTCAGAATGCTGGAAGAAAACCTCGTGCAAGGCACCTGGGGCAACATCTCGATCCGCCTTGACGAAAAGCACGCGCTTGTCACCCCGTCGGGACTCGATTACGTCGTTATGACGCCCGACGACCTTCCCGTCGTCGATATCGAAACGCTTGAATGGACGGGTCCCCGGAAACCCACAAGCGAAAGGAAAATCCACGCCGCTATTCTTCGTGCGCGTCCCGAAATCAACGTCGTTCTGCACAGCCACCCCACCTGGGGCGCAACCTTTGCAAGCACGCACCTTTCACTGCCCGCTTTCAACGATAAAATGAAAAAGTATCTTCTGGGCGACGTCCGTTGTGCAAAGTACGGACTTGCGGGAACCAAAAAACTTACGAAAAATACCGTCGCCGCAATGGAAGGCAGAAACGCCTGCTTCCTTGCAAACCACGGCGTTTTCGTATGCGGGAAAACCCTGGAAGACGCTTTCGAAGCGTGCCGCGCTTTGGAAGAAGGTTGCAAAACTTATATCGAGCAAAAGACCGTCGAAAAGGCAAAAGCCGACAAATACACGACCGAACTTTCGCTGGATCTTTTCAAAAAGACTTATAAGAAATAATTTGACACAACAGAAAGCCGCGGAATTTCCGCGGCTTTTTCGTTGCCTTTTTGTAGGTTTTTGTCGGTTTATTGTCCCCTGCCGATTTCCTTAAATCTTTTTTCAAGCGCGGCAAGTTCCTCCTTTGACCTTGTCGATTTCAGATAATCGACGTACTTTCTGGTGTCGGAAATTACCGTGGCGTTTGATAATTTGTCCGCTTCTTTTATTGTATAATTCTTCCCGATATTTTTCATCGCGTGACAATATACAAGCAGTTTTTTGACTTTTTCAATCGAAATATCGTTGTCAACTGCCATTTTTGCAAGTTCGCGCTCCGAATACTTGCTGAAAACCTTTTCTTTTGCGACTTCGTTTTCGTAAAATTCAAGGTGGCGCTCGCTGAAAACATCGTAAAGCGTTGCGGCGTTTGACGCGCCGCGGTTTTCAAAACCCGCGATGAAAAACACCGCCGCCGTCATCATAAACAATAAGCATTTTTTCATATCTCTGATAGCGTGTCGGAAAATTAAAAGAATATACTAATTAAAATAAAATTGCTTTTTTCAAAGAATAATGATAACATTAGCGTATGGACGAACAAAACGTAAAAAACGAAAAGAAAAAAGAACTTCTGAATATTTATTGGTTTTTGCTTATGGTGATGGCGGCGATAAGTCTTGTCAACCTGCTGGCGATTTCCACGGACAGCATGAAAGCCGCCGCAATCGTGAACGTCGTCCTACTTTTTGCAATCCCCCTGACCTTCGTCTTGGGATATATCGATTTCAGAAATTTCGCGCCGATGAGCGTCAAAAAAGAAATTGCGTACGACGCGACGGCGGTCATCGCGCTTTTTATCTCGCTCATTCACTTCAACGTTCGGAACTACACTTTCATGCAGGACTACACCGACGAAAATACTTATATCATATGGGTGTCGGTGTTTGCGGCGTTGTACCTTGCAATCGCTTTCATTTGCCTAATTTTGACGTTTCTGAACTTCCACAGCAGAAAAAAACAAACGAAATATTACTACGCGACGGCGATTGCGTCGATTGTCAGCTGCGTGTTCCTTACCGCGTTCAACTACAACACGACGGTTACGATATTCTGGGCGCCGCTGAAACTTATGGGGATTCAGGACGGCTTCGTCGTTGACCTGGGGATAACCGTCCTTGCCCTTCGCGTTATCGTGGAATACGGCATTTTCATTTTCCACGCCGTGCGCGAAAAGCAAAAAGGAGGGCTCCCCGAGGGTGAAGAAACCGAATACAAAAAATGCGTGTTTATTCCGTCGGTTATCGCCGTCGTCTTTATGCTTGTCAACGTGATTGTCCTTCCGATAATCAGCGGTATGCAGAACTTTTATCCTGATAAAAAGCAAGGGCTTTTCATCGCGTACGAAATTGTCGAAAGCCTTTCCGTCGCCGCCCTGCTTGCGTCGGGCATCGCAATCTGCTGCTTCAAAAAAAAGAGCGAAAAATACGGCGAAATTTATTTAAGGCAAGGGCTTGCAAGCATAATCTTTGCGCTTGTTTACGCGATTATGGACTTTATCCCCGTGGGCACGCTTATCGGCGGAAACATCATAAAGGCGCAAATCGCGTCCGACGTTTTCCATTCGTCGATAAAAATCGGCGGGCTTGCCATTTACACCTTATACGTCGCACTGCGTAAGCCCCTGAACGAAACCCTGAAAAAACTTGACGAAGAATACGCCGAAAAACATTCTACCGAAAATTACAGCATTTGATTTTTGCGGACGGGCAATCGTCCGTTTTTTATTTCCCTACAAGAGTAATACAACCCTTGAAAAAGGCGCACGAAAAAAGGCACGCTGAACAGCGTGCCCTTTGCATTGTTGAAGATTATTGTTTCTTCTGGTCGTCAAGATACGTGCCTTGTGCGTAATATGCAACCGTGAAGAGCTGTGCCGAAAGTTCGTTGCCGAATTCGGGCGCGCCTTCGATGGACAAATATCCTTTTTGCATATAAGGAATCATCTCGACCTTGCTCATGAGAATTTCAAGAGCGTGTTTGGGAGAGTCGAAGCGCATGCATACGAAAGGTTTGCAACGTTGGCATTCGCCGCGTCCCGAAACGGTCTGACCGTCCTTAACGCGGAGCCAGCCTTGGAGTTTTTCGTGACCGGTAACCGCAAATGCGTACACACGGTCGGGGCTGCCTTCCGTAAAGTGCTTGACGTCGGGATGTTCAACCCTGTTAAGTTGGCTGACGCCGACGGTAAGAAGGTTGATGTAAAGCAAGACCAAAAGTTCCTGATCTTCGGGTTTTTCGGGAACGTCGGTGGCTTGCAGAAGTCCCGCCATTCTGAGGAGCGTCATAAGGATGTTCACGAAAGTGGGAAGGTGTGCGAGCGCGCCCTTGATTTTGGGAAGCGGCATACCTTTTCCGGTGAAGAACAGAATGAACTTCTCGGGGGTTGAAAATTCCAGTTCGATATCAGGATGGGGATGGGTTTCACCGGTGTGAGTTTCCCACTTGCCGTCCTTGACAACGAAGTGCGTTGAAAGTTTTCCGGTCTTCTTGAATTCCGGCGACAAAACGCTGATCTGGAAAACGAAGTTTTTGCCCTTGAATTTCTTTACGAATTTCGGATCGTTTTCCGCAACGGTTTTTGCCAATGGAATCGCGGCGAAGAAGAAAATTCTCAATGCATACTTATCGCCTTGAGTCATTGCCATAATACTATACCTCGTCTACCCAGTTTGCGCCCTGCGGAGCAAGTTTGACGGCTGCGCCGACTTTTGCGGATTCCGCTTTGACGACAGAGCCTTTGACGCCTTCTTTTTCGAAGTCCTGATTGATGACTTCAAGAGCGTTTTTCACGATGCCTTCCGCATCGATTTCGTGCATAGCCATAAGGTCTTCGTGGAGACCGATTTTGCTGAACTTGTCTTGGAGACCGAGTTTTCTGAACGCGCAAGCCTTACCTGCTTCGATGACGACTTCCGCAACCGCGCTGCCGAGACCGCCGATAACGGTGTGGTCTTCCGCGGTGATGATACGACGAGTGTCGTTGACCGCAGCAAGGATTGCTTCCTTATCGATAGGTTTAATGGTGTGCATGTTCAGCACGCGAGCATTGATGTCGTGGTCGTATTTAAGGATCTTCGCAGCCTGAACAGCCTGATATACGCAGCTGCCGCACGCGATGATGGTGATGTCGTTACCTTCGTTAAGGAGAACGGCTTTGCCGACTTCGAAGTCGTAGTTGTCGTCCGCGTAAACGTTGGTGTCGAAACCACGGTTAATGCGAATGTAGAAAGGACCTTCGGTGTTTGCAGCCGCTTCGACCGCTTTGCCCGTTTCGATACCGTCGGCGGGGCAGATAAGCGTCATGTTGACAAGCGAACGGATAACCGCGAAGTCTTCGATTGCGTGGTGGGTGGAGCCCGCCTGACCGAACGACGTACCGCCGTGCGTGCCGATGATTTTCACGTTGACGTTCTGATAGCAGATGTCGGTGTGAATCTGGTCAAGCGCGCGGAGCGACGCGAAGACGGAGAAGGAAGATGCGAAAGGAATGAATCCGCATTTCGCAAGACCTGCCGCCATGCCGTACATGTTCTGTTCCGCAATACCGACGTTAATGGTTCTTTCGGGGAATTTCGCCGCGAAGTCGCCGATTTTCGTCGAGCCTTTAAGGTCGGCGGTAAGAGCGACGATTTTGGGGTTTTGTTCGCCGAGTTTTACAAGAGTTTTGCCGTAAATTTCGGCAGTTGCCATTGATGTGCTTTCAAGCGCAGTATATACTAATCCGCCAGCCATAATTAAATGCCCTCCTTTTCAGCCACAGCGATTCTGGATTTCTTGTATTCGTCCAGATCGTGCAAGCAGGTTTCATACATTTCGTCGTTGATGGCGCCGTAGTGCCATTTGAAGTTACCGGACGTAAGTTTCATACCTACACCCTTGATAGAGTCGGAGATGATGCAAACGGGTTTGCCGTTCGGTGCTTTCTTTGCGTATTCGATAGCGTCGCAAATTTCGTCGAAACGATGTCCGTTGATGACTTTGGTGTCGAAACCGAAAGCGGTCATTTTGTCCGCAAGGGGTTCAAGCGCCATAACGTCTTCGGTGTTGCCGTCGATACTGAAATGGTTGCGGTCGATGATAACGACGCAGTTCGTGAGTTTGAAGTGCGAGATTGCCATGAACGCTTCCCAGCAGGAACCTTCGTCAAGTTCGCCGTCGCCGGTCATAACGTACGTGGTGTAGTTTTGTTTGTTAAGACGTGCCGCATAAGCCATGCCGAGAGCAAGCGAGGGGCCGTGTCCCAACGAACCGGTGGACGCGTCAAGACCTTTGACCTTATTGCTGTCAAGGTGCATTCCGAGACGGCTGCCGGTAAGGTTGAAGGTTTTGAGTTCTTCTTTGTCGACAAGACCGAGGTCGGCGAACATACCCGCAAGGAAAATGCCGATGTGTCCTTTGGACACGATGCATCTGTCGCGGTCGGGATCGTCGGGGTTCTTCGGGTCGAAATTCATATACTTGTAATAAAGAGCAGTGAGGACGTCGGCTGCGCTCATGCTGCCGCCGATATGCCCGCTGGAACAATGCGTGGTGTAAAGACAAAGTTTGCGCAGTTCGTCAGCCTTTTCTTCAAGTCTTATCCACTCTTGTTTAGTTAAAGCCATAATTGATTCCTCCTAAAATTATTTAATGAGTTGTGCCTGGGGATAGCGTTCACGCACTACTTTGTACGCTTCGTCCGCAACTTCCCAAGTGTATTGGATGTCCTCATTGCTGAGTGCATAGTTGATGAAGTGGTTGTGGTGGCTGGTGAAGAATACGCCGCGTTTTACGCACTCGCATACCCAGTCCTGATGGATAACGCGCGAAGGAAGGTCGTTCGCAAGGCGCAGATAGAACATACCCGGTTCGCCTGTGACGCGGAGGTCGAATCCGTTGTCTTTTGCGATTTCTTTAAGGCCGTCGGTAAGTTTCTTGCCTTTTTTTGCGTTTTCTTCGGTAGCGTTCAACGCTTTTGCCTTGCGAAGGGTTGCGATACCCGCCGCAAACGGTACTGCCGAAAGCCAGTAGCTGCCGGTGTACGCGATGTCGGACGTCGCGTTGAGAAGTTTCTTATTGCCGCAGAGGCACGATACGTTGTATCCGTTTGCGATTGCCTTGCAGAAGCAGGACAAGTCGGATTTAATGCCGTAATGGTAATCGGAACCGTTGATGTCGATACGGAAGCCCGCGCGTACGTCGTCGATAATAAGAACTACGCCGTATTTGTCGCAGATTTCGCGAATCTTCTGCCAGTATCCGGGGGCGGGCAGTTCGTTGTCCGCAAAGTTACCGTGTTGATAAGGTTGCGAAATGAAGCCTGCGATTTGTCCTTCGTACTGTTGGCAGAGTGCCTCGAATTGTTCGGGATGGTTCCACTCGATATAAAGGTTGTTGCAAACGTCTTCTTCGATGATGCCCGAATAGCCGAGTTTTTGCGTCCAGGGAGATACGCCGTGGTACCAGCCTTTCGTCAAAACCATTTTCTTGCGTCCGGTATAAGCACGCGCGATCATCATCGCAAACTGCGTGACGTCGTTGCCGTTCTTTGCGAAGAATGCCCAGTCAGCCATATTGATGGTCTTGCAAACTTCTTCCGCAAATTCGACGGTGATATCGCTGATAAGCGTGGTGCAGTCGCCCTTCTTTCTCTGAGCGGCGGCGGCGGCGTCGACGTCGGGATCGTTACCACCGGATTTTCAGCATACGTTCCGGCAGCCACCCACACTTGCGCACGCTTGT
>OKSD01001062.1_pt1 | contig 28469 bp, 22 predicted proteins | sample 1601221 | NCBI WGS metagenome assembly OKSD01 (sample SAMEA3541550, study PRJEB24748) | human gut metagenome | biome: human gut; feature: human-associated habitat; material: faeces | place: China | collected 2012
CAGATCTACCGCTTCCAGAAGGGCGACGCCGATCTGTCCCTGCGGTTTGACCTGATCCCCATTTTGTTTTGGTAGAGGGTATGCGGCGCTTTTCTTTTTCATACCGGGCGGAGCCCCGTGCGCGTCACGGGACAGGCCCGTCGTCCGCCGTCCGCACACCGATTTTCGGCAGAATTTACTTTTTTCGTTGAGAAAAAGCCGCGCTTGTGTTACACTGGATACAGCTATCATAGAAAATGAAACGCGCGGCCCTTCGCCGCACACTGAAAATTCAATCGTTTTTTGGAGGAGAAAAATCATGGAGATCAGAAAAGAAAAGAAGGATTCCGCGCTGTCATTGGCCATTGAGGGCCGCATCGACACCACCACCGCCCCTCAGCTGGAAACGGAGCTGAAGGCCGACCTTGACGGCGTCACCGAGCTGCGTCTGGACTTCGGGCGGGTCGAGTACATCTCCTCGGCAGGACTGCGCGTGCTGCTGTCCGCGCAGAAGCTGATGAACCGTCAGGGCAAAATGGTGCTCACCCATGTGAGCGAGTCGGTGATGGAGATCTTTGAGGTGACCGGCTTCTCCGACATTCTGACCATTGAGTAACACCATGCGGACGATGAGCCCCGCCGCACATCGGACGGCGGACCGCTTTACCGCTCGGATGTTCCGTGGGCTGTGGGTCCCTGCCATGCTCTCGTCGCTCGGCTGGGCGCTGAGCGATATGGCGGACGCCGTGGTGGTGGGGCAGCGGCTGGGCGCCGTGGGACTTGCCGCCATCGGTCTGATCCTGCCGGTCTACATGATCAACTGCATGTTTGCCCACGGCCTCGGACTGGGCGGCTCCGTTCGCTATTCCCGTCTGCTGAGTCAGGGCAAAACGCAGGAGGCCGCGGACAGCTTTCACGGTGTGCTCGCGCTGGCGCTGCTTTTCAGCGTCACGACCGCCGTGCTGGGCAGCGTGTTCATGGACCCGCTGCTGGCGCTGCTGGGCACGCGGAGCACGGACGGCGCACTGTATGCCGCCACAAGGGATTATCTGCAGATCCTCGTCGCGGCCACGCCGCTGTTCTACCTGTCCAACGTGTTCAACTACTATCTGCGCAACGACGGGAGTCAGCGCCGCGCCGGCGCCGGCTCGGTCATAGGCAACCTCTGTGACATTGCGCTGAACATCACGCTGGTGCTGGCGCTGGACATGGGCACGCGGGGCGCGGCGCTGTCCACCGCGCTGGGACAGATCATCACCATCGCCATCTATCTGCCGGGCTTTTTCGGTCAGAAGCACACGCTGCGCTTCGCGCTGCCGCGCGGGCGCTGGCTCACCCCCGCCCTTTCCGCGCTGAAGGCAGGCATGGCCACCTCGGTGCAGTATCTGTACCAGATGATCTTCTTCCTCGTGTGCAACAATCTGCTGATCCGTCTGGGCGGCGAAACGGCGGTGGCGGTGTTCGACGTCATTCAGAATACCTCCTACCTGATCCTGTACCTGTTTGAGGGGACGGGGCGCGCCATGCAGCCCATCCTCTCCACCTATCAGGGCGAGCACAACCGGCAGGGAATGCGGAACACGGTGCGTCTCGGCTTCACGGCGGGACTGACGGTGGGCGGCGCGCTGATCGTCCTTGTGGAGCTGTGGCCCGCGGGAATGTGCCTGCTGTTCGGCATCGCCGGTTCGGCGTCGGAGGCGCTGGCGCGTACCGCGCTGCGGCTCTACGGCGCGGGGGCGCTGTTCGCCGGCATCAATATCCTGCTGTGCAATTACTATCAGGCCTGCGAGAACGAAAAGCCGTCGTTCCTGCTGGAGACGCTGCGCGGCGCGGTGCTGCTCATCCCGCTGACGTTCGTATGCTACGCCTTTGGCCTGCAGCGCTTCTGGCTGCTGTTCCTGCTGACGGAGGCCGGCTCGCTGGCGGTGTTCCTGCTGCTGGGGCTCGGCGGCCGCTATAAGAAAGCGGAGCTGCCGGAGGAGCGCATTTTCCAGCGGACGATCCTCAGCAACGCGGAGGATGTGATGGACGTGTGCCGCGAGCTGGAGGCCTTCTGCGAAGTCTGGGGCGCGGACATGAAGCAGCAGATGTTTTCGACCATGACCGTGGAGGAGCTCGGCATGGCCATCTTGAAGCACGGCTTTCAGGGGCGGACGGACGGCTATCTCCAGCTGACGGCCATCATGGACGAGAGCGGCGTGCTGGAGCTGCATCTGCGGGACGACGCCACGACCTTCAATCCCTTTGCGTTAGATACCTCCCGCGCCAGCCGGGACGAGGATTTCGACATGGACGGCATGGGCGTGCTGGTCATCAAAAAGCGGGCGAAGGAATTTTTCTACCGGCGCTATCAGGGCTTCAACACACTGATCATCAAGATCTGAGGACAAAGAGGGAAAAGCGATGAAGGTCGTTTATTTCGGCAGCGACGTGTTCCTGTCGTGCTTTGAATATTTTGTGGAAAAGCATCATGTGCTGGCACTGTATACCTATCACAACGACGAGGACTATTTCACGGAATACGCCATCGTAAGGCGGGCCGGAGAGCTTGGCATCCCTGTCCACTACGAGGCCATCTCGCCGGAGGAGATCCGGCGGTACTTCACGGAGGAGGGCTGCGAGCTGTTTTTCATCGCGGAGTATGACCGCATCCTAACGCTGCCGGAGGAGCTTCCCGCGTTCCGTGGCATCAACACCCACAGCTCGCTGCTCCCGCAGGGGCGCAGCTATTACCCCATCGAGGGAGCCATGGAGCGGGAGCTGTCATGCACCGGCGTGACGATGCACAAGGTGGCGCAGCGATTGGACGGCGGCGACGTTCTGGCGCAGCATACCATTGACATAACCGCGGACACGGACAGCATCGACGTCTATCTGCAAAGCGCGGCATGGGCGCGCGCGACGGTCGAGGAGCTCCTCGAGCACCTTGACGACCGCTGGGCCGCCGGCCGGCCGCAGGCGGAAAAGCAGCCCTACTGGAAGCGTCCCGCGTCCGAGCTGCTGACGCTGCATCCCGAAATGAGCCGGGCGGAGGCCCTGGCGATCTTCCGAAAATACAATTCCATGACTCAGGTGGAGCTGGGCGGCGCGTGGTTCTATGTGACCGCGATAGGGACCGGCACGGCCCCCCTGCCCTGCGAGGTGCAGCGTCTGTCCCCCACGCGGGCGCTCTACCGTGTAAGAGACGGCCATTTGCGGCTTCATATCCATCCGATGGAGGTGCGGACATGAAACGAGCAAGGAGCATACGGTTACAGCCCAAGCTGCTGCTGGGACTGGTGGCGATGGCCGCCGTCCTCGCGGCGATCCTGGCCCCCTCGATTGCCCAACTGTACCGGGCGCGGATGGAGGAGCAATACGCCTCTCTCGCGTTCGGTCAGGCCTCCGTGGCGGCGGATCTCATCGACGGAGACCGCGTGGAGCAATACTACCGGACCGGCGAGAAGGACGCCTATTACGAGGAGATCCACCGCTACCTGCAGGACGTCAGGGAGAAGCTGGGACTGAAATACTTCTATGTGGTCGTGCCGGAGGATGAGGTCATGTACTACATCTGGGACGCGGGCGTTCCCGGCGAGGACGGCGTCTGCGACCTCGGCGACACCGACGCCTACTACGGCGGCGGCAACGAGCTGATGCACGGGGCCTTTGCCGTCGACGCGGAGCAGACCATCCTCATCACCAACAACAAGGAGTACGGCTATCTGGCGTCGGCCTACGTCGCCATCCTCAACAAAGCCGGCACACCGGTGGCGCTGGCCAGCGTGGACATCTCGATGGACATGATCGACCAGCAGATCCGGCAGTTTCTCGGCCTGACGCTGTGCGTGGTGCTGGCCGTTCTGCTGCTTTCCATTTTCGCGTACTACTACTATGTGCGGCGCATTCTGATCCGTCCGCTGAGGACTCTGCACCACGCCGCCATCGGGCTGGTGGAGAGCAAGATGACGGCCTTGTCCGACTTTCGGGTGGAGGTCAACACCGGCGACGAGCTGGAGGAGCTTGCCCATTCGTTCCAGTACATGGTGTCGGAGCTGAATGAATATATTCAAAATCTCAGCCGCGTCACCGCGGAAAAGGAGCGCATCGGCGCGGAGCTGGACGTGGCGCGCCACATTCAGGCGTCCATGCTGCCCTGCATCTTCCCCGCCTTCCCCGAGCGCCACGAGTTCGACATTTACGCCTCCATGACACCGGCGAAGGAGGTCGGCGGCGACTTCTACGACTTCTTCCTGGTGGATGACGACCATCTGGCGCTGGTCATGGCGGACGTGTCCGGCAAGGGCGTCCCCGCGGCGCTGTTTATGATGATCTCCAAAACGCTGCTGAAATCCGCCGCGCAGAGCGGTCTGTCCCCGAAGGCCGTGCTGGAAAAGGTGAACGATCAGCTCTGCGAAAACAACGAAGCGGAGATGTTCGTCACCGTCTGGCTGGGCATCCTCGAGATCTCCACGGGAAAAATGAAGTGCGCCAACGCAGGCCACGAGTATCCGGCCATCATGCGCAAAGGCGGCTCCTTTGAGCTGTTCAAGGATAAGCACGGCTTCGTGCTGGCCGGCATGGAGGGCGCCCGATACCGCGAATACGAGCTGGAGCTGGACGCGGGAGACCGTCTGGTGGTCTACACGGACGGCGTGCCGGAGGCCACGAATGCCTCCAACACGCTCTACGGGACTGACCGGATGCTCCGCGCGCTGAACGCCGCCGAGGGCGGCTCGTGCCGTCAGCTGCTGGAGGCTCTGCACCGCGATGTGGACGAGTTCGCGGGCGGCGCGGACCAGTTCGACGATATCACCATGCTCTGCATCGAGATGAAGTCGTCGGGCATGAAAAAGATCCGTCTCGCGCCGACGCTGGAGCAGCTGCCGCAGGCCACCGACTTTTTTGAGGGCATTCTCGCCGAGGCAGGCGCCTCCATGAAGGTGATCGCTCAGGTCAACGTGGCGGTGGATGAGATCTTCTCCAACATCGCCCGCTACAGCGGCGCGACCGGCGTCGTGCTGGGCTGCTCGCTGAAGGACGGCAGGGCGACGCTTCGCTTTTCCGACAACGGACGGCCTTACGACCCCACCGAAAAGCCCGATCCGGATACAACGCAGTCGGCGGAGGAGCGGGAGATCGGCGGTCTCGGCATCTTCATGGTGAAGAAGCTCATGGATGAGGTGACCTATGAATACGCGGACGGGTCGAACATCCTGACGCTCGTGAAGAGCCTTTGAACGATCACGCCGGGCGGCCTCCCGTCCCGCAGCGGAGCATTTCCGGAAGGATTTTGACCGAGGAAACACAATGCGCAAACACGACGCGCTGCGGGAATCCATACACGAAAGGGGTCAGCCGCGGCTGACCCTGTCTTTTGATGCGGTGGAGGAACTTGCCGGCGTGCCGCTCGACCACTCCTTTCTGAGCTGCAAAAAGGAGCTGACAGCATACGGCTATGCGGTCGGCAGGATCTCCATGAAAAACAGGACCGTGCTTTTCATCAAGTCGGAAGAAGTCCCATGAAGGCGCACCCACGAATTCGCCGCGCAACTCAGCAAAAGCTGAACCGCCGCGAGATACAAAGAGGCCCATCTGCTTTGGCAGATGGGCCTCTTCTCTTTGTTTTGTCTGAGGGAGCGTGTTCCCGTTACTTGTTGTACGCTCTGTAGAGGAACGTCACGATCTGGCCGCGGGTGCAGTCGTTGTCGGAGCCGAACAGGCCGCCGCCGATGCCCTCAGTCACGCCGTTAGCTGCCGCCCAGGCGACCGCGTCCGCAAAGTAGCTGTCGGTCGGGACGTCGGAGAACTCCGCCGCACTCGCCGCCTTGGCGTTCAGGGCGCGGGCGAGGAACGTCACCGCCTGCGCGCGGGTGCAGGTCGCGTCGGGAGAGAACGTGCTGGTCGTCGTGCCGGTGGTGATGCCGTTTTCGATGGCCCACGCCACGGCCTTCTCATAGTAGCTGCCGCTGACCACGTCGGTCATGCCGGACGCAGCGCCCTTCGGCTCGGGAGAGCCGGCGGCGCGCCACAGGAAGGTCACGATCTGCGCGCGGGTGCAGGGCTGCTCGGGAGCGAACAGGTCATTGCCCACGCCGGTGGTGATGCCGTTCTTGACCGCCCACTTGACGGCCTCATAGAAGTAGGCGTTGTTGGGCACGTCGTAGAAGAAGTTCAGCATGGAGTTGTCCTCCATGAAGGTCGCCTTGACCTCGACCTTGCCGGCGGGCATGGTGAAGGTGTACTTGCCGTTGCCCTTGTCCTTGAGCGTCAGCTCATTGCCGTTCTTGTCGGTGACGGTCAGGGTCTCGAGGACGTAGCCGCTGTCGGGCTTGACGGTGACGGTCACGGTGTCGCCCTTGGAGGCGTTCTTGGGGCTGACGGTCACGCTGCCGTTCTCGGTCTTGCTCGGGGTAGAGACAGAGTAGGTCGGGTCGTAGGAGCTGCTGCCGCCGGAATAATTGTAGCTCCAAGAAGCGGTAAGAGTAACATTCTTCGTAACTTTGTAGGAGCTGCTCACCTTGGTGCTGCCGTCATACCAGCCGTTGAAGGTGTAGCCGCTGCGCTTGGGCGTGGGGAGGGTGATGGTCGTGCCGCTGGCCACATTGTATGTGGTGTCAGCAGTTGCACCATCGTTATACTTCAGGGTAAGCGTGACCTTCTGCTCAGTCGCAGCCTTCAAATCGGTGACGGTATCGCCGGGCTTTGCGGCAGCCAGAGCATCATTCATACTGGTGTAGTAACTGTAGGTGCTGCCATCGGCGCTCTTGACTTCGGCACTGACCGAATCAGCCAGATAACCGGTATTTTTCAAATCAGTGGAGAAGCTGCCGCCGGTGATGCTCCAAGTAGCACCCGTAGTGGTATACAGACCACCGGTAAAAGTACCGCTTGTCACGGTAACCGAGCCAGTATTGTGGCCGCCATCAAAGTGCCTGTTTTCAATTGCATGATACGCATTCGCGTCAAAAGTGCCACCATTGATCGTGGCAACATGATTGTTCTGAACAACGGCCTGTGTAACATTGCTGAAAGAACCATCGTTAATAATCAATGTAGCATTATCATCATTCTTGATGGTGTTGATGCCGCCGGAGAACGTGCCGCCGTTAATGGTAAGCTTCGGAGATTCTTGATTCGTCCCGGAGACATAACCGCTTCTCGGATCCTTGGCGCTATAGTTATAATAACCATTGGCGATAAGGCTGGAGAAATGGCCGCTCGAGGTCACGGAAACATTCTCCCCAATCGTCATGATGCCGTGATTCAGGATGTTATAGTAGCTGTTGCCGCCGCTATTATCCTTGTCCACGCCCTTTTCCTGGCTGCGAGTGTAGCTTCCGCCATTTAGAATCACGGTACCGTTGTTATAGATATCGGCCTTGCCGTGCGTCACATTGTCCACGGTACCGCTGCCGGTAACAGTCAGCGATGCCCCCAATGCGACTGTAATGGTGTCTTCCCCATTAGCGTTGGTCAGCTTTTTGCCGTTCAGGTCGAGCGTGATGGTCTTGCCCGCGGGGATGGTGACATTTTCGGTCACATCCTTCAGCAGCGTGACGGTATCGTCATTGCCTGCGGCGTTGATGGCCGCGGCGAGGGTCGTGTAACCAACGCCGTTTACCACAGCGGCAGAGTCCTCTTTAACAAGGACCCCAGTATTGCCGACTTTTGTCCATGTGTAGCCGCTCGGGGCGGGCAGGCTAACGTTTTCGGTCTTGGTGATGGCCGTCGCGTCGCCGGGCTTGATGCTGCTGTCGATCTTCAACTCGCCATTGATCGTGCCGCCATTGATGTTCAGCGTGTTCTTGTTCTGCATGCCGCTGTCTCTGGCTACCTCAATCTTACCGTTGATCTCGCTGCTACCCGTAACGGTGACGGTAACATCGGAATAGTCTCCGAAGCCGCCATACACGTCGAATGCAACGCCATTCGGAACAGTGTTGATCTTTGTGTCTTTGATCTCGACATTACCGCAGTTATTGGACATGGTATAGATAATTACATCATTTCGGGTAATGCTTGCACCGTCAAGCAGCATATTTTCGAGCGTCAGATTGGAATAATTCTGAATGATCATTGCAACATTTCCATTGTTTGCCTTGATCGTTCCGTTCTTGAAAGTCAGCGTGCTATCCTTCAAAAGCTGGAAGCACTGGTTTTTCGTACCCGTTGAACCCGCCAGATTTTGCGTTACGGTGTAAGTATGATTGTCAAAATCGAGGGTAAAATTCTTGCCGCTCGGGACGATTACGCCGTCGCCGTCGGTCACGTCCTTCAGCAGCTTAATGGTATCGCCATTGCCTGCGGCGGTGATAGCCTCGGCGAGGGTGGGATACTCGGTATCGCCGATTTTGGCAACATACGACATTTTAACCTCGCCTGTGGTCGCGTCAAAATTTGCACCAGGCGCAAGGTAGTCATTGTTGATTCCTCCGGGGAACGTACCGGCTGTGATGTTGAATTCGTTCTTGGCGGCTTCGGCATCCTTTTTGCCTGTAATATTAAAGTCACCGCTGATGCCGGTGCCGTTGGCCTCGATGGTGACTTTCTGCTCGTCCGTAGAGCCTTCAATGTCCTTCTGAAGCAGGCCCTTAGTGCAGCCGGTGGCGCCAACCGTGTTCAACGTTACATTAGCCGCCTTGGAAACCACAATCGCGGCTTTTTCAGTCATTCCTGTGAAGCTGGTATTCTCGATTTCAATAGACGGAGGATTTTGAAGCGTTCCCTCATTGTACATTTTGTTGCCGCGTGTGCCGGTAAAGGTGCACTCTTCAACCTTTGTCTCACCGCCATAATTCCAAAGATTAGACAGGCCGGCGGTATTATTGGTAAACTTACAGTTGTTGAACACCGTCTTGCCGTACTGGTTGTTGCACACGCCGTTGGGGAAGGTGCAGTTCGTGTAGGTCACGGTGTTTTCTGCCGCATTTGTATTGCGGAGCCAGCAGGTGAAGTAATTGGTGCTGTGGCCAAAGTCATCCGCCCATTGCGGATTCAACTTCGTCAACTTTAAGGCCTCAAAGCTAACGTCGATGTCATAGTTCTGATCAGCCAGAATCGCTTTGCCTTGGGTGATGCAGATTTCCGCATCTTCGGTTTTACCAACAAACTTGACCTCGTTAAGCGTGGTCAGGCCAGCCCTTGCGACCTGCACCCAGTCGGTAGCAGTCACATCAACCTTACCACTGATCTCATAGGTGATGACGCCGCTTCCGTCAGGCTCCGCCGCATTGACGGCGTCGCTAAACGATTCATAGCTCGCATTCCCTACCTTGATCGGTCCAGCGCCTGTCGCCTCCTCCGCCAGGGCTGCCGTCGGTAAGAGCGACAGCGCCATCGCGAGGCACAGTAAAATGGATAGCAGCTTATGTTTCATAATGATCCTCCCACAATGTATATTCTCCGCGGCTCCCCGCGGGCGAGCACAGCACATCTGTTCCCGGTCGGGAACAGAAAAGGGGCCATGGCCCCTTTTTGCACTTTATGGCGATATCATAGCACGCCCGCGTAAAAAAATCAACCATTTTCCTGTAAGGAAATGACAAATTTCGCGCGACATTTTTCGAGAATCCGTACATTTCGCCAAAGCCGCCTTGCCGCTTCGCGTCGCTGCCGTATTTACTTGGCAAAGCGCCCGCTTTGCACTATGTTAAAGCGTCCTAAAACGGAGGGCGCAGAGCGGCGGAGAGCATAAATATTCTGTCAAGCGGTCGTTTCGAGCCTTTCTGCGCGCTTTTGCCGCGCATAAATAACCGTGCGAATGGTAAAATTCTACAAGCCAGCGAGGATTTTCGGCGCAAGATTGTCAAGAATTTGAGAACCGCTCCGCGGGGGCTTGACATTTGCGCGCCGCCGTAGTATCTTCACGTCAACAATTGAATAGGCTCAATTCAGTTGAGCGAGATAGAGGCGCGGCCGACAAGAGTACCGAGTTCACACGGAGCAGAGATCCGGGACAAAGGGAAAGGGGAAGCCGCCGAAGTGGGGAACGGTTCCTGTGCCGTTTTCTGCTGGCTCGTCGGATAAGATCCGCCGGACTGTCACAATTTGTGGAGCGCTATCGAAGAGTCGGCAAGCCGTTTTCGGTTTTGCCGGTATTGCAGATCATTTGCCGTAAATGCTCCACACGAGCATTTACGGCTTTTTCTGTTTCCGAACTCGTTGGCGCGGACAACGAAGGGCCGACTCCCCCCACGGAGCCAATTTCCATTCAGAAAGGAAGCAACACCATGAACCTCAGAAGAACCATCGCTACCCTGCTCGCAGCCCTCATGCTGCTTGCCCTCACCGCCTGCGGCGCGGGCACGACGCCCCCCGCGCAGGACGCAAACGCCCCGGCAGAGGAAACAGCTCCTTCCACGACCGAAAGCAACCAGCTCCGCGTCGGCATGGAATGTGCCTACGCGCCGAGCAACTGGCAGGAGAGCGCCGCGACCGACACCAACGTTCCCGTGGAAAACGTCGCCGGCGCTTACGCCGAGGGCTATGACGTGCAGATCGCACGCATCCTCGCCGATCAGCTCGGCAAGGAGCTGGTCATCGTCAAGCTCAGCTGGGACGGCTTGATCGACGCGCTCAATCAGGGTCAGATCGACGCCATCATCGCCGGCATGATGGACACCGCCGAGCGCCGCGAGTCCATCAACTTCTCCGACCCGTACAAGGAGACGATCTACAGCATGATGGTGCTCGCCGGCTCGCCGTATGAGAACGCGGCCTCCATTCAGGACTTCTCCGGCGCCGCCGTGCTCGGCCAGCAGGGCACCGCGCTCGACGATGTCATCGACCAGATCGAGGGCGTCGAGCACCTCAGCCCCGTCGGCAGCGTACCCGACATGATCTCCCGCTTGCAGCAGGGCACCTGCGACGCCATCGTCATCAACGAGGAGAGCGCCCCCGGCTACCTCGCCTCGAATCCCGATTTCCGCCTCATCACCTTCAGCGAGGGCAACGGCTTCACGCTGCCCGCCAAGGGCTCCTGCGTGGGCCTGCGCAAGTCCGACACCGAGCTGCTCGCGCAGATCAACGAGATCCTTGCCACCATCGACAGCGACGCGCGCACCGAGATGTGGAACACCGCCGTCGCCAACCAGCCGAAGTAACCGGCGGCTTCACGCCGCATAAGGAGGAAGCACCATGAGAGGAACCCCCGCGTCCCGCGGTCAGAGCTTCATCGCACGGGACCACCGTTATGTCTATCTGGGCGGCAGCGTCATCGCCCTCGTCGGCCTGAGCCTGTGGTATTCCGCGCCCAGTCCGTACAGCTTTCTGCCCGCCGGCTCCGTGCCCGGCACGGCGCTCGCCGCGGTCTGCTATTTCTTTTTGGTCGTCAGCACGCTGGCGCTGCTCGTGAAATGGACGCACTGGAGCAGCTACGGCGAAACCATTCTCAAGCGTCCGGCCCTCGTGCGGCTGAGCCGCTATCTCTCCTATCTGGACGCCGCGGCTGCCGCGCTGCTCGCGCTTGACCGCTTCGTGCTCAAGCTCGCCTATGTCGTCCACGCCGCCGTCCACGCCGAGAGCAACCCCACCGGCACGCTCTCCTCCATGGTCTACATGGCCTACAACCAGCGCTCGCTCTTCGTCACCGGCGTGTGGACGACCGTTCAGCTCGCGCTGGCCGGCACGGCGATCGCGTTCGTGCTGGCGCTTCTCATGGTCTTTCTCCGCATTCAGGAACCCGACAAGCGCAACAACGACTTTGTGAAGCTTATCAAGATCTTCGCGAACAAATTCGCCCGCTTCTACATCTTCGTCATCCGCGGCACGCCGATGATGGTGCAGTCCCTCATCTTCTACTACGCGATCTTCAATCTCTTCAAGCGCACCGGCATGAGCGTCACGGAGATCAACCGCGTCTGGTCGCTCTTCATCTCCGGTCTTGTCACGGTCTCGCTCAACTCGACCGCGTACCTTGCCGAGGTGCTGCGCGGCGGCATCCTCGCCGTCGACGCGGGGCAGATGGAGGCCGCGCGTTCGCTCGGCATGACGCACTGGCAGGCCATGCGCAGAGTCGTTTTCCCGCAGGCCATCAAAAATTCGCTGCCCGCCATCGGCAATGAGTTCATCATCAACATCAAGGATTCGTCCGTGCTGTGCGTGCTGGGCGTATCCGACCTGATGTTCATGACCCGCTCGGTCGCCGGCATTTATTATAAGGGCACCGAGTGCTACCTCATCGCCGCCACCGTTTACCTGTTCCTGACGTATCTTTCCTCGCTCCTGCTCAAGGCCATCACGGGAAGGATGACCGCGCCGGACAACACGAAGCGGCGTCAGGGCAATCAAACCGTCGATCTGGGACTTCCCAGCTCAAACTGACAGGAGGACGCTATGACGAACGATCCCATCATCAAAATCGAACAGCTCGAAAAGTCCTTCGGCGACCTCCACGTGCTCAAGGGCATCGACTTAGAGGTCAACCGCGGCGAGGTCGTGTGCATCATCGGCGCGTCCGGCTCCGGCAAGTCCACGCTGTTGCGCTGCATCAATCTGCTGGAGGAAGCCGACTCCGGTCACATTTGGTTCGACGGGCAGGACTTAATGGACCTCAAGGTCGACCTCAATGCCCTGCGGCAAAAGATCGGCATGGTATTTCAGGGCTTCAACCTTTTCAACAACAAGTCCGTGCTGGACAACTGCACGCTTGCGCCCATGACGGTGCGGCACATTCCCAGGGCGCAGGCCGAGGAGACGGCCATCCGCCGCCTCAAGGCCGTCGGGCTGGAGGATTTCATCCACGCCGACTCCCGCCGTCTCTCCGGCGGGCAGAAGCAGCGCGTTGCCATCGCGCGGGCGCTGTGCATGGAGCCCGAGATCATGCTCTTCGACGAGCCGACGAGCGCCCTCGACCCCGAGATCGTGGGCGAGGTGCTCGATGTGATGAAGCGCCTCGCGCAGGAGGGTATGACCATGGTCGTCGTAACGCACGAGATGGCCTTTGCCAAGGAGGTCAGCGACCGCGTGGTATTCATGGACCGGGGCGTCATTTTAGAGCAGAGCTCGCCGCGTGAGGTCTTCGGGAATCCGAAGGAGAGCCGTACCCGCGAATTTCTCAGCCGCTATCTGGAGGACAAAATGGCATGACGAAGAAGATCACCGATTTCTTTGCCCTCGAGGGCAATTATCCCGACTTAGACGCCGAGGGCGCGGTCGCGCGTCTTTCGCAGGCGATCCAATGCAGAACCATCAACTATGCCGACCACAGTCTGACCGACTATAGCGAGTTTGACAAGCTCCACGCGCACATGAAGGCGAGCTATCCCCACATCATGCGCGCGGGCGTCTTTGAGCGGCTCGGCCACCATGCCGTGCTCATCACCATCCCCGGCAGCGACGAAACGCTGCGTCCCTGCCTGTATATGTCCCATCAGGACGTGGTGCCGGTGATCGAGGGCACAGAGCAGGACTGGACGCATCCCGCCTTCTCCGGCGCGGTGGCGGATGGCTTCATCTGGGGCCGCGGCACGCTGGATATCAAGGAGCAGGTCTTCGGCGTGCTCGAGGCCGCGGAGTATCTGCTCGCCCGCGGCAGGACCTTCCGGCGCACGGCCTACCTCGCCTTCGGCGACGATGAGGAAACGCTCAACACCGGCGCGCTGGCGATCTCCGACCACCTCAAGGCGCAGAGCGTAACGCTGGAATTCGTTTTAGATGAGGGCGGCGGCAAGATCGAATCCGGCGCGGCCTTCGGCGCGCCCGACCTTTCCATCGCGCAGGTCGATCTGATGGAGAAGGGCTACGCCGATCTGGAGCTGACGGTCCGCTCCATCGGCGGACACTCGAGCCGCCCCTACGGCGGCACCTCGCTCGCCCATCTCGCCTGTGCCATCGCGGACATCGTCCGCAGCCCCTTCCCCGTGCGGCTCAATCCCGCCATGATGGGCGCGTTTGAAACGCTCGCGCCCTACATCAGCGCTGAGCCGCTCAAAACGCTGACGCGTGACGTCCGCGCGAACGCGGACGCCATCGCCGCCTACTGCTATCAGTCCCCCGCGCTCTTTCCCTTTGTCACCACGACCATCGCTCCCACCGTCATTCAGGGCAGCAGCAGGGCCTGCAACGTGATGCCGCAGGATATGCAGGCGGTCATCAACCTCCGTCTTGCCGACGGCGACACGGTCGAGAGCGTGATGGAGCACTGCCGCGCGGCGGTGCAGGACCCGACCGTGGAACTGCGCTACCAGCAGGCCAACGATCCCTCCGCCACGGCCCGGCGCGACGGCTACGGCTACCGCACGGTGGTGGACAGTATGCGGCGCTACTACCCCGACGTGGTGTTCGTTCCGTCCATGACCGTCGGCGCGACCGACGCGCACCAATACGAGCAGATCTGCGACACCTGCCTGCGCTGCTCGCCCTTCATGGCGGAGCCAGAGGAGGCCGCCTCAGGCGTTCACGGGACGAACGAGCGCATTCTGGTCCGCGCCTATCTGCAGGGCATCCGCGTGCTCATCGACCTGATGGAGCACGCCAACCTCTGAGACACGACCGCAGCCCGCGTTTCAAGCCGCAAGCACGCAAAAAGAGCCGCGTTCCCTGCACCGGGAACGCGGCTCTTTCCTTTTCAGCAGCTTTCTTTACCACGCGGCGACCGCGCCGTCGCAGCGCGGCTCGGTGCCCGCCGTGTAAACGCCGTCCTCTCCGCGCCAGATGATCTGACCGCGGCCCATCGAAATGCGGTCGTCCACGACCGTGACCTCATGGCCCATCACGCGCAGCTCGTCGGCAATGGCCTCGCCCGCCTCACGCTCCAGTTCGAGCCTCCTGCCGCCGATCCATTGGATGCGCGGCGCGTCAAGCGCCTCCTGCGGGTTCATGTGATAATCGAGCGTGTTGACGAGGACCTCGGTCTGACCCTGCGGCTGCATGAACGCGCCCATCACGCCGAACGGACCGACGGCGGCGCCGTCCTTGAGCAGGAAGCCGGGAATAATGGTGTGGTAGGACCTCTTGCCGCCGGCAAGGCAGTTGTCGCTTGCGGGGTCGAGCGAGAAGTTCGCGCCGCGGTTCTGGAGCGAGATGCCCGTCCCCGGCACGGCGATGCCCGCGCCGAAGGTGGTGTAGTTGCTCTGGATGAACGAGACCATGTTGCCCTCGCGGTCAGCGGTGCAGAGATAGATGGTGCCGCCGCAGTGCGGGTCGCCCGCCCTCGGCTCCAGCGCGCGGTCGGTGATGAGCGCGCGGCGCGCGGCGAGATAGGCGGGATCCAGCAGCTCGCTGACCTTAGTTTTCATATAGCGCGGGTCGGCGACGTAGGTCCTCGTGTCGGCAAAGGCCAGCTTGATGGCCTCCATCACCTTGTGATAGTGCTCGGCGCTCTCGCGCTTTTCCGGCATGGTCATGCCGTTCAGGATGCCGAGCGCCATGAGCACCGTGATGCCGTGGCCGTTCGGTGGGATCTCGCAGACCGTATAGCCGCGGTAGTCCTGCGTGATGGGCTCGACCCATTCAGGGTGGTAATTGCGGAAGTCGTCCTCGCAGAAGTACCCGCCGGTCGCGCGGGAGAACGCGACGATCCGCTCCATCAGCGCGCCGCGGTAATAGCTCTCGCAGTCCGTCGCGGCGAGGGAGCGCAGCGTCGCGGCATAGTCCGGAAGGCGGAACAGCTCGCCTGCGCGGTAGGGCGTACCGTCCGGCTTCATAAAGCTCTTCCACCAGTATTCATGCGGTGCGGCGTTCTCCGCCATCGCCTTGGCAATGCGGCGGCTGTCGCGCTCCCACTGCCGCGCGACGTTCACCGGCACGGGATAGCCCTCCTCGGCATAGGAGATGGCGGGCGCGAACAGCTCAGCGAGCGGCTTCGTGCCGAAGCGGCGGTTCAGCTCCGCCCAGCCCGCGGGCGCTCCGGGCACCATCGTCGGCAGCCATCCGGCCTTCGGCATCTCTGTATAGCCCATCGCACGGACCTTCTCCGCGCTCAGCGCCATCGGCGCGACACCGCTGGCGTTGAGGCCGTAGAGCCGTTTGTCCCGCTCGATCCACACGAGCGCGAAGCAGTCTGAGCCGAGACCGTTGCCGGTCGGCTCCAAAAGCGGCATGGCGGCAGCCATGGCGACGGCGGCATCCACGGCATTGCCGCCGTTTTTCATCACATCTATGCCAATTTGTGCGCCGAGCGGCACGCTCGTGCAGGCGACGGCGTTTTTCGCGTAGACGACATTGCGCCGCGAGGCGTAGCGGTAGGTCAGCGGATCGAAGGCAGGCATAGGAAGCGTTCTCCTTTTCTCTTTTATAACAGGCCTAGTATAGCACACCGACATGGGAAGAGCAAGGCGGCGGTTAGGCTCCCGCACGGACGGTTATAATATTTTCCGCATTATTACCCGGTTTTTAGGCATTATTGAAAAAATGAATCATTCTATTTCTTTGCATTTTCTTGATTTCTTTGGTGTTGTGCGCTATATTTTAGTTTGATTACGAAATTTTACTCACATAAACACAGAAAGGCGGATTTTATGGAGCTTCAAATTCAGGATCTGGTATCCTCCATCAAAAAGGACGGCATCGAGAGCGCGAACCGCGAGGCCGCGCAGATCCTTGCCGACGCCAAGGCGCAGGCGGAAAAGATCGTCGCCGACGCGAAGAGCGAGGCGGACAAGCTGCGTGCGGACGCGCAGGCGGAGATCGGCGTGTTCAAGGCCAGCGCTCAGCTCAGCGCGGAGCAGGCGAAGCGCGACGCGGTGCTCGCCTTCCGGCAGGAGATCGGCGCGGAGCTGACGAAGCTGCTCGCGCAGGATACCCATAAGGCGCTCGACGACAAGGCGCTCGCCGCGCTCATCACCGCCGCGCTGCAGGGTGAGGACGCCTCCGCCTACGCCGCGGAGGTCGCCTCCGTCACGGACGCGCTCAAAAGCGAGCTCGCCGGCGAGCTCAAGGCGGGGCTGGAGCTGCGGCTCTCCAAAAAGGTCCGCACGGGCTTCCGCCTGTGCACCAAGGACGGCTCGGGCTATATCGACTGCTCCGACGAGGAGCTGGCGGAGCAGCTCGCCCCCTTCTTCCGCGAGCTGCGCATTTAAGGAGGGACGCTTTTGGCTTCCTATTATTATTTGATCTCGAGCCTGCCGATGCTCCGCGCGGGCGACGCCCCGCCGCTGGATTACGCTGCGTTTCTCGACCAATGCCGGGGCGCGGTGAGCGACAGGGTCTACCGCTCGCTCGAGGAGCTGACGGTGCGCTCGGAGGACGGCGGCTTCGTGAGCCGGTGGACGGCCTTCTACCGCGTGCTGCAGGGCGAGCTGACCTATCAGCGGCGTGTGAAGCGCGGCGAGAGCTGTGCCGCGCCGAACGAGCGCGACGCCGCCGTGACGCAGACCGTCACCGCGGCAGTGAACGCAAAGGACCCGCTCGAGGGCGAGCGGCTGCTGCTCGCGCTGGAATTTGACCGGCTGGATGAGCTGGTGGGACTGCACAGCTTCGACGACTGCGCGCTCTACGGCTACGCGCTGAAGCTGCAGCTGCTCGAACGGCAGCGCGTCTTCCGCCATGACGAGGGCAAGGCCGCCTTCGACACCCTGCTCGGGCAGGTCCGTCAGCAGATATTCAGCCTATAAGAAAACGGGAGAAACGAAATGGAGAAAGTGACAGGCTATGTGACCGGAGTCAACGGCAACCTTGTCTCGGCAAGATTCTCGGGCTCCGTTCGGAAAAACGAAGTCGGCTTCGTCAAGATCGGCAATGACCGCCTCAAGGGCGAGGTCATCCGCATCAGCGGCGACGCCGTGAGTATGCAGATCTATGAAATGACCAACGGCATTCAGGTCGGCGATGAGGTCGAGCTGACCGGCGAGCTGCTGAGCGTCGAGCTCGGCCCCGGCCTTCTGACGCAGGTGTACGACGGCTTGCAGAATCCTCTGCCGAAGCTTGCCGAGCAATGCGGCTTCTTCCTTGAGCGCGGCGTATACCTTGACCCCATCCCCGATAAGGAATGGGAGTTCACCCCCTGCGTCAAGCCCGGCGACGCCGTGCTCGCGGGCGACGCGGTCGGCAGCGTGCCGGAGGGGCAGTTCACGCACCTCATCATGGCGCCCTTCGACCTCAAGGACGAGGGCTGGCGCGTAAAGAGCGTGAAGGAAAAGGGCGTCTATCACGTCCGCTCCACCGTCGCGGTGCTGGAAAACGGCGCGGGCGAGGAGAAGGCGCTGAGCATGGTCTTTTCCTGGCCGGTCAAGCAGCCCATCCGCTGCTATGAGGAGCGTCTGCGTCCCGACGAGACGCTGGTGACCAAGATCCGCTGCATCGACACCTTCCTGCCGGTCGCCAAGGGTGGCACCTTCTGCGTGCCCGGCCCCTTCGGCGCGGGCAAGACCGTGCTGCAGCACATGGAGGCGAAGAACGCTGACGTCGACATCGTTATCGTCGCCGCCTGCGGCGAGCGCGCCGGCGAGGTCGTGGAGGTGCTCAAGGAGTTCCCCGAGCTGACCGACCCGCGCACGGGCCGCTCGCTGATGGAGCGTACCATCATCATCTGCAACACCTCGTCCATGCCGGTCGCGGCGCGTGAAGCGTCCGTGTACACGGCAGTGACGATGGCCGAATATTACCGCCAGATGGGACTCAACGTCCTGCTGCTGGCGGACTCCACGAGCCGCTGGGCGCAGGCCATGCGCGAGATGAGCGGCCGACTGGAGGAGATCCCCGGCGAGGAAGCCTTCCCTGCCTACCTCGAATCCGTCATCGCCGCGTTCTATGAGCGCGCGGGCAAGGTCCGGCTGAGAAACGGCAAAATCGCCTCCGTCACCATCGGCGGCACGGTCTCCCCCGCGGGCGGCAACTTTGAAGAGCCGGTCACGCAGGCGACGCTCAAGGTCGTCGGCGCGTTCCACGGACTCTCCCGCGAGCGCTCCGACGCGCGCAAGTACCCCTCCATCCACCCCATCGACTCGTGGTCAAAGTATCAGGGCGTGGTGGACATGGCGCGTGTGGAGGAGGCCCGCGGTATCCTCCGCCGCAGCAGCGAGATCAATCAGATGATGAAGGTCATCGGCGAAGAGGGCACCTCGGCCGAGGATTACATCCTCTACCAGAAGGGCGAGCTGCTCGATGCCGTGTACCTGCAGCAGAACTCCTTCGATCCCATCGACGCGGCCTGCGAGCCGGAGCGTCAGGCGCATGAGTTCAACGTGCTCTACGATGTGCTCACGCGCGATTACGCGCTCAGCGACAAAAAGGAGATCCGCGCCTTCTTCAATCAGGTGCGTCAGGAATTCCTCGACTGGCACGGCACGGTCTACGGTACGCCGGAATTTGCGGCGCAGGAAACGAAGCTCACGGACCTCTACCGGAGCAAGGTAACGGGTTAAGGAGGGTTTCAGAATGCAGAAGGTTTATACCAAGATCGAATCCATCGTCGGCAACGTCGTGACCGTGCGCGCCTCGGGCGTGCGCAGCGGCGACCTTGCCCTCGTCGGCGAGAGCTACGCGAGCGTCATCAAGCTCAGCGGCGACCTCGTCTCCCTGCAGGTCTTTGCCGGCACGCAGGGCGTCAGCACGACCGACACCGTGCGCTTCCTCGGGCGGCCCATGATGGTCTCGTTTTCCGACGACCTGCTCGGGCGCGTGTTCGACGGCGCGGGCGTGCCGCGCGACAACGGCCCCGCGCTGACCGAAAATATGATCCCCATCGGCGGTCCCTCCGTCAACCCCGCCAAGCGCATCGTGCCCAAGCGCATGATCCGCACCGGCATCCCGATGATCGACGTGTTCAACACCCTCGTCGAGAGCCAGAAGCTGCCCATCTTCTCCGTCTCCGGCGAGCCCTACAACCAGCTGCTCGCCCGCATCGCCATGCAGGCGGAGGTCGACGTCATCGTCCTCGGCGGCATGGGTCTGAAATACGACGACTATCTTTTCTTCCGCGACACGCTCGAAAAGAGCGGCGCGATGGGCCGCACGGTCATGTTCGTCCACACGGCGTCCGACCCGACGGTGGAATGTACGCTCGTGCCCGACCTGTCGCTCGCCGTGGCGGAGCAGTTCGCCCTTGCCGGCAAGCGCGTGCTCGTGCTGCTGACCGACATGACCAACTTCGCCGACGCGCAGAAGGAAATGGCCATCACGATGGAGCAGGTGCCGTCCAACCGTGGCTACCCTGGCGACCTCTACAGCTGCCTTGCCTCGCGCTATGAGAAGGCGGTCGACTTTGAGGGTGCGGGCTCCATCACCATCCTCGGCGTCACCACGATGCCCGGCGACGACGTCACCCACCCCGTGCCGGACAACACGGGCTATATCACCGAGGGCCAGTATTACCTCAAAAACGGCCACATTGAGCCGTTCGGCTCGCTCTCGCGTCTTAAGCAGAACGTCAACGGCACGACGCGCAGCGACCACCGCGCCCTGATGGACGGCATGATCCGTCTCTACAGCGCCTACAAGGAAAGCCTTGAGAAGAAGTCCATGGGCTTCATGATGTCCGAATGGGACGAGAAGCTGCTCAAGTACGGCCACCTCTTCGAAACGAAGCTGATGGACCTGAGCGTGAACATCCCTCTGGAGGAGGCGCTGGACCTTGGCTGGGGGATCCTCGCCGAGTGCTTCGAGCCGAACGAAACGGGTCTGAAGACGAGCCTCCTGCAGGAAAGATGGCCGAAAAAGGACGCCTTGAACTGAGGGAGCGCGTATGGCTGTCAAACTAACAAAAAATGAACTGAAGGTCCAGAAGGACCGGCTCAAGCAGTTTCAACGCTACCTGCCGACGCTGCAGCTGAAAAAGCAGCAGCTTCAATCGGTCGTGATGCAGGTGACGGCGCAGCTTGAGAAGGTCGAAGCCGAGCGGCTGAAGATCGTCGACGGTCTGGACGGCTGGATCGCGGTGTTCGCCGAAAACGGCAGCTTCCCCGAGGGGATGCGGCTCGATTCGCTCATCCGTCCGAAGGACGTCGTCTGCCGCGACCACAACATCGCCGGCGTGATCGTGCCGGTCTTTGAGGAGCTGACCTTCGAGGAGATCTCCTACGACGTCGCGGACTATCCGCTCTGGGTGGACACCGCCGTGGTCACGCTGCGCGAGATCGCGCGGCTGGACGCGCTGGTCAAGACGCTGCGCACGCAGGTCGAGCTGCTCGAGCGGGAGCTGCGCTCCACCGCGCAGCGCGTGAACCTGTTTGAAAAGGTCAAGATCCCCGAGGCGAGGGAAAACATCCGCGTCATCGGCATTTACCTCGGCGACCAGCAGACCTCTGCGGTCGTGCGCGGCAAGATCGCCAAGAAAAAGCTACAGGAGGCGGCGCGATGATCGAGAAAATGAAGGTCGTTCACATCGTCGCCGCGCAGACGCAGAAAACGGAGCTGCTCGACGCGCTGCGCGCGCTCGGCATCGTCCATTTCGCGGAAAAGGCGGATGCCGACCAGACCTACCTGGAGCGCTTCGCCGCGCTCTCGCGGCTCATCACCGTGCTCGAGGAGCAGGGGGTGAGCGAGGTCGAAGCGGAAACGCTCGACGACGTGAAATTCAAGCAGCTCTATGACGGGCTCAACGCCTGTCTGGAGCGCAAAAAGGCATTGGAAGCCGAGCGCGCCGCCGCGGTCAGCGCGTGCGACACGCTCGCCGGCTGGGGCAGCTTCTCCCCCGCCGAGATCAAGGAATTAAAGGCGCAGGGCTTCGAGCTGCACTTCTGCCGCGTGGACAAAAAGCTCCTCGCCTCGCTCGAGGCGGACAAGGAAGTGCGCTTCCTGCGGCTCGCGCCGGTCGGGAAGCAGCAGACCGTCGCCATCCTCGGTGCGCTGCCTGCCTCCTGCGCCGCCGGCGAGTTCATCCCGCCGGAAAAGAGCCTTGACGAATACCGGCAGGAGATCGCCGACTGTGAGCGCGGTCTTTCTGAGTGCGGCGCGCAGCTCAAGGCCGCCGCGAAGCACCTGCCCAGCTTCCGCGAGCAGCTGCTCAAAACGCAGAACGACGCGGACTACTCCTCCGTGCGCAATACCTCGGAGAGCGGGGACGGACTCGTGTGGCTGACCGGCTACCTCCCCGTCGACGAGGCGGAGCGCTTCAAGGCCGCTGCCGCGAAGGAGCATTGGGCGTGGGCGATGGACGATCCGGCGGCAGACGACGACAAGGTGCCGACCAAGATCAAGTACACCAGGGTCACGCGGCTCATCGCGCCGGTGTTCGACATTCTCGGCACCGTGCCGGGCTACCGCGAGTACGATATTTCGTTCTGGTTCCTCGGCTTCTTCACGCTCTTCTTCGCCATGATCATCGGCGACGCGGGCTACGGCTGCCTGTTCCTGCTGACCGCCGCGGCCCTGACGGTGAAGAGCAAGAAGCCCTCCGACGCCGTGCAGCTTTTGTGGGTGCTCTCCATCGCCACCATCGTCTGGGGCGCGATGACCGGCACCTGGTTCGGGCTTGAGGGCGCGATGGACGTGCCGCTGCTCCGCTCGCTGGTCGTGCCGACCTTTGCGAACTACCCCGAGTATTTCAACGTCACCACCACCCAGCAGCAGAACAGCGTCATGAAATTCTGCTTCATCCTCGGCACCGTCCAGCTCTCGCTGGCGTGCGTGATGAACATCCGCCGCAAGACGCGGGAGAAGGACCTCAGCTGGGTCGCCGACCTCGGCTGGCTGTGCGCGATCTGCGCGCTGTACTTCGTGGTGCTCTACCTCGTCATCGGCGAGCAGGTGAACCTCACGCCCATTGCCGTGGTGGTCCTTCTCGGCTTCGTGCTGGTCGTGTGCTTCGGCGGTATGTCGCCGGACAAGACCTTCGCGCAGGGTCTCAAGGCGGGCCTTGGCAACGCCTTCACAGTGTTCCTCAACACCATCAGCGCCTTCGGCAACATCATGAGCTACATCCGACTGTTTGCCGTCGGCATGGCGTCGCTCGCTATCGCGCAGAGCTTTAACAACATGGCGCTCGGCTTCAAGGGGCCGCTGGTCGTCGTCGGCATCCTCATCATGCTCGTCGGTCACGGGCTGAACATCGTGATGGGCCTGCTGTCCGTGGTGGTCCATGGCGTGCGATTGAATCTGCTGGAATTCTCCGGTCAGCTTGGCATGGAGTGGACCGGCACCGCCTACGCACCGTTCAAAAAACTGGATAAGATCAGAAAATAATCAAAAAGAGGAGAAACGTATTATGAGCATTGAATTTATTGGTATGGCGTGTGCGCTGGGCCTGTCCGCCATGGGCAGCGCGTTCGGCGCGGGCTTCGCGGCGCAGGCGAGCGTCGGCGCGTGGAAGAAGTGCTACGCGAACGGCAAGCCCGCTCCCTTCATCATGGTCGCCTTCTCCGGCGCGCCCCTGACGCAGACCATCTACGGCTTCCTGCTGATGAACTTCATCCGCAGCGCCGTCGCCTCCGGCGCCGATCCCGCGCTCGCCATGTTTACGGGCATCTTCGCGGGTCTCGCCATCGGCCTGTCCGCGTTCTTCCAGGGCAAGGTCGCCGCGGCGAGCGCCGACGCGCTCGGCGAGACCGGCAAGGGCACGGCGAACTTCTTCATCGTCATCGGCATCATCGAAACGGTCGCGCTCTTCACGCTCGTCTTCAGCCTCCTGCTGCTGCAGTAAGCGCAAAGGGGAACTTCATAGCGGCACAGCAAAGGGAGCCGGAGGATGTCCGGCTCCCTTCTTGCGGCATTTTCTTCACGATACCGTCATTTTCCGCCAAAGGCGCAGGCTTTTCTGTCGAGATCTGCAATGTCCTCCTCCCTTCATTTCATCATTAGCTGCGCAAATGATAAGTATATCAAATCGATTCTTTTCTTATGCCTTTGTATCCCGTATAATACTAAGGCTGGCGTTTTGACGCAAACCGTATCTCTCATAGTACGGAGGAAATATTCAGGAGGCTATTATCATGGCGAATTGTGCGATCGTAGGCATCAACTGGGGCGACGAGGGCAAGGGCCGCATGGTCGACTACCTCACCGACCATTTCGACGTGGTCGTGCGCTATCAGGGCGGCGGCAACGCGGGTCACACCGTCGTGAACGATAAGGGCAAGTTCGCCCTGCACCTGCTGCCCAGCGGCATCTTCCGTGAGGGCGTGGTGAACATTCTCGGCAACGGCGTGGCGCTCGACTGCGAGAACCTGTATAACGAGATCGAGACCCTGCGCGCCGCAGGCGTGACGATCACGCCGGAGAACCTGAAGGTCAGCGAGCGCGCCTCCCTGCTGCTGCCGTGGCACCGCGAACTGGACGCGCTGGAGGAAGCGCGGCTCAAGGACAAGAAGTACGGCTCCACCAAGCAGGGCATCGCGCCGTTCTATTCCGACAAGTATCAGAAGAAGACCGTGCTCGCCGGCGAGCTGCTCCACCCCGAGCATCTCAAGGCGCATCTGGCCGATCTGCTCGAGTGGAAGAACCTCACGCTCACCCACGTCTACGGTGCAAAGGGCTATACCATGGACGAGCTGACGGCGTGGATCGACGACTTCGGCACAAAGATCACGCCCTTTGTCGCCAACACCACGGCGTTCCTGCGCGAGGCGCAGGCAAACGGCAAGCGCATCCTCTTCGAGGCCCAGCTCGGCGCGCTGCGCGATCTGGACTACGGCATCTATCCCTACACCACCTCCTCCAACGCCATCGCCGCCTATGCGCCGGTCGGCTCGGGTCTGCCCACCGCAAAGCTCGACGAGGTCGTGGGCGTGGTCAAGGCTTACTCCTCCTGCGTGGGCGAGGGGCCCTTTACCTGCGAGTGGTTCGGCGATGAAGCGGCAAAGCTGCGCGAGGCCGGTGCGGAGTTCGGCGCAAAGACCGGCCGTCCCCGCCGCGTCGGCCCCATCGACCTCGTGGCGACGCGCTACGGCGTGGAGATGCAGGGTGCGACGAGCATCGCCCTCACGAAACTCGACGTGCTCAGCTACATGGACAAGATCCCTCTGTGCGCCCACTATGAGATCGACGGCGTGCAGACCGACGATTTCCCCTTCCCCGTCCTCCTCGACCGCGCCAAGCCCGTCATGGAGTATATGCCCGGCTGGCAGTGCGACATCTCCGGCGCCCGCCGCTGGGAGGATCTGCCCGAGGCCGCGCGCAGCTACGTCGAATATGTGGAAAAGGCCATCGGCTGTCCCATCGGCTATGTCTCCGTCGGCGCGGAAAGAGAAAGCCTCATTCTCCGATAAGAAAAATGGAACGGCAGCGCCGTTCCATTTTCTTTCGGGTGGACAAGCCGCGGATTTTTCGGTACAATAAAGTAAATCAGAAAAGAGGAACGAGCCATGAGCAAAGATGTTTACGAATCACCCCTATCGTCGCGCTACGCGTCGCCGTATATGCTGCACCTGTTCTCCGCCGATATGCGCTTTCAGACATGGCGGCGGCTGTGGACCGCGCTCGCCCGCGCGGAGCACGAACTGGGGCTGCCCATCACCGCCGGGCAGGTCGCGGAGCTGGAAGCGCACATCACCGACATTGACTACGCCGTGGCCGAGCAGCGCGAGCGCGAGGTGCGCCACGATGTGATGGCGCACGTCTACGCCTACGGCAAGGCCGCGCCGTCCGCCGCCGGCATCACCCACCTCGGCGCGACGAGCTGCTACGTCACCGACAATGCCGACCTCATTCTCTACCGCGACGGCCTGCGCTATCTGCGCGGCGAGCTGCTCGGCGTACTGGCAAATCTCGCCGCGTTCGCGCGCGAATACGCCGCCGTGCCTACCCTCGGCTACACGCACTATCAGCCCGCACAGCCTGTGACCGTCGGCAAGCGCGCAGCGCTCTGGATGCAGGATTTTCTCAGCGATCTTGAGGAGCTCGACCACATTCTCGCCACGCTGAAATTCCTCGGCTGCCGCGGCACGACCGGCACCGAAGCCAGCTTCATGGACCTCTTTGACGGCGACGGCGCGAAGATCGACGAGATGAACCGCCGCATCGCCGCAGAGTTCGGCTTCGACCGCTGCTTCTCCGTCTGCGGCCAGACCTACCCGCGCAAGACCGACAGCCGCATCCTGAACGTCCTCTCCTCCCTCGCGCAGAGCGCCTACCGCATGGCGAACGACATCCGTCTACTTCAGCACGACCGGCAGGTCGAGGAACCGTTCGAGAAAAACCAGATCGGCTCGTCCGCCATGGCCTACAAGCGCAACCCTATGCGCTGTGAGCGCATCTGCTCGCTCAGCCGCTATCTGATGGCCGACGCCGCCAACGCCCCCATGACCGCGAGCGTCCAGTGGCTCGAGCGCACGCTCGATGACTCCGCAAACCGCCGCATCGCCCTGCCCGAGGGCTTCCTCTGTGCGGACGCCGTGCTGCGCCTGTGCCAGAATGTCACCAACGGTCTGCACGTCAACGAGAAGATCGTCGACCGCACCATCCGCGAATACCTGCCCTTCCTCGCCACCGAGAACATCATGATGGAGGCCGTCAAGCGCGGCGGCGACCGGCAGGAGCTGCACGAGCGCATCCGGCAGCATTCCATGGCCGCGACCGCACGCATGAAGGAGGGCGAACGCTGCGACCTGCTCGACCGTCTCGCCGCCGATCCCGCCTTTGGCATGACCCGCGCGGAGCTCGACGCCGTCATGGACCCCGCGCTCTACACCGGCCGCTGCGCGCAGCAGGTCGAGCGCTTTCTATCCGAGTGCGCGCCCCTGCTCGCGGATGCGAAAAGCACCGACGGCGCGATCAGCCTGTAACCGCAGCAAGCCCTCCCGGCCGGGAGGGCTTGACTTTTGTGCAGCTTTCCAAGGAAATTCCTTGACAAAACGATTTTGACGCCATATAATAACGCATTGTTATGAATAACGTAACGTTATTTTCCGGATTTGAGGTGATGGCTGTGCCTGCTGCAAGAAAGGTTTCCAAAGACGAGATCATCGATGCCGCCGTCGAGGTGCTGCGTGACGGCGGCTTTTCCGCTGTCAACGCCCGCAGCGTCGCGAGAAAGCTTGGCTGCTCCACGCAGCCGATCTATTTTTCGTTTCAGAGCATGGACGAGCTGAAGGCGGCCCTGTCCGAGCGCGCCATACGGATGCACACCCGGCGCGTGCGGGATTCTCTGCGCGCCCACGAGGGAAATGACAGCCGTTACAGCAGCTATGGAATGGGCTTTGTCCGATTCGCGGCGGAGGAAAAGCAGCTTTTCCGCTGGCTTTATCTGGAGGGGAAGCAGCTTGGCCCATATCAGAACGACGTCCTGCTTCCGGAGGTCATTGCGGTTATTGTTGAGGAATTTGGATATACGGAGAACATTGCCCGCCGCTTTCATCAGGATATGATCTACTTCTCCTACGGACTGGCAATCCTCGCCAATACGGATCACCTGCACTTGACGGAAACAGAGCTGCGTGAGGCGTTCCGTCGGGAGTTCCGAGCCCTGACCGCCATTTACGGAAAGCCTGCGAAGCTTCCCGAATTTGCCGTGAAAGCTGGTGTTGTTTTATGAAGCTCTCCTTCTCCCGGCTCGGGCTTGTGCTCTTCGTCTTGCCCATGCTCATCAACCTTGCCTATGTCATGTTCCCGCCGGCTGAGGAAGCGAAGGCGGATGGGGCTGTCCCGCGGTGGGTCGAAGGGATCGAGCAGGTCAGCCGCGCCGCCTATTTGTTCGCGGTGACCTTTTTGGTGAGCCGGGAACCGATCGAGCCGCGGAGCGTATGGCTTTTCCTTGCCGCGCTGTTCCTGCTTCTGTACTATGTCGTGTGGATCCGCTATTTTGCGGGCGGACGGGAAATCGCCCTGCTCAGGCGCGCGTTTCTTTTTGTCCCGATGCCGCTGGTGGTATTCCCTGTGCTGTACTTTCTGTGTGCCGCTGTTTGGCTGCATAATGTTCCCGCCGTGCTCCTTATGATGATCTTTGGCGCCGCGCATCTGACGGTGTCGCTCCGCTCGTTCCGTTCAGCGCCCGAATAGAGGATCGCGCCGCGCCGAGCAAGAAACATGAAAAAAGCGCTTGACAAGTAACCAATCGGTAACTATAATGCAAGTTACCGATTGGTTACTGCTGAGAGGAGGACAATCATGGCAGGGGATACGAAGGACCGCATCCTGGAGACGGCGCTGGAGCTGTTTGCCCGGAACGGTTATCTGGGCACGTCGATGAGTGACATCGCGGCGCGGCTGGGGATCACCAAGGCCGCTCTGTATAAGCACTATGCCGGCAAACAGGAAATTTTGGACAGGATCGTGGAGCGTATGGATCAGATGGACAAGGAGCGCGCCGAGGCGTATGAAATGCCGGAGACGGCGCCGGATGGCTTTGCGGAAGCCTATCTGCACACGCCCGCCGAAAAGATCCGCGCCTACAGTCGGGCGCAGTTCGACCATTGGACAAGAGAGCCGTTTTCCGCGAACTTCCGCAAAATGCTGACGCTGGAGCAGTACCGTGACCCCGGGCTTGCGCGGCTGCACCGCGACTATCTTGCCGGCGGACCGCTGGAGTACATGGCGGCAATCTTCCGCAGGCTGACGGATTCTGACGAGGCCGCCATGCAGCTGGCGCTGGAGTTTTACGGTCCCATGTATTTGCTCTACAGCATTTACGACGGCGCGCAGGACACATCCGCGAGGAGCTGGAGAAATAATTAAACGAAGCAAAAAAGAAAGCCGATCCG
>OKSD01001081.1_pt1 | contig 28204 bp, 19 predicted proteins | sample 1601221 | NCBI WGS metagenome assembly OKSD01 (sample SAMEA3541550, study PRJEB24748) | human gut metagenome | biome: human gut; feature: human-associated habitat; material: faeces | place: China | collected 2012
AATTAAAAAACAATCCACGGAGTATTTAGCCCCTCCGCAGGGACATACTGCAACGGGCTGACTTTTACCCGCTTGCCGTCCAAGCCCACGGCAAGTGTCTTTTTCGGGATCTTCGCGAACAAAGGCTGTCACACCTTTGTCTTTTACGTTTTTAACGTCGCTCTCCCGCTGTTTTACGGTATGCTTTCTATAATGCCTTTCGGCATATTTTTCAAGGTTCGGGAAGCGCTTTTATTGCGCCTTCATATATACAATACGGGTATTTTTTAAAAAAAGGGAAATAAAACTTAAAAATACACATAAAATTTATACCGAGATATATTCGGATTTTTTAAGTAAAGTATCGTTATCCAATTTCTCCCTTACCGCATTTCTTAACACGGGTAATTTGGTTACAATTCTCTGTTTTATTTCATCTTCCAATTCTTCAATATAGTACTCTTTATAATCTCCGATATCTTGATATATCATAGTCAAGGAAACGGCTTTAATATATGCCGCATAGAATTCCAAAACTCTTTGCTCGCACCCGCCCATATCATTTAAAATATCATATATTAACTCTTTTGACGGAAGTATTTTATAACTCACTTTTTGACATCCCTTCCCTCATTTTATCAAGTGCATTTTTCTTGCAATACTTTACCATTCTTTCGCTGATACTCATATCTGCCGCAATTTCCTTAAGTGGTGTTTTCAAGACAACATTTCTTAATACAATTTCTCTTTCACGGTTAGAAAGGCTATTTAAGCACTCCGAAAGCGCATCATTATTAACGGCGATTTCTGTGTCTTCAACCGAGAATGTATTGCATAATATTTTTTCGATTTTCTGATCGCAATATGAAAACCTAATATCATTTTCTTTTAGATAAACACAGTTGTATATCGGTCTTTCCGAATCATTGTATTTTTCCAAAAACGAATACTTCACATTTGACATAAGAAGCTTAAGGTATTTATCCACATAGACTATAACATCATCGTTTACTTCCTCTAAACTGAATTTTTCTTTTCCCATTTTTTCGCCTCCCTGTTAATCCATTACAGGGAAATTTCTGCAAAAAGGGAAATTATTCTAAATTTTTCTCAATATTTTCTATCTTATATTAGACAATTAACGAAATATTCAAAAAGCGCCGCCAGAGCGTAATTTTCATTCCACCTGACAACGCTTTTCATTACTAAATGCAATTCAAATTCTATAGCATAAAAACATATCCAGAAACAACATAATAAATTAAATAATTTATATTTTATTCAAATAATCCGTTCCTAACCTTGTTCCATTCCCATTCAAACCAATCTGTCTTTTCTGTCGGAATATCGGACAGTTCTTTCAGGCACTTCTCGAAAAACATTTCCCATCTCGGCTTATAAAAACTGTCTATAAGCCCCGACCATTGCCTGTTAGAATAATCATGCAATCCACATTCGGACATCAAATATGAACCGAATGTAGTTATAAGCATTTTTGCGCTCATACCGTATATCCGTTTTGTAAAATCATCTTTATTATTTGTAAGCTCTTCTACCGAATCCCGATATCTTGAGAATGAATAATATTTATTTTCAGCCGTAACAGTATTCATTTCGTCTGCGATGCTTAAAAAGTCGCTTGCATATTTTTTGAAATCACATATATTTTTTTCAATATATGCCTTGGAAAGACTGTTATAGCACTTAAGCGCGTTATTGGACAGAATCTGTTGTCTTATAGATACAAGATCGTATTTATAACCGTCGCTTTCGGAAAGAAGCTCTTCATCCTCGGAAAGTAATTTTTCTGCCACTGCAAGTTCTTCGCTGTTATATCCCAACAGCGAATTCCCCCAAGTCGATGCGCTTACAAGTCCGATAGCCGGTCTTGCATTAACAATAGATTCGGGCGCTCCCTGACCCAACATATTACATTCCGACTTGTAAACAGTATTAAGAAGTATTTTCCATGCAGCATTTGCTTTTTCGCTTTTTCCGCCGTATTTTCTTTCGGTATACTGTTCTGTCCACTTGTCGATATCATACGGGTAAGCTGTAATCTCGGCGTTTTCCTGCCACACGCTTTCAAAAAGAAAATCATAAAGGACAGGATTGTTTTCGCCGGCCTCGCATGTCATTCCGATTCCCGCAAAATGCTTGCATTCGTTTAATACCTTCGGTATACCGTTAACTATATTATCAAGGTGTCCGTGAAGACCCAATCTGCCGCCGAAATTATTAAGCATACAATACACCCACGGCGTTCCGTCAAATTCAGGCGAATATCCGTGATTTGGGTTTTCCGGCTTTCCGTCGCAATAATTAGGTTGCTTTTCGGTATACAAGTCCAGTATCAAGGCATGTTCTTTCCCGTTTTTAACATCTGCAAGTCCCGCCAATAATTCAGAGCTTGGGTTAGACTGCCACGACTGAATTATCCATACAGCATTTTCATTTGCTTTGAGCATTTCGGATAAAACAATACGTGAAATCGTTCTCGGAGACATACCGGCTGTAATTCCGCCCTCATGGAACGGATCTGTCGCATAGAAACTTGATTCTCCCAAAACCTCTTTTTGCGCCCTATAAAACATTTCGGCGTATCTTGCAAAAGCGGGACTGTCGGTTTTAAGCATTGCCGGTCTTTGCACGGCACACCATGTACCCTGCGATATTATTTCAACATCCGAGTCATATTTCTTTATATCAACCGGCACCATACCGCTGTATCCCTGTAAAACCGGTTGCATACCGAGTCTTCTCATAATAAGCTGATTACGCCTTGCAAGGCGTGTGCGTTCTTCAAACCATGAATCGTGAACAGGTCCGTCAAGGCCGAACATATTAGCCATATAGAACCACGCATAATGGGCAGGCCCCGGAATAAAAGCTTTTATTTCATCAAGGGTATATCCTATTTCCCCAAGAAATCGCCGCCATACCTCCTCTTGAGCGGTTATGTCAAGTACAACATTAACGCTGTTTAAAGCCAACCAATCAAGCTCGTTCCTCCATTGGTTTTCGCCCCAAAACGCGCTTGTGTACGAATGAGTGCAATAGTTATATGCATAGCGTACTTTAGCCTTTGTTTCGCGGTATATCGGTTTTTCGGGTACTACGGGCACTGTCGGCATTTTCACCTGATCGCCGACCTGTGAAATGCTAACCTTGCAACAGTATTTAAGATAGTAATTAAGCCCCGCCGCAATTGAAACGCCGGTATTCCCTATTATTTTAATCTTTTCTTTATCATAATATATTTTATAATAATCATATTTTTTCTTTTCGCCCAAAGAAAAATCGAACCATAATTTATACTCTGCGCCCAATCGCCGTTCAACTATTCCATATACCTCATTGATTGTATCGTCTGCGGAAACAGGCATATTGTATTCTGAATCATTAAAGCCGCACACATTTATTTCGGGACGCGGGATTATAGGATTACCGCTCGGTTTCCCGGTAAATTCGAGTTTATTAAAGGCAACCTCGGGGGATACCGAATTATACTCGTAATATACGCGTATAATTCGGGCTTCCCTGCCGCCAATATAATATATATCACCGTTTTCATCGCAGGGCTTGCTGTCACTTTTCACAGCCACGAGATCAAAATCTCTTCCGTTTAAGCTTGTATAAAGCGAATAATTCGAATACCCGTCCGCGCCTGTAAAAACAGATACCGTTTCAAGGAAATAATTTTCCCCGAGCGGCACATCTATACATTTAGGATACAGATTAAGAAGATTAACCTCCGTATATTCCGATATTTTTATGTCGGATACATTTGAATTTGAATAAAAAAATAAGTGCGAGGCAGTAATAGGCTGTTCTAAATCAATCTGCACTTTCCCACTTTCATCAGGTGAGAAACTGCCCAGTGCTATCGGTGTATCGGTAACCGAATTTTGAGCATATTTAATTTCAACCGATGAATCGGCAACGGCGGAAATGCCGTCAATATTATGATTGCCGCAAAGCTCCAACACCAAATTGCCGTCAAAGCTTTTTTTATAAATAATTTCTTTTCCCATTAAAATGAAATTCCCTTTGCAGTGATAAATATTAAACTAAAGCGTCCCTAAAAACGCTATGATTTTTTGCGCCAAATTTTCATGTCCCATATCATTCGGATGAAGCCCGTCGGGCATATATAATTCCCTTACAGTTTGAACTTTCGGTTGAAATCCGCTTCTCGCATATAAATCAAGAACGGGGAAAGCATAATATTCAGCGACTTCCCTTATAGTATCCACATACTCCTTCAGTACGCCTGCATCACTTGTTTTATAACCGTCGCCGCGCACATTATCTTCATTCCATCTATGGAGCGGAGTTATAATAACAATCTGTTTGCCGGGATATTTCTCTGCCAGTTCGGTATATAAAGTATGAAGAGCGCCGTAAAACGTGTAAGGGGTTCTGTCACTCATTTTACCTATCTGCGCGTCTCCGTGTCCGAAGTCATTTGTTCCTCCGAAAACAATTATAATATCGGCATTGCAATCCATTTCCGCAATACGAGAGCAAAAATCCTTGTCTTCGTTTATATCGGCCGACGGCACTTTTTGACGCGCTATTCTTGTTCCGCTGATTCCGTAATTATTACATATTGCTCCGGTATCACGTGCAATTATATCGGAAAAGCGTTTTTCGGTGTCACTTGTACCGACTCCTTGGGTTATACTGTCCCCTAAAAAGTTTATAATTTTTCCTTTTAATTTCATTTCATTCTCCATTACCGGCGAATACCGCCGCGCCGAAAGCCGCCTCCTCGGTGTTTTCGGGAATTTCGAGCGGCATACCGAATGTTCTTTCAAGACAATGCCGTAACACCTTATTTTGTCTTATTCCGTTACCCGAGCCTATAAGCTTTGTATGTTTCTTACCCGTAAGCCGTTCCGTCTGCTCATAGTATGAATAAAGCTCCGAGCACATTCCGTTAAGAAAGCCCGCTGTCAACTGCTGCGGAGTGAAATTTTCCTCGGTTATCCCGGTTATCGCGCCCTTAATATCCGGCTCGGTTCTTGTGCCGCAAAAGCGCGTATCCACCGAAAGCGAAATACTCTCCGCCGTCTCTGCCGCAAGCTTTTCCATAACCGAATAAATATCTTCGCACTCAAAGCCGAAAGCGGCAAGCGTTTTTTCAAAAAAGCTTTTAAGCAACGCATATGACCTGCCGCCGCAAAGAGGCGCGCCGACAAGCAGGTTTTCATTTTTTGAAAACGGGCGAATTTCGCCGCAGTCAAACCCGGAGCATTTATCCGTCAGAACGGATACCTGACTTCCCGTGCCGATATTCACAAGCACGCTGTCCTTATCCTTCACAGAGCCTAAAAAGCTTGCCTGATTATCCCCTATTGCCACGGTTACGGGTATTCCGTTTATGTCTGTACCCAAAGTTTCGGCGTCAGCGGTCACCCTTGGCAGCATTTTACGGTCAAGGCCGATTTTTTCAAGCGCGGTACCGTCAAAATCAAATTTCTCAAACGAATAAAAGCCGAGACCGGCCGCATTGCTTATATGGGTAACGGGCGCTTTTTTGCCCGTTAGACGCATTGTAATATAATCCTGAATATTGCAAAGCATGGCGGCATTATTCGGCACCCGCCCCAAAGTGCGGTTTACAAAGTCGGTAACAAGCCCGTAGCCCGAGGGAGCGTTATAACCGGTAAGCCGCGTAAGATAACCGGAATAAGCAGTATCTTTAAAGCTTAAATCACCCGATTTATCCTGCCATGTATAGAGCGGGCTTACCGCGTTTCCCTCACCGTCAATATAAAGTATTCCGTGCATTTGTCCCGTAACGCCTATCGCGGCTATCGGGGCAAATTCCGTCACAAGCCTTTCCTTAATTTTCAAAACCTTTTCGGTTATTATTTCCGCGCTTTGCAAGCGGTTTTCCGAAAAATCGGAGCTTATTGCGGCGCGGCTTTGTTCGGTTACCGAGTGTATGACCCGTCCGTCCTCTGCCACAACCGCACTGATACTTGTTGTTCCTATATCAAGACCTATTACGCGCATTTTAATCTCCCGTTTTGCAGAGCTTTAAGTCGGTTATCTCCGCATTTTCAGTAAGGAATTTAATACTCTCGGCTCTGAAATACGGTCTGTTTGATACAAATGTTCTTCCTGCCCCTATTTCCGCGTCCATAACAAGGCTGTCGGACTTTTTCTCATAATGGAATATTATTTTAAGCGTATATTCCTCTGACAGCTCTCTTACGTTTGCAATCGCGAAATCATGACTGTTTGTATGAACGTTCTTACCGGGCGTTTCGGGTAAATACTCATAAAGCGCTTTTACCTCTTCGGTGAATTTACTTGTATCATCCGTTTCAAGGGTTTGCACCTTTCGCCGCGCGGAATTAAGCTCAAACACAAACGGCCTTCCGCTGCCCGAAACCGCAAGACCCACTCTGCCGTTTTTCTGCGGCTTTACCCGACATTCAAGGTAATAGGAGGTTTTGCCGTCAAGCTTTAATTCGTCTTTTTCGGTGACGTTTTGAATTTCCGCAACCCTTTCAAGCTCTGATGCGTCCGGCGTCAGCTCCGGCATCCAACGTATACCGAGCCTGCCACCCTCGTGCTGAACAAGCTCGCGGTGCAGCGTTACAAACGCCCAACCCGAGCCGCCTACCCAGCCCGCAAGAATATATCTGCCGCCGCAGCTTGCCACCATGGGAACGCACAGGCCGTCGTAAATATCGTCGCCGACAGCCGCAAGATCGGTAAATTCGTTATTGCGGTATCCGCTCTGCCAGTAACCCCTGAACCCCATTATAATATACTTATAGCCGTTCCACTCAAATATTGACGGGCATTCGCTGCTGTTCCTGACCGGCGAGCTGTTATCAAACACCGGCATATCGGTATCTTCCTTTTTCCACGGTCCGTCAATATCGGGTGCGCGCCAAACTCCCGCAGCACCGTAGCCTGCGTACATTACAAGGCCGCCGTCCTTATCCTCGTATATACTCGGGTTTTCCGAGCAATGAATTTGCTTTTTCCCCTGAACAAAGTGTATTCCGTCATCTGATACCATATAATTGGAGCCGCCGGGCAGCAGTCCGTTTTTCTTCAGCTCATCATATGTAACCGCCGTGAATACGCCGTCTTTTTCGTAATTCTTTTCAAGAAGACGCGAGCCGACCTTTTCCTGCGGTATAACGCGATCGGTATGGAAACCGTGGGAATAATAATACTTTCCTTTCCAAAAGAACATTGTACCCGTTCCGAACGATTCCCACTGATTTTGTATCGGGTAAATTTCACCGTAATTTTCCCAGTGTTTAAAATCTCTTGTAGTCATATGGTAGGTTGAATGAGCGCCGCAGCCGAAACGGTTACCGTGGTGATGACGGTCGAGTAATACCAAGAAGTGATAAACGCCGTCATGCCAGAAATTAACTATATCTCCGCCCCATGCGTTATATCCGCGTGCCGAATAAAAAGCGATGCTCTCGTTTTTAACCTCGGTTTTTTCTTCGCTTTCAAGCAGTTCTATACCGTAGCATACGCCGATTTCGGCGCTGTCTGATATATAAATATCGTCGTTTTCGGCTTTAAGCTCACCGGTCGGAAAATTTATGTTTACCGTATCGCCGTTTACAATCCATGCCAAACGCACGCCGTCATACAGAAGATATACCGCCTCTTCAGACGCGTCGAAAAGGTTAAGCGGCAGTCCCAAGGTCATTGTGCGCACCTTTTCTTCACCGTATTCCTGATAAAGCTTTATTTCCGCCTCAATATACGGTGAATTTCCATGCCCGTCGGCGTAAACGTCGTACTCCTCGCCACGTTTATAATAATTTTCCAAATCGAGGTCATCGGGGAAACGGTATACTCCGCTTTCTATTTTAAGCGCGCCGGGTATTTCCAAAAGCTTTTGTCTTTCGCCGCCTTCGGGCTTAGCCTTTAGCTTTACTTTTATAATTATTCCGTTATTAAGCTCATTCTTATCCGTAAAAGACGAAAAATTCAGCCTTTCCAGGTAGTATTTTATATAGTGTTCGGTTATTGTGTGTCGCATAATATTTCCCCTTTCAAATTTGCAAAAGTTTTTTAATGAGGTCTTTCATAAGAGAATCGCGGTGAATAGCATTAACGTAGCACATAGGCGGCGTATTTTCGCATTTATGATATTTTCCGTCATAACCGGGAATATGCCTTTCCCTTATATCCGACCACATAAACGCCGTGTTATCATCGTGGTTTATAAGCCACGCAACCGCAGTTACATCCCAAATAACCCTTGTCCACGGCTCACCCGCGGCATAGCTTTCCGCCTCTTTAACAGTATTGCGTGCAAGGTAATCGGCAAGCGGATTTTTACCTGCAAGCCAATATTCAAGCTCGGGCTTACTTATTGTAAAACCGCTTACAACCCCATAGCACGGCAGTTGTATAAACGGCACTCCGCTGCCTATAACCGCCCTTGCCGCCGCAATATCCTGTGACATATTAAATTCGTAAAAGTTCTTCATTCCAACTGCGTTACCGCCGAGCCAAACCACTACAATATTTTCTTTAATTTCGGGCTTTAAAAGCAGAGCCGACGCTATGTTTGTTATTGCACCTATCGCCACAACATAAAGCGGTTTTTCGGGCGAATAATTCATAGCCCTTTTACATAAATCTTCCGCCGCGGGTGATATTATGGGCGTTTTTTCGTCCTTTAAATAGCCTGTACTGCCGCGATAAGCTTTTTCCTTCATATCGGGTCTCCCCGCAAGCTCAATGATATGCAGTATTTCATTGTAGCTTTTCTCCATACCGTCCGCCGGGCTTTCCGCCTTTGAATTGTAAAACGGCGCGGCATATATCGCAACCGGATTAATTTCGGGCGAATGCAGCATATATGCTATTGCGTATTGGTCGTCCACCTCATTAAATGCGTCGGTATCAAGCACCGCATCAATATTTCTCAAGGGGGATTTAAGATTTTTTAAAAATTCTTCATCATTCATAACAACAGCTCCATTTTAACAAAATATCAGTTTTTTTTGATTTTTAATACGCTCTTGAACTTTTTCAAGTGGCGGTATGGAATTTGCCGCTCCTAAAGCTTCGGTAGCAATCGCAGCAGCGGCAGAAGCATACGTCATTGCAACTTTTATCTCGTAACCTTTACTTAATGCTGCGGCAAAATATCCGGCAAACGTATCTCCGGCGCCGGTGGTATCAACAGGCTTTGCCCTAAACGCCTCCTGATTTATACGGCTTTCGCCGCGCCCGAAAATGCTGCCCTTGCTCCCCAATGTCAGAACAAATCCGGTATTCGGATAATCCGCAGTCAACTGTTTCAGAATTTCATCGGCACCGTCAAGCCCTGCAAGCTCCTTACCCTCGGTGCTGTTCAATATCACATAATCGCAAAGCGAAATACTTTCTCTATTGATTTTATCATTAAACGGCGACGGATTCCAAATAACCGTCATTCCTTTTTTGTGTGCCGCATTTATAATACAATCGGTTTTTGGAATTTCATTTTGCAGCATACATATATCGCCCGCGCAAAAGCTGTTTACGGCATTATCAATTTGCTTCTCGGTAATAAGACCGTTTGCGCCCTGACATACTATAATACAGTTTTCGCCGCTTTCATCCAACTGGATAATTGCGTGCCCAGTTCTTTCATCGTCAACATTCAAAAGCCTTGTGTTTACACCGCTTTTATCAAGCAAGTCTTTTAGGAAGAGACCATCCTTGCCAATATTTCCGATATGGTATACATCTCCGCCCGCAACTGCTGCGGCAATTGATTGGTTAAGTCCTTTTCCGCCCGAATGCTCGGTTAAGCCTTCTGCCGATACCGTTTCACCGGGTGAAACAATGTGTTGTAAGGAATACACATGATCTATGTTACATGAACCGAAGTTAATTATTTTCAAATCAATTACCCCTTTACTGTTATCTTTTATGAGCTACATTTATAATACAATCGGTACAGAGCGTTTCGTTTCAGAACATACAAAGGCACTCTCGTAATAATACTTCTTGTCTTAAATCATTACTCAATTTCCTTAAAATGTTTAATCCATTCACGAGCAATTATTTCATGTCCTATTGCTGTAGGATGAACTCCGTCAGCAAGAATTTGCTCATCACCCATTATTTTTGCCGCCTCATTCAGCTTTTGCTGTAGCGGAACAAATTCCAAATTATAATCATCCGCTACCTGTTTGGCGATCCCTGAATACTGAAAAACGCTTTTTTTAAACCCATTAAGTCTGTCAGGATCTTTTTCGATATTTACCGTATTGCATCCCGGAAGAACAAATGGTTCCATAATCATTATTTTTATATCCGGCAAATACCTTAATAAATCATCTATAAGCATACGGTAAATCTTGTCATAATGTTCGGCATCCACACCGTTATTCCAATCTCTCCCGTGCCAAATATCATTTATACCGTCAAGAATACTTATGTAATCCGGTTTCACTGCAATAAAATCCGCCTGAATCCGCGCATATAGATCTACAATTCGATTTCCGCTTATTCCGCGATTAATAAAACGGTATTTATTTGGATTTTCAAGTCCTAATCTTCCCTTTACCATAGTTGGATAACCCATACCAAGACAATCGTCATACTTTGTTTCGGCATTATCACGCAATCTATAGAAATCGGTTATTGAATCCCCTTGAAATAAAATAGTTTTCATTTTACATTTTCCCTTTCAAATTTAAATATTTAAAAATAAAAAAACAAATACGAATATTGCTTCGGATCAGTATTGGTATTTTTGTCCGTACTTTATTCTTTAAACTTTATCATCAAGGTGTTTGAAGTATAAATACACTCCGGCCGTCCACCCCATCATAGTGGGTGCATCATATTCTTGACAAGCCGTTTCACCTGTAGTACCGTTATATTTTTCCCATAAATTTCCGGTATTCTTATATGAAGTATCAATTAAATTTATGTACTTTTCACGGATTTCAGATGCTAATACATTGAGACCGCAATTATCACACGCTTTATATGCGATGTATTGTATCGGTGCCCATACATTCGGATAATCCCATTGATATCCATTAACATATTTACTGTTAATCGAACAACTTATACCGTATTTAAGAATAAGACTATTTACAAGTTTTCCTGTTTCTCCCTGTTTTTCAGTGAAACCCACATATGCAGGATAAAGGGAAGCTGCCGAAATTACCTTGCTAAATTTATTTGTTCTAAAATTATAATCACAATAAATTTTATACTCATCATTCCAAAGCAATTCGTCCATAAGCATTTTTCTTTTTTCTGCAAGAGCAATCCATTTATCCTTATTGCCATTTTCAAGAATAGAACTGAATTCCGACATTTGAACTTCAAAACCGTAAAGTAAGGCGTTTAAATCTATTGGATTGAAATTTTCTCCGTCTGCCTCAAAACGCGAACAACAATCCCACCCACTTTCAACAAATGTTAGGATTGTGTGTGCCACTTGTGTTTTACTGACATTTTCGATTTCTTTAGTTCCACAACGCTTAATATAATCTTTGTAAAGTGCCTCTATTTTTTCATCATCTAATCCCAAATAGTTTCCGTAAAAGTTTAATCCGTTTGGTGCAAGTCGGCGAGTTTGCCAAAAGTTATATTCCTTACATAATACTTCGTAGGCATAGAGAAGCCAATCCTTATCATGTGTTACTGAAAAAATATCTTTAACTCCAAAGCATAAAAAAGGAGGTTGTGAGCGATTAAGATAATATGTGCGGTTGCCGTTTGGCATAAAACCGTATTTTTCAACAAGCCATAGCATATTATCTATGTTGTTTTTGGCCAACTCTATATTCCCGATAGAAATAAGTCCCAAATTTGTAAAATATGTATCCCAGTAATACATTTCAAGAAAAGAATCATCAGCACAAGGTACTGTATATGGAAACGGAAGCCCTAAAAGAGTTCCATTATCCTCTGTGTTTCTATGAATAGTTCTTTTTAAATTTTCTTCAATAAACGCTGTTATATCTAACATTTTATCACCATTATCCTATTAAAATTTAAAGCTGATATTAGTATTAAAGTCATCTTAAAAGCTTATATACTTTCTTTAATCCTTTCAAGCGACGGTATGGAATTTGCCGTTTCTAAAGCTTCGGTAGCAATCACGGCGGCAGCAAGCGATTGATTAAGTCCCTTTCCGCCGCGTTGTTCGGTTAGATTTTTTGAAGAAACGGTTTCACCGGGTGAAGCAATGTGTTGCAAGGAATACACATGATCTATGTTACATGAACCGAAGTTAATTATTTTCAAAGCAATTACTCCTTTACCGAATTGCACACCTTAAGCTATATAATAACCTGTAAATTTTAAGTATTTCTTCAAGGGTTAACAAATCCGCTTAAATTTTTTTCTATCAAACAGATTCTTTGAGCTACGCAATCGGCGGAGCGCAGAGCGTCGGAGGGCGTATTGAAGATATAGTCCTCAAGACGGTCGAGAGTAGTTGAGGCAACGTGCAGACGTGTGTCGGATGACGCATAATAAATGTAAACCTCGCCTTTTTCGTTCACGGCCGCACCGTTTGTAAAGACAACATTTGAAACATCGCCGACACGTTCGTCGCCGCGCGGCGCTATAAGGTATCCGCCCGGCTCTGCTGTGATTTTAAAGGGATCGTCAAGCGCCGTAGCATAGGCATAAATAACATATCTCAGCCCCGCCGCGGTATTTCGCACACCGTGCGCAATATGCAGCCAGCCGCGATTACCCTTTATAACGGTTGCGCCCTCGCCGTTTTTAGCCTCGGTTACGGTATGATACCGCCTTTTTGAAAGCGGATATTGCTTATGTATTACGGCGTGACATATATCGTCGCAAAGTCCTATGCATATTCCGCCGCCGCTGCCGGCAGAAATAAAGTCATCCTGCGGGCGTGTATAAAGCGCATATTTGCCGTTTACAAACTCCGGGTGCAGGGAAACGTTACGCTGTTGACCGAAATCGGTAACCAAATTATCAAGGCGCTCCCAGTTTTTCAAATCCTTTGTTCTTACAATACCGGCTTCTGCCGTTGCGGCCGATAAATCGAAATTGCTTTCATCCTTGCTTTCACTGCAAAAAACGCCGTATATCCAACCGTCCTCGTGCAATGTTACGCGCATATCGTATACATTTGTTTCCTTTTTACAGGTGTCAGGCAATACCACGGGATAATCCCAAAAGCGAAAACCGTCTGTCGGGCTGTCACTTTCCGCCACGCCGAAAAATGACTTGCGGTCGTTTCCCTCTATACGCGCCACAAGATAATATTTACCGTTCATATAAATCGCGCCGGAATTAAATACCGCATTCACTCCGAGACGCTCCATAAAATACGGATTCGTATCGGTATTAAAATCATATTTCCAAAACGGCGGAATGTGCGCGGCGGTTAAAACCGGATTTTCATAACGCTCATATATTCCGTTATAAAATTCCGTTTTGTGATTTTTCCTTGCAATCAGCTCCGCATATTGATTTAAAACCGTTTCCTTTTTGTTACACATATAAACATTTCTCCTGCCAAGTCTTATTTTTTTCAAGACTGTTAATCACAATAAATTAAATCCGTTAATAACCGCATTATCGGCATATTCTATTTCAAGCGCATTGCCTGTTTTATGGTTTAGGGTTATATCATTTAAGGTTATATTTTTAATATGCTCCTTAATATGCCCCAAAATACGGATACCCTTGTTTGAAACCATATTGATGCCCGAAAGCTTAATTCCGTTTATGCGGCACTCATTCGGAAGGGGCTTTTCTCCGAACGCCAAAACAATTTCGGCAGGTCGGTCGGAGCGAATATTAAGGTCGCTGCACAAAATATTCTCAACGCTCGTTGCGGAATTTGATTCTTCGCTCCAACGACCCATAATTCCGAGTCCGCAATTGTTCGGCGCCTCAATATCGCAGTTTGATATTAAACAGTTGCGTATTGTTCCCGCACCGACTCCGATTCTTATACCGTAGTCTCTGTGAGAACGCAGTACGCAGTTTGTAACCGTGATATTTTCACACCCTTTCTTGTTTTTGAGCTGTTCGTCGTTTCCTCTCAAGGTAAGCGCGTCGTCTCCTACATCAATAACGCAGTCGCTTACCGTAACCTCTGAACAACAGTCAAGGTCTATTCCGTCGTTTGTCCACCTCGGGCGGTCACCCGCTATTGTCAAGCCGTGCAATACGGCGCGGGTGCATCCGTGCAGAAACAAGTGCCAATACGGACCGTTTACAAGTCTGACATCGCTTACGCGTACATCCTCGCATTCGCAAAAGAAAATCATCTGCCCCGGGCGCTCTGGGTTCGGCTTGTAATCTCTGTCCTCTGTATTCGGGTATCCGGGATTTGTGTCCCTTTCGTTCATCCAATAATTTCCCTCTCCGTCTATCGTGCCGCGACCCTCTATAACAACATTTTTCTGTTCAACCGCGACTATAAGATGAGCGCCCGTCACACATTCTTCTTTCCATGCCCTGTTCTGTGCGCAAAAATCGTCGGAATTGTAGTCCTCCTTACGGTGACTGCCCTTAACGGTACTGCCCATTTCCAAATGAAGTCCGCCGTTGCTTTTAAGATAAAGCGTCCCGGCCCTATATTCTCCGGGCGGAACATATACCATACCGCCATCGTCAATAGCTTTCTGAAACGCCTCGGTATCCAAAGCTATTCCGTCGCCTATTGCTCCGTAATCCTTTACATTTCTCATCATATTTTTACACGTCATCATCGCATTGCAAGCTCAACCGAAAGTTGAGAACCTCTAAACCCTTTTGGTATAATGGTTTCACCGCTTGCTACACGTATAAACATTTCTCATTGCTGAAATTTGCACTTTGACCGTAACCAACCGGTCACTGTACAAAAGATTATATAATTTTAATTTTTATACAATTCTCAGTTAAGCAATTTCCCCCGATGTATACATAAAAATCGCCCTTCTCTACAGTATAATTACCATCAGTGTCATAAAATCCAAGTTCTGCATAACCTAATTCAAACTCAAAATGTTCTGTCTCACCAATTTTTATTAATTTTTTCTTATAATCCTTAAGTTCTCTCATAGGTCTCATTACCGATGCAAAAACATCCCTGATATAAAGTTGTACTGTTTCTTTGCCGTCATATTCTCCGCTATTTTTAACATCAACAGAAATATTAAACTTATTCCCAGCTTTAATTTCTTCCATAGAAAGAACCTTTTTTTCAACTTGAGGCTCCCTATATTCAAATTTTGTATATGAAAGTCCATATCCAAAAGGATAATACGGGTCTGAGAGGCAGTCCTCATATGGCATTTCAATATGCTCGCCGTAATAACCGTCTACAGGTCTGCCGCTTGAGGTGACATTGTAATAAATAGGAATTTGTCCCGTTTTTCTCGGGAAAGTAACAGCCGTTTTGCCGCTCGGAACTATGTCCCCGAAAAGAATATCACAAGCCGCTTCCGCAGTCTTCGTCCCACTGTGCCAAGCATATAGAATTGCATCGAAATTTTCGGCAATTTCATTCATAGCCATAGGACGTCCGCAGAAAAAGACACCTATGACTTTTTTACCCACCGTTCTCATTGAACGAATAAGCTCAATTTGAGACGCCGACAGAGAAATACTGCTCATTGACCTAGCTTCACCTGTTGTAAGCCAGCTCTCGCCTAAAGCCAAAACAATCACATCCGAAGCAAGAGCAGTACGCAGAGATGAATCGAAAAGTCCTGTGATGTCAGTATTTATCAAAACATTGCACTCTCCGATTTTTTCAGACATAGCTTCATATATAGTCTTTGTTTCGGGAAGAACAAAATCTAAGGACCACGTTCCTAAAAGCGAGCGCCGTTCATGCACAAATGGTCCGAGCAATGCAACCTTCAAATCTTTTTTCAAAGGCAAGATTCCATTGTTTTTTAAAAGTACTGCTGACTCTGACGCTATACGTTTAGCATTATTCAGGTGCTCGCTTCTGTCAACCTTGCGCTTTTCTGTATATGGTCTATCAAACAAACCTTTTTCAAATTTTACACGTAAAATTCTACGCACCGCCATATTGAGTGTTTCTTCAGAAACTCTGCCCTCTGAAATCAACTGCTCTAAATTATTAAGGTAACAGTTTGTACACATATCCATATCAACGCCGGCGTTTATAGCCAGCTCGGCACATTCTGCCCTATTTCCGGCAACACCTTGCTTTTCAAGCTGAGTTACTGAACTCCAATCAGAAACGACATATCCTTCAAACCCGAGCTTTTGCCTCAAAATATCGGTCAAATACTTTTTACTCGATGTCACAGGCTGACCGTTAATATCATTAAAGGATGACATAACCGTTGCCACACCTGCGGACACCGCTTCTCTGAAAGCCGGTAGATAATAATTGTATAAGCTGTAATCTGAAATCTCAGCACGGTTATAATCTCGTCCGCCCTCACTTGCACCGTATCCGATATAATGCTTAGCACAAGCCGCTAAGCTGTCTTCCCTTGAAATATCGTCATTCTGAAATCCTTTTACCGTAGCCCTTGCGAATCTCGCACCCACAAGAGGATCTTCCCCGGGTCCCTCGACAATTCTTCCCCAACGTGGATCTCTGCACATATCAACCATTGGTGAAAAGGTCCAATGTATGCCGTCTGATGTTGCTTCCTCGGCAATATCACGATAGCATTTATAAATTAGTTCTTCATTAAAGCTTGAAGCAGATGCAAGCGGAATAGGAAAAACGGTATTGTGCCCATGAATTACATCTAATCCGTAAATCAACGGAATTCTGTTTGGACTTTCTTCTACTGCAATTCGTTGCAATTCGTTATATTTGGGCAGTTGAGATACATGCTCTGTGTCATTTCCCGATGTCGGACTACCAACAAGAATCATGGAACCTATTTCGCCCCTGCGAACTTTTTCGCAGCACTCAGCAAAATCTTCCTCATTCCTCGGCCATGGCAATTGATTTAACTGTCCGATCTTTTCTTTCAATGACATTTTAGCCAGCAATTCTTCAATTGCTTTCTCATATTTACCAATCATTTTTATAATTACTCCTAACTTTGTTATTACCATCTAACCAATATATGTAATTTAATCGATATGCAAAGTAAAACCGTACGAAAATCTTTTTTCATTCAATCTGTATTTTTCAGATAATTCAGATCCGCAACTGTTAGAACCTACTCCGCTCTGCTTATAATCTATATACAATATTGTTTCTTCCACAGGAGAAAGCTCAAAATTGTGCTTTGCGTTATCTAATTGCTCGGTGGTATAATGACTGACATTAAAAGAGAATGGTTTATCAATTGGCTTAAATATTACAGTATTTTTTTTATCGGTGATTTTAAGTCTTTCGCATAATGAATGCGCTCCGTTTTCTTGCGGAAAAACATAATCCTCATACATTGAAGATACGATATCTGAAAAATGCCCAAACCAACTTGAATGATGCTTATCCTGATAGTTATCATAAGGGCCCATAGCGGTGTATTCAACATCTTCAAAACCTTTTTTCAGAGAAAAACATATACCGAAACGTGGCAGATACGGCATTTCACAATTGCGTTCGGCACTTATCTCTGCCGAAATATCTCCGTTCCCATACACAGACCATTTAATCCTTGCACAAAGAATATTTTCAACCGTTTCTGCATTTATAACCACATCCGATACAACTGTTACTATACCAGAGTCTTCATAAGCCGAGATGGATCGCACCCTGCACAATGTGCGATCATATCCTGCTGCACGCCATTTACCCTGTATATATCGATCATTATCGGTTGGTGCGCGCCATATCGTCAAATATGAACCGCACGCCAAAATTTCTTTGCCTCTGCAAACAATTTTTGAAACAGCGCCAGTTTGCTTGCTAAATTCGTACGCGTATTTTCCGTTTGTAACTGTAATAACTTTTCTATTTTCGGAAACGGCTTGTGCGGTTGCTTTACAACATGGCTTTTCAGGAGTATACTGTGAAAGTTCTATTTGTTGTTGCCCCAATTCAAACCCGACATCATAAAACGGTGTTTTTTGTTTCGCATATTCAATAAATCTTATAAAAGCATATCCTTGCGGTATTTTAACATTAATAGGTAACTTTACAGTTTGACCGGGCAAAATCGGTGGCAATTCAAACCCTGCTCTTTCAATTATATCGCCATCACAGGAAATTTCATATACCACCGAAACATACTCATTGGCCTTAAGAAAATCATAAAATGATGTTACATGGAACGCACCGTCTTTATATTCAAATCGAATCGGACGCATCACATTTTTTAATTCCCGTAGCCCGCTGTGTGGCTTTCTGTCAGGATAAACCAATCCGTCCATACAGAAATTGCCATCATTAAGTTTATCACCGAAATCTCCGCCGTATCCGTATTTCAAACTACCATCCTTGTTATATCCTAACATAGCAGTATGGTCACACCATTCCCATACGCATCCTCCGATAAAATATTTGCTGTCAAAACATTTATAGTAATCCTCTAAATCTCCCGGTCCGTTGCCCATAGCATGTGAGTATTCACAAAGAAAGCAGGGCTTTCTGTCTGAAACCTTTTTATTAGCTTGATTCTCACAGTAATTTTTAATCACTTGAACGGGCGGATACATCCAACTAACCATATCTAAATCGGAAAAATCAGCCTCTTTCCCATTAGTCACTCTTTTGTCTTCATAATGGATAAGTCGTTGATCATCATGTGATTTCAAATATTTTGCACCCTTTTCGGTAGCCGCTCCCCAGCCGGATTCATTACCGAGTGACCAAAAAATAACCGAAGGTCGATTTTTATCTCTTTCATACAGTAATTCATATCTATCAAGAATTGATTTTTCAAATATCGCATTATCAACGCAATTAGCCGCTCCATCCTTTTTAGCGTATAAAGCGAAACTGCCATGTGATTCCATATCTGCTTCATCAATAACATAAATACCGTAAATATCGCAAAGTTGCGGGAAAATAGGTGAATTTGGGTAGTGTGATGTTCTGACCGCATTTATATTGCTTCGCTTCATAATATGCAAATCGTTTATTATATCTTCTGTTGAAACCGCCGGACCTTTTTCCGGGTGGTTGTCATGCCTATTAACACCGTGAATATGTACCCTTTGTCCATTAAGTGTAAACACACCGTCAACAACCTGAATTTTTCTGAGTCCGATTCTTTCGGAAATAAACTCACCATTAGCTTTTAAAACCAAATTGTATAGAAAAGGTTCTTCAGCATTCCAAAGTTTAGGATTTTCAATTGTTATTGATATATTCTCGTTCTTCTTTTTTCCTTCAGAAATCACATCCCCTTGCGGTGAATAAAGTTTGTATTCAACCTCAAGCGGTTCATTAGAAAAAGAAAGAAAAAGGTTAATTTGTGCGTTCTGATAATCATCTGACAAAACGGTTTTAACGGTATAGTCTCTTATGTGATTTATATGTCTACCGAGCAAATAAACATCCCTGAAAATACCGGTAGTTCTGAATTTGTCCTGACATTCAAGATAAGTTCCATCACACCATTTGAAGACTAAAACAGTGATAAGATTTTCACCTTGTATAATATACTCCGTAATATCAAATTCCGAAGTGGAATGAGACACCTGGCTGTAACCAACAAAATTTCCGTTTATCCACAAATAAAAGCATGAATCCACGCCGTCAAAAACAATATACTGTTTCTCAAAAGATTTAGCTTCAAAATATTTATGATAAACTCCGCAAGGATTGCTTTGAGGAACATAAGGCGGATCAAACGGTATCGGATATCGGTGGTTTATATACTGCTGCTGATCATATCCATGATTTTGCCATACTGACGGAACAGGTATCTTATCATTATCTGCCGTGTTCAGTATAAAATTATTAGGCAAGTCGGCAAAATCCGAGTAATAGCAAAAATCCCATTCGCCATTAAGAAGTTGTACTTGCTCGGAATATTTTTTCGAATCAATACGGCAAGCGTTTTCCTCGGTTGCACATGGCACATAATAGCTGCGATTTGGCATAGTGTTAATATGCAACAAATCTAAATTTTCGTGATAAAATTTCATGTTATCTATCCAATCTCAATATATTTTATTTTTCAAAAAAGAAGTTGTATTTTATTATGCAAATACTTTTACTTTCACTATTTTATCTTGTCAATCAATTTTAGAATGTATTCGGTATAAAGCATAATGAAATGAAATTTTACACATTTTCATCCAATATTGCATTCATCTTTTTAGGTGCGTTTGCGGGCTTTTCGGGAAGCTTGTACAAAAGCGTATATTTTGAGCTGTACTCGCCCGCCTCAAGAATTATCTGTAATGTGTCTGCATTTTCAACATAAGGCAATTCGTATCTCACGGTCGGCCCGACTGCGTTTCTGCAAATCGGTACGTCCTTGTATTCCCAGCTCATCAGCTTTGTTTTCTGCTCCTCGCCTATCTGTATGTAAATATCAATTACTCCGTCGCAGAGCTTATCAAGCGAATCGTTAAGCAAAAACACATCGAAATCAATCGTTTCGCCCGCAATATAAACAAATTTTCTGTAGCGTGCGCTTGCAAGCACGCTTCTGCAAGCCTTAGCCACCGCATTATATGCCGGTTTTGTATTATTGGGATAGCATACAAGGCTGTTGTTGCCTATATTCGGCCACGGCTCGTTAAAGCACCAGTTTGATACGATTGAACAGTAAGGCTTTTGCCGCCTTGCCTCTTCAAATATAAACTGCTGTACAACCGATTGCATAAGCTGGCCGCAGGCTATCAGCTGTTCGGCGGACTGCGGCTTTCCGAAATATCTTTCGGTTAATGAGCCTGATATATGCGCACCGTGTTTTAAAACCGTCTCGTTATCTGTATTAAACGGCATAAGCTCGGAAATATCGCCTATTATTTCAAGAGTTTCGGGCGTTGAAAAACCGCCGCCGCCGAATTCGGTGTAGCCCGTGTTGCGGCTTTTCTGTATAACGCCTATCACCTCACTGCCGTCATGAAGATTAAAGGCATACGGGCCGTGCGCCATACCCATTACGGGTGAGGTGGGCAAAAACGGTATTTCGGGTGTTTTAAGGAATGTTAGCGTATGCATAAGGCGTATCGCCTTATATTGCTCGGTCATACACGACCAGTTGTTGAAAATCTCGTTGCCGCCGCACCAAAGCATAAGGCAGACGTGTTCTTTAATGCGTTCGATAATAGCTGCGGCCTCTTTTTCCAAAACCGCAATATACTCTTTTGTTCCGATGTAATTATTGCAGGCGAGCGGAAATTCCTGCCATACAAGGATTCCCAGCTCATCGCATATTTCAAAAAAGCTGTCCTTATTAATTACCGCGCCGCCCCAGCATCTTAAAAAGTTGAGATTGGCATTTTTAACAAGCTCCAGCTGCTCGCGGTAGCGTTCGGCGTTAAGCGTGCCGTAGAAAATTTCGGGGCAGACCCAGTTTGAGCCTTTTGTAAAAATAACGGTGTTATTAAGTCTTACGGTTATCGGCGGGGTGTTGCGCGTCATGGGGTAATTAAGCCCCTCGCCCCATGAGCTTTCCGCCTTAATAAGCTCAATGCGTTTCATTCCCACCTTGCGCGTTAGCGAAATATCCCCGACTGTCGCCGTGTACGAATAAAGCGGTTGTTCGCCGTAGCCGTTACACCACCAAAGCGACGGATTTTCGATTGTAAAGCCGCATTTTTCGCCGCTGCCGCTGAAAATAACCTTTCCGTCAGGCGACCTGAACTCCCAAACGGTATTAGGATTACCGGGGGAAGAAAGCGTGATTTCCGCCGCCGTTAAATCCTCGTTCAGCTCGTATGCGCATTCGGGCGCGGGAACGGTATCGCAAACGGTTTCCAGAACATAAATATCCTCCCAAATGCCGAGCGGCACAAGGCGCGGGTGGAAATCCCACCCATAGCTGACTGCGGGCTTACAGCACTGATTGGCCTCGTCGCGCGTATCCTTATGAACTCCGGGAAGCGTGCTTTTGGGTGCGGGCATAACGATTATCTTTAATTCGATTTTTTTGCCCAAAAAGCGGGATAAATCGAGCTTTTGGATTTTATACATTCCCTCATATTTGCAAAGCATTTCGCCGTTTGCATATATTTCATAGCTGTAATCGATGCCCTTAACAATTAAAAACAGCTTTTTGCCGCCCGCATTTGCGGCGTCATATTCCGCGGTATACACCCAGTATAAATCTTCAAGCGGCTTATACTGTTCAAAATTAAGACCGCGGTTGTAATCGGGCAAGCCGTATTCCTTTGCATAGTCAAGCTGAACAGCCCCCGGCACCGACGCCGCAAAGTATTTTTTCGGTTCTTCGCCGCAGCCGTCGCAAAATCCGACCTTCCAATTAAGTAAATGTTTCATATATATTCCCTTCCGTTCTTAAAAAAGCTTTAAATTTATTATCTTTTTTGACGGAACGTTATAGCATATCGCTCCGCCGTTTAACAGGTTATCGGATATTTCCGTTTCGTCAATACGCACCGAATGCACCGCTTTTATGCCCTTGTTCGGAATAATGCTTACGGTTTCGTCACAATCGGTCGGATTATATATGCGCAGAACCGCGCCGTTGCCGTTTTCGGCAGGCTTATAAGCGGATATTTCGCACTTATCGGACTCAATATTCACAGCCGTAAAAAATGCCGGTGCCGAACCGCGCTTTTCGGATAACTGCTCAACATAAAACGCCGGCAGTGAAAAGCTTCTGCCGCTGCGGTATGCCGCAAGCCTTGTAGCTTCGGAATACGGCACTGCCGAATATTCTACTGTATGCGTTCCGATACACTGTCCGCCCGGCGTGGGGAACCAGCCCCAATCGCCTATTTGCCCGATAGCGCGCAAAAGCGTAAGCGCCATTGTGCGGTTTTCATCCCGCATAATTTCATATTCGCAAAGCCCCTTGGCGGCTATAAGCAAGCCGTGCTTTCCGTCCTCTGCGGCAAAAAATTCATGCATTCTTTGGCAGTTTTCGGGATTTTCCCAACGTTCACTCGGCACTAATTTACGTTTTGTTATATCAAACTGACCGCTTGAAAGCGAATAATCGGTATGCAAGCCCGAAACAAACAGCGCCCTTATACGGTGATTTTTGCACTTATTTTCAAAGCTTGTTTTTATATCCAGTCGGTCAATCCCCTCGCTGAGCGTAATAAGACTTTCAATGGGATAAAGCTCGTCTTCGATTTCTATTTGCGATACAACCTTAAAGGTTGCAAAGCTTACGCCGCTCTTTTCAAGCGAATACTCTGCGGTATTATCCTTTGAATAGGTGCGTTTTATAGCTTTATTTTCCGAGAAATTGTAAAGATCGCCGCAGTCCGCCGCATTTTCATAGGTGTTAAGCCCGCTGTATACTCTGCCGCTGCGCTTGTCGGTAAGGGTAATCGAACCGTCGCGGCAAATTTCAAACTTAAGGGTACTGCTTTCCGCGCCGTTTTCTTTTAATTTAATTTTACTTTCCGCCTGATTTTCCGCCGCCCGCACTTCAAGACAATTGTAGCCTATACCGCTCATTTTCATAACAAACTCCGCCTTAAAGCGGTGAACGTATTTCGGTATACGGAAGCTGTCCTCGGGCAATTCATAAGTAAACTCTTTGCCTATGTATTCAATATCCGCGTCAAGCGGCGCGCCGTTTTCGCCTATTATTTCAATGTTCTCGGGCTTTTCCCCCTCAAAATCAATAAAGGTTGAAATTTTCTCGGTTGTTTCAAAGGGTGAGAAATGGAATACCGCTATGCCGTATTTTTTATCAAAGCCGATATTTTTAACAACAGCCTTTGCCGCAAGCGAGGAAACGGTTTTTGATACCTGAATCGACTTTGCAAAGCGTGTCTTCATTTCCGAAGTCACCGCGTCGTCACTGCAGGTGCAAATTGAATCGTGCGGATGATTCTGCATAAGCTTTTTCCATGAATAATAAAGCTGATCGCCGTAGGGAACGCCTGTGAAAAGCCTTGAAAACACATCCAAAGGCTCCGCTATGCGCTCAAGCGTATACTGCGCTTTATGGTTAAGCTGTTTCAGCGGCATATGGGAAGACGCCGTACCCACAAGCGAGCAATACCCCTTTGTGTTTTGTGAGCAAAGCTCACCCGTTACCGTTTCAAAATTATCCTTATAAGCGTCAAGCTTCGGCAGGTAATCCTTAAAATCGCTTATTTTAATATCTATATCCTGCCGCAATGCGCGCACCTTTTCAAGAACCTCGGGTAAATCCGATTGCACAGGCTGGTGGTCGCAGCCGTTCATTCCCAAAATAAACGGCGTTTTTGCCGAGCTTTCCGCCGCAGCTATTAAAGCATCGATTTTTTCCGAAAGCTTTTCGGTATCCTCGGGCAATTCCGTTGCGTTGTTGTACCAGTGCGAAAACATAACACCCGTAACGCAGCTGCCGTCGGGCGAGCGCCATATTAACTCGGACGGATTAATGTGCTCGGGGTCAACGGTATTATTGTACTGCACATCGTTTATTCCGCGGCCGAAGGCGGCATATTTAATGCCGAAACCCGCAAGTATTTGCGGCATTTGCCCTATATTTCCGAAAGCGTCGGGAAAATAGCCGAGCATAACCGGCTCCGCGCCCAAGGAATTGCACATTTTAATTCCGTAAAGCAAATTGCGTATATTAGCCTCGCCGCTTGTTAAAAATTCATCCTGCAAAATATAAAACGGACCTATTTGAATACGCCCCGATTTTATAAGCTTTAAAAGCCGCTCCCGCATTTGAGGACGTATTTCAAGATAATCGTCGATTATTATGTACTGCCCGTCCAAATGAAAATGCAAAAAATCGGGTTTGCTTTCAAGCGTTTCTATAAGCTTATCCATAAAGCGCACAAGATAAACCCTGTGCTCCTCAAAGCTCATATACCACTCTCTGTCCCAGTGTGTGTGCGCTATAATGTGCAATTCCTTAGCTTTCATTTCTTAACCTCCCGTTTTCTCCGGCATATACATTTCTCTGCCCTCTATGTAATTATCTCCCCATGAAACATTTTTGTTGTTGCCTCTGTATAAAACGCCGTGCTCGGTGCAAACGCGGAAGAATCCCGAATCCACACGCAAATATCCCCAACGGTGGTCTATTACTGCTATATCGTCCAAAACGAATATGGGCGAAATAAGGTAGGAGCAACCCAAAAGGCGCGTATTACTGCTTACCTTAAAACCCGTTTTGCCGGTATCGGCATAGCAGTCTTCCAGGAATGTATCGTTACAGCTTTCCTCATGAATATTAAAGCAGATTGAATTTTCAAGCATTTCGGGAATTCCGCCTTCTTTAAGCGCGGGAACCGAGCCACCCCAAACGTGACAGCGCGTAAGCCTGCATGAGCCTTCGGTTATATCCATTCCCACGGTATAATCCACCACAATGCAATCGGTATAGTGGCTGTCGCCTATATTACAGCTTATTCCTATATTTCCCGCAAGCCCCGACATATCGCACTTGCAATAAAGGTTATTTGCGATTATTTCATAGCCCTTTGAGGTTTCCCCCGTGCGAAGTCCATACTTTTTGCCGTTCATAAATATAATATCGCTGAGGGTGAAATGCCTGACCCCGTTTACCGACATACAGCTCGCCTTGCCGTTGCCGTTAAAAACGCCGCCCTTTATAAACATTCCTATGCGGTCCCACATTTTTTCCTCGGCGCCTTCCTTTAACTGCTCCTCACCGTCATAAATCAAAACAAAATCCATTTCGGCAATCGCGGTAAGTACGGCGGCTTTGTGCAAAAGCAGTGACGTAAAGCCCGTAATATGCACCGGCTCCGCAATTTCGTAATTTCCGCGCGGTATATATAAAACTCCGCCCACGGCTTCGGCAATGGCTCGCTGAATACGCGGCGAATCGTTATTTTCGTTTTCAAATCTGGGATAATCGCTTAACGTTGTATCGAATATTTCTTTCATGTTTTTTCACCTTATCCAATTAGGTATTTTAAAAATTTCCCCGGTGTTCATATGTTCATTAAAATGATACTCGCAGTACGCAAGTTTGTATTCCAAATCATACAAAAGTGTTGAAATAATTATCTGCCATATACATTACATTTTTGATAATTATTGATTATATATCCATATATTGGTCAGTCTGGCAGAATAATCTGCCAGACTGACCATGTTATTAGTTAGGCTCTTAAAGAAAGCAGACCGTTAACCAAATTCTTTTTCGATTTTCTGTATGTTTTTGTCAATCGTTCCCGACCAAGCATCGAGAATAGATTTAATATTAGAAGAAGCAACGGAAGAAAGTTCATTTACCATAGATTCCCAATTATAGTTATCTCCATAATTAATAATACCCATGAAGTTTGTAAACTGTTTCTTTTGTTCCCAAAGCCAGTTATTCACTTCTTTAACCTGAGTATTCGCCCAAAGCGGTTTATCTGCCGGGTCAAATGATTCGTCTAGCCAATATCGTAACCAATAACCGGCTGCTTCGGCATTTTTAGCGCCTCGCGGAATTCCCCAAAGTTTGACGGTACTCGGTACTATAGTTTCTTGTCCTTTCGGGGAAGGGCATGGAGCCATTCCCCAATCAAATTTACAGCCAGAGTCAAATGAATCTCCTGTCTGAGCTACATAGTTCCCTATAATGCACATTGGTATTTTACCACTTTTAAAATCTTCTTGTCCGCCGCCTAAAATATTGTATTTATTAGTTAAATCGTTTTTAAATTGCCATGCTGTTTCAAGGCGCGTGTCAGAGGAATTGTTGATAATTTTTCCGTTTACAAATTTAACCGGATCTGTACCGGCAGATTGCACGATATAGTGAGCTCCGTATTCACTGCTAACAACACTTTGAAGCTTAGCTTTATTCTTAATTTCCTGTGACATGGAAACAAATGTATCCCAATTCCAGTTACCTTCTTTCCATAATTCCTCAGGGTTTTTTACACCATACTTCCTAAACATATCTCTGTTAAAGAAGGTTGCATAGAATGTAACCATTGTTGATGATTTAATCATTGCACCGTAATATTTTCCGTTATATTTAAACATATCCATTGTATCAATATCATACATCGGATCGCTTAAATCCAACTTAGCAGCATCTAACGTCTGAAAATTATTCTGCATTACAATTCCGGGATAATAATCTTGAACTATACAAGCAAGGTCAGGCGAATTCTTTTGCTGAATAAGCGCAGAAAGTTTTGTTGCATATTCTCCGCCCAAGCCTGTTTGAACAAATTTAATTTTAATTCCGGTCGCTTTCTCAAAAGCCTGAGCCTTAGCTGTTTCTGTCACACCCGGAGTCCACCAAACCAATACCTTTACGGTCTTTCCTTTTAAACTTTTGGGAACAGACTCTAAGAAAGACTTCTTTTTATTCTCATCAATTTCATAATTGTTAGATGGGGATGTGTTACCGTTTGAGCCATCCTTATTTGTCGATGTTGTACCTGATTGACTGACAATCCCCGTCCCGGAAGAATTATTGCTTGCATTAGCTGTATCGTCATCATCTTCGGTATCCACAGCATCACCATAAAGAATATTCGCATCGGATGTTGTTCCAACATCGCTTGTTCCACTTTTATTATTGCACCCTACCGCGCATAACATAAGGCAAAAAATCAAAAGAACCGTAATAATTTGTTTGAGTTTTCTCATATTAATTTTCCTTTCTAAAATAATAAAAATTTGTCAAAACCAGCGTTTTCAAATTTAACAATTTGCAAATTACTTAAATTCACCTCCCGAAATACAAACCAAACCTCAATATACATATTCCAAACAAATCATGCTATTCACCTTGCAACCGAATATGTATGATTAGTTATAGAAAACTACAATATACAACTTATCCGACAATACCAACACGGTCAATACTTTGAATGAATTTTTTCTGCAATATGATATACATCAGAAGGACCGGAAGTATAAACAGTAAACAACCTGCCATTGTGTAACCACGGTTACTTGTAACATTAGAGGCTAAATTAGAGTTTATAAACGAAAGCTGAACCGACAGTGGAAAGTTTTCGTTGAAAAACAAAGCCGATAAATCATATTCGTTCCAATGCCACAAAACTGAAAAAATAGAAGCCGTTAAAATAGCAACTCCGCTTGACGGTACGATTATATACAAAAAAGTTTTAAAGGGACCGGCTCCATCAATAGAAGCAGCTTCCTCAAGCTCTAATGGGAGGCCCTTAAAATATTGACGGTATATAAATATCAGTAATCCCGAACGCAAACCAGAAGCAAACAACGAAGGCAAATAGAATA
>OKSD01001084.1_pt1 | contig 28150 bp, 19 predicted proteins | sample 1601221 | NCBI WGS metagenome assembly OKSD01 (sample SAMEA3541550, study PRJEB24748) | human gut metagenome | biome: human gut; feature: human-associated habitat; material: faeces | place: China | collected 2012
TGTCGGCGCGCCAGTCGCACAGGCCGTTGGTCATGTGCACCCACATCTTCTTGCCCGCGTCGGTGGACTTGGACTTGATGATGGCAGAGCCGCAGTTGCCCTGGCTGACCACGATGCTCTGCTTCTGCAGCAGGGCCACATGGCCACCCAGCTCGGCAGCCCAGCCTGCGGCGGGCACACCGGCAGCACCGGCACCCACGACGACCACGTCAAAGTCCTTGGTCTCGTCGGGGGTGATGTCGCCCAGCTCGCACACAGAGGACTCCACTTCCTCCACGCTCAGGCTGTCGGGGACAACGGTCTCGGCCTTGTTGGCCTCGGTGGGGGCAACGGCCACGCCCTTGGCCTGATTGATGCAGCTCTCGGCAGCCTTCCGGATGGCATCGGAGGTGATGGTTGCGCCGGAGTGGCCGTCCACCTCGCTGGACTGTGCGTCCAGGATCTTCTTGACCATCTCATCGGCGATGTCGGCACCGTAGCCCTTGGTCTCGTTTGCAACGTCGATCTGCACATCGGTGATGGCATCAGCGCTGAAGGTCATGGTCACGGTGACGGGGGTGGCGGTGTTGATGCCGGTAGCGGTGGCGCTGTAGGTGCCTGCAGTGTAGGTGCCTGCGGCGGTGCTGCTGGAAGCGCCGCTGTTGCCGCAGCCTGCCAGCAGACCGGCAGCTGCTGCGCCCAGCGTAGCGGTGCGCAGGAAGTTGCGGCGAGAGATCTTTTCGCTCATAGTGTGTTCTCCTCTTTCTTCTCAATCGTGTACTCTGTCAGAGCAGCAAAGCCGGAAGTCCGACTTTGTTACTCACTAAACAAAGTTTACACGTTAGAGCAGCGCGAAGGTCAAGGGTCATTTTGACAAAAATATCACGAGTTTTTGTAGGAGGTGACAAAACCCTCTCATGTATAGATCTTCGTCCGGGTATGATGGTAGTTCACAACGCTGCCGTCTGGCTGCTGACGGCTGGCCACGATGCTGCTGAAGGTCTCGCCCACCGCCCGGAAGCCCCGCCGCACGATCTCATCGTGCAGGGTTTCCAGTGAGTCCCACCCGAAGGAGCCGCGGTAATCCTTTTTCCAGATGGTGACAAGATAATCGCCGCCGCACACCACCTCCACATGCCGGGTGCGCTGCAGGCCCAGCCTGCGGGCAGCGTCGGCCTCCATCATCAGGCCGTAATCGTACTCGTTGCGCCCCACCCGGAACTGTTCCATCACCCGCCGGGGCAGGCGGCTGACCCAGCGGGTAGCCGGCATACACTCCAGCCACTCCGCCTTTTCCTGCTGCAGTTCCCGGTCGCGGCTGGCTTCCTCTTCCTGCGAGAAGGTCAGCCGCCACATCTCCGGAAAGTTCTGCACCCAGACCCGCCCGACATCCTGCTCCAGCGTGCGGTACTGCTCCTGCATCTTTTCCAAAAAGTGGATGGACAGCTCATCCAGCACCTGCCTGCGCCGCAGCCGGGCGGCCTGCCGGGCAAACATCTTGTCGCTCTGCTCCACCGACGGGCTGCCGATCAGCTCCCGGCACTCTTCCAGCGAGAGTTCCGCCGCGCGCAGCTCCCGGCAGAGGTTGAACCGGCGGGTGTCGGTGACGGTATAGTAGCGGTAGCCGGTCTCCTCGTTCACCTCGGGGCGGATGAGACCCATTTTTTCGTAGTACCGCAGGGTATGGGTGGTCACACCCAGCAGCGAAGCCATTTCACTGATGGTATAGCGCATGGCGAAGTTCTCCTTTCCGGGCGGCAGAACCTTGGAGCCACTCGAATGTTATTTTTGTAACTATTCCTATTATACGACCCGGCCCGCCGTCTGCAAGCACCGGCAGAAAAAATATTTTGCCGGATACAACACATTGTATCCGGCTGCAGAATCTGTTAGAATATGGACAGAAGCATTTCACCTTATAAATAAAGGAGCGAGAGTATATGAGTGCACTGACCGGACTGGAACCGGCTTCGGTTTTTCATTATTTTGAGGAGATCTGCGGCATTCCGCACACCTCCCACCACGAAAAGGCACTGAGCGACTACTGCGTGCAGTTCGCCAAGGCCCACGGCCTTGCCTGCCGTCAGGACGAGATGGGCAACCTGCTCATCAAGGCACCGGCCACACCCGGCTACGAGAAGGAGCCGGGCCTGATCCTGCAGGGCCATCTGGACATGGTGGGCGACAAGACTGCCGACTGCCCGCTGGATCTTGAGAAGGATGCCATCCACCCGGTCGTAGACGGCGGCTATGTGTGCGCCGAGGGCACGACCCTTGGCGGCGACGACGGCATTGCCGTGGCCTATGCGCTGGCTGTTCTGGACGCAAAGGACATTCCCCACCCTGCGCTGGAGGTCGTGCTGACCGTCTGCGAGGAGGTGGGCCTGCTGGGTGCATCTGCCATGGATTTTTCCGACCTTGAGGGCCGGATGCTGGTGAACATCGACTCCGAGGAAGAGGGGGTGCTGACCGCAGGCTGTGCAGGCGGACGCCGCGTTGAATGCCATCTGCCCATTGCCCGTGTTCCTGTGACCGGCACCGCCGTAAAGGCGGATGTGATCGGCCTTGTGGGCGGACATTCCGGCACCGAGATCCACAAGGGCCGTGCCAACGCCATTGCCCTGCTGGGCCGCTGGCTGACCCTGCTGACCGAAAATGGCGTGGACTACGCCGCTCTGACACTGTCCGGCGGCGCAAAGGAGAATGTCATTCCCAAAGAAAGCAGCATCACGCTGGTGCTGCCCGCAGGCATCACCCAGGGCGTGCACACTGCTGCCGCTCAGTTCGCCGCACAGGTGCAGGCCGAATACGGCACGGCAGACCCCGCCATCCGCCTGCAGCTCACCGAACAGGGCTGCGGCGCGTTCAGCGCATTGGATGCCGATTCCACCCAGCGCCTGCGCAAGGCCCTGCTGCTGATGCCATGGGGCGTGCAGGCCATGAGCATGGATGTGCCGGGCCTTGTGGAGACCTCGCTGAATCTGGGCGTTGCCGAACTGGACGACAGCGAAGCCATCCTGCGCTTCTCCCTGCGCAGCTCGGTGCCCTCGGCCAAGGAGCTGCTGAGCTGCAAACTGCAGACCCTGACAGAGCTGCTGGGCGGCGGCGTGCGGTTCCATGGCGACTACCCTGCCTGGACCTATGCACGTGAGAGCGCCCTGCGGGACCGCTGCGTAGCCGTGTACGAAGCACAGTACGGCGAAAAGCCTCAGATCGCAGCTATGCACGCAGGTCTGGAGTGCGGCATCCTCTCCGGCAAGATCGAAGGACTGGACTGCATCTCCTTCGGCCCGAACCTGCTGCACGTCCACACCCCCAACGAGCGCGCCGACATTGCATCGGTTGCTCGTGTGTGGGAATACCTGAAGGCCATTCTGGCTTACAAAGCATAACGGCCCCAAACACAAAACGGCACCTGCGGAACTGGCAGGTGCCGTTTTTGTATAACTCCCTCAGGCACGGCTCACGCCGCACCAGCTCCCTCAATGAGGGAGCCTCCGGCGAAAAGATAAAGCTTTCCGCTTTGCCAAGGCCTCCCTCCTTGAGGAAGGTGGCATTGCGAAGTAATGACGGAAGGAGTTTAGTCCAAATACTTGATCTTGCCCGGCTCAATGCCCTTGATGCCAAGGCCCGGCTCGCTGGAAACAGTGATGTCTTTTTCGTTGAACACTGCACCGCCGAGGATGGGGTCCTCACTGCACAGCACAGGGCCGTCCAGATCCACGCGGGTGATGATCTGCTTTGCGCAGGCCAGATGCACGGCGGCATTCACGCTGATCTTGGCTTCCAGCATACAGCCGATCATGCACTCCACGCCGTACACCTCGGCAGCGGATGCGATCTTGAGGGCGTTGTACAGGCCGCCGCACTTCATCAGCTTGATGTTCACGAGGTCTGCGGCTCCCATCTGCATGATGGTCAGTGCGTCCTGCGGGGAGAACACGCTCTCGTCGGCCAGCACCGGCACATAGGAGCGCTCGGTAACATACTTCAGGCCTTCAAAATCGTGGGCCTTGACCGGTTGCTCCACGAATTCGATATCAAGGCCCTTCTCCTGCATTCCGTTCAGGATGCGCACGGCTTCCTTGGGGGTCCAGCCCTGATTTGCGTCGATGCGGATGCAGGTCTCCTTGGGCACAGCACCGCGGATGGCGCTCAGGCGTGCAATATCCTTTTCCGGCTCCTTGCCCACCTTGATCTTCAGGCAGTCGTAGCCGCGGTCGATGGCGTTCAGGGCATCGCGCACCATCTCTTCGGGGTCGTTGACGCTGATGGTGATGTCGGTGACGATGGACTTCTTTGCGCCGCCCATCAGCTTGTACACAGGGATTTTGTACAGCTGGCCGTACAGATCCCACAGGGCCATATCCACAGCAGCCTTGGCGCTGGTGTTCTTCTGGATGCAGGCATTCAGTGCGATCATCAGGTCTTCAAAGTCGTCCACATCGCGGCCGATGATGGTCTTTGCGATATGGTCGCGGATGGCACCGATGATGGCACCGGTGGTGTCGCCGGTGATCACACCGGTGGGAGGTGCCTCACCATAACCCACAGCGCCGGTGTCGGTGTGGATCTCTACGATCACATCCTCCACGCTGCTGACCGAGCGCAGAGCCGTCTTAAAAGGCACGCGCAGCGGCACGGAGATCAGACCGAGACGTACTTCCGTGATTTTCATGCAAAACCTACCCCTTTCGATAAAAAATTATTGCCAGATTATGAAATCTATGGTAGTATTGTAAACGAAGTTGTCGATATTGTAAAGACAATTGTCCGCAAAAAATTGCACAAAAAGAAAGGGGATTGGGTTCATGATCACAAACGGTTTCACTTACATCGCCGTGCTGGTGTTCATTGCCGCACTGCTGGTGTGGCTGCAACGCTACACGAAGTCGAAATTCTTCGACTATGCACCACCTATCGTTCTGCTGTACCTCATTACCATGATTCTCTGCACGCTGGGTGCATGGGACATGGAGGCCACCAAGCCTGCCTACTCCGTGCTGAAAAACAACCTGCTGTATGCAATGATCTTCCTGATGCTGCTGCGCTGCGACATCCGCAAGATCATCAAGCTGGGTCCCAAGATGCTGGGCGGCTTCTTTGCCGCTTCCGTCTCCATCTCGCTGGGCTTCATTGCAACCTTTGCCATCATGAAGGGTGCGATTGGCTCCGAAGCATGGAAGGCACTGGGCGCTCTGTGCGGCAGCTGGATGGGCGGCTCCGGCAACATGATCGCCGTGCAGGCTGCGCTGGACATCGGCGAAGCTGACATGGCCTACGCACTGGTGGTGGACTCCATTGACTACTCCATCTGGGTCATGTTCCTGCTGTGGGCCATCAACCTTGCTCCCAAGTTCAACAAGTGGGTCAAGGCCGACACCACCACGCTGGATGAAGTGTCCCGCCGTCTGGAAGAGGACGCAAAGTCCAACGAGGACAAGGCCAGCTTTGTCAACCTGATCCTCCTGCTGGGGCTGGCTCTGGTGATCTCCGCCTTCGGTCAGGATATCGGCGCAGCCCTGAACAGCGCAATGCCCTTCCTGGACAAGGCCACCTGGACCGTCCTGCTCATCACGTTGTCCGGCCTGATCGGCGCTGTCACCCCCGTGGGCCGCATGGCAGGCAGCACCGAGCTGTCCAACCTGCTGCTGTACTCCGTGGTGGCATTGCTTGCCTCCCGCGCAAGCTTCCTGGAGCTGACCGATGCACCCGCATGGATCCTGGCAGGCTTTATGATCCTGGCCATCCACGGCATCATTCTGGTGCTGCTGGCAAAGATCTTCCATCTGGATATGTTCACCTGCGGTGTTGCATCTCTGGCAAACATCGGCGGTTCCGCATCCGCTCCCATTCTGGCTGGTGCCTACAGCGGCGCTCTGGTGCCTGTTGGCGTTCTGATGGCTCTGATGGGCTACGTCATTGGCACGGCAGGCGGCCTGATCACCGCAAATATCATGTCTCTGCTGGCATAACAAATACTGCAAAAAAGGGGCTGTTGCATGTGCAACAGCCCCTTTTCTTATACGATTTTTTGCTTAGCCGCCCAGATATGCGCTGCGCACGCGCTCGTTGGTCAGCAGTTCGGCACCGGTGCCCTCCATGACTACACGGCCCGTCTCAAGGACGTAGGCACGGTCTGCCACGGAAAGAGCCATCTGTGCGTTCTGCTCCACCAGCAGGATGGTCATGCCTTCCTTGTGCACGTTCTGGATGATGTCGAAGATCTCCTGCACCAGCAGCGGCGAAAGGCCCATGGAAGGCTCGTCCAGCATCAGCATGGAAGCGTTGCTCATCAGGGCGCGGCCCATGGCCAGCATCTGCTGCTCGCCGCCGGACATGGTACCGGCCAGCTGCTTGCGGCGCTCCTTCAGGCGGGGGAACAGCTCAAACACCTTTTCCTTGTTGGGTGCAATGGTGGAAGCAGGCTGGGTGTATGCACCCATGTCCAGATTTTCTTCCACGGTCATGTGCAGGAACACATGGCGGCCTTCCGGCACATGGGCAAGGCCCGCTTCCACGATCTTGTGGGCGCGCATGCCCTTGATGCTGCTGCCCTTGTACAGGATGTCGCCGGTCTTGGGCTTCAGCAGGCCGGAAATGGTCTTCAGGGTGGTGGATTTGCCGGCACCGTTGGCACCGATCAGGGTGACGATCTCGCCCTGATCCACCTCGAAGGAGATGTCCTTGACGGCGTGGATGTTGCCGTAATAGACGTTGATGTTATCAACTTTCAGTAACGTATCAGCCATGGCTTAGCCCTCCTTCTTGCCCAGATAGGCTTCGATGACCTGCGGGTTGCTGCGGATCTCATCCGGCGTGCCCTTGGCGATGATGCGGCCAAAGTTCAGCACGGCAATGCCCTCGCAGATGCCCATGACCAGGCTCATATCATGCTCGATCAGCAGCACGGCGATGTTGAACTCGTCGCGGATGCGGCGGATGGTCTCGGTCAGCTCTGCAGTCTCGGAGGGATTCATACCGGCAGCAGGCTCGTCCAGCAGCAGCAGCTTCGGGCTGGTGGCCAGTGCACGCATGATCTCCAGACGGCGCTGTGCGCCATAGGGCAGGCTGCCTGCCTGCACATTGGCGAGGTCTGCCATGTGGAAGATATCCAGCAGCTCCAGAGCACGATCGGTGCACTTCTTCTCTTCCTTCCAGTAGTTGGGCAGGCGGATCAGCGAAGATGCCAGATTGTACTTCATGGACTCGTGCAGGCCCACCTTGATGTTATCGATCACGCTCAGTTCCTTGAACAGGCGGATGTTCTGGAAGGTACGGGCCACGCCCATGCGGTTGACCTGATAGGTTTTTTTGCCGGCGGTGGGCATACCATCGATCAGGATGGAGCCGCGGGTGGGCTGGTAAACGTTGGTCAGCAGGTTGAACACGGTGGTCTTACCGGCACCGTTGGGACCGATCAGACCGGTGATCTCGTTGCGGCCGATCATCAGGTTGAAGCCATCCACGGCGGTCAGACCGCCGAAGTCGATGCCCAGCTCACGCACGTCCAGAATGGGTTTTTTGTCCATGTCGCGGTCGGTCAAAAAGCCGCCGGAGGGCACACTGTGTAACTTGGTCTGGAACTCACTCATGGTCTGCACCCTCCTTTGCTTTCTTCTGGAACAGTTCGCCGTTCATGATCTTTTCCACAATGCGGCTCATGGAGAAGTCGTAGCTGCCCAGCAGGCCACCCGGACGGAAGATCATCATGAGGACCAGCACCAGCGAGTAGACCACCATGCGGTAGCTGTCAAAGCTGCGGGTGGCCTCGGGCAGGATGGTAAGCACGGTCGCGGACAGGATGGAACCCAGCATGGAACCCATGCCGCCCAGAACCACCATGACCAGAATTTCGATGGACTTCATGAAGCCGAAGGTGGAGGGGTCCAGAACGCCCAGATAGCAGGCGTACAGGCCGCCGGCCAGACCGGCAAAGGCGGCGGAGAATGCAAAGGCCATGACCTTATAATAAGTAGTCTGGATGCCGCAGCTCTCGGCAGCGATCTCGTTGTCGCGGATGGCCAGCACGGCGCGGCCGTGGCGGCTCTTCATCATGGCGTGGATGGCAAAGCAGGTAATGACCACGCAGATGAACACATTGGCGAAGTTGGAATACTTGGGGATGTTCTTCAGGCCTTTGGCACCGTAGAACAGCTTGAAGCCCAGCACATCATCGATGTTGTTCAGGGTGATGCGGATGATCTCGCCAAAGCCCAGCGTCAGGATGGCCAGATAATCACCGGTCAGGCGCAGAGCAGGAATGCCGATCAGCACGCCGAACAGGCCCGCCACGATGCAGGCCAGCACCAGACCCACGGTAAAAGCGACACCGGAGGGCAGATTGCTGTATTTCGTGAACAGGGCGCAGGTGTAAGCACCCACGGCCATGAAACCGGCGTGGCCCAGCGGCAGCTGGCCCAGATAACCGGTGGCAACGTTCAGCGAGACAGCCAGAATGATGTTGATGCCCACGGTGAGAAGCACCTTGTTCTGGTAGGTGGAAAGCACGTTCTGGGTGAGGAAGGACAGGCCCACGAACAGCAGAGCCACCAGCACGGCGTTCATCAGGTAGCGCACGGGCATTTTGAGCGTTTTGCGTTTGGTATTCATCTTCATGCCCTCCTTACACCTTTTCCTGAACCTTGCGGCCAAGGAAGCCGGTGGGCTTGACCAGCAGCACGATGATCAGGATCGCAAACGTGACGGCATCCTTCCATGCGGAAAGGCCGATGGCGGAAACAAAGCACTCGCACAGGCCGATGGCGATGCCGCCGATCATGGCACCGGGAATGGAGCCGATGCCGCCCAGAACGGCTGCAACGAAGGCCTTCAGGCCAAGCATGGAGCCCATGGTGGGGGTCGCCTGCGGGTAGCTGCAGCAGTACAGCACCGAGCCGATACCGGCCAGAGCGGAACCCACTGCAAAGGTAAAGGAAATGGTGCTGTTGACGTTAATGCCCATCAGGCGGGCAGCGTCCATATCCTCAGACACGGCACGCATGGCCTTGCCGAGCTTAGTCTTCTGCACAAGGAAGGTGAGCACCAGCATGGACAGCACCGTGACCAGCAGGGTGATGACAGAGGTGAGGCCCAGCGGCACAGAGCCGATGCGGAAGGTCTGGTTGGTGTAGTAGGCCGGAATGACCTTTGCACCGGAACCAAGGATCAGCTCTGCAGTGTACTCCAGGAAGAAGGACACGCCGATTGCCGTGATCAGCAAGGAAATACGGGGTGCGTTGCGCAGCGGGGTGTAGGCGATCTTCTCGATCACAACGCCCAGCAGCGTGCAGGTGATGATGGTGGCGCACACAGCAGTGACCGGGCCAAGGCCCAGCTGATTCATCACGAACCAGGACATGTACGCACCAACCATAATGACATCGCCATGGGCAAAGTTCAGCAGCAGGATGATGCCGTACACCATGCTGTAACCCAGTGCGATCAGTGCATAGATGCTGCCAAGGGACAAGCCGTTGATCAGCTGGCTAAAAAACACTGTCATGGACTGATACTTCCTTTCTTTGCGGCGTTTGCACGCCTTTTGGGAAATGCACTTTTTTACCAAAAAAGCGGAGACGGCCGAGCAAAACCTGTTCCGGCGGTCTCCGCAATGGGTCTTTTATTTCTGAGTGCTGCCTTTATGCCGCACACCGGTGCGCAGGATCAAAGCAGATCAGAACATTTCCTTCAGAACGGGGGTTGCACCGTCGAAGCACAGGATAGCGGTCTGCTTGACGGGGTTGTGGTGCTCATCGAAGGTGAAGGTGCCGGTGATGCCATCGATGGTGCCGCCTGCGATAGCGTCGATGACGGCCTGCTTGTAGTCGTCGTCACCAGCGGTCAGGCCGGCATCCTCAGCAGCCTGAATGCCGTAGACAACGGTCATGGCAGCATCGTAACCCAGAGGAGCGAAGCCGTTGGGATATTCCTCACCGTACTCAGCCTTGTAGGCATCCTCAAAGTCGGGGTTGGAGCCCTTTGCGTAGTTTGCGCAGAAGTAGGCATCCTTCAGCTGGTCGGCAGTTGCGTAGCCTTCCAGACCATCCCAGCCGTCGCCGCCCAGAAAGGGAACTGCCAGACCGATGCTCTCAGCCTGAGCCAGGATCTGACCGACTTCCTGATAGTAGTTGGGGCAGAACACCACTTCGGGAGCCTTGCCCAGAATGGTGGTCAGCTGGGTCTTGTAGTCCACATCGCCCTCAGAGTAGGTCTCCTGATCGACGATGGTGCCGCCCAGGCTCTCGAACTCGTTGACAAAGTTCTCTGCCAGACCCTCGTTGTAGTCAGCGCCCTTCTGGAAGATGACGGCTGCCTTGGTGTAGCCAAGCTTCTGGTATGCGTAGTCAGCCATCTTGATGCCCTGGAACGGGTCGGTGAAGGTGGCGCGGAAGACGTTTGCATTCACGGTATCGGTCTCGGCATCGTAGGTGACAGCCTCAGCGGTAGCGGAAGCGGTGACCATGGGCATGTTGTAGTCTGCGCTCTCGGCAGCAACTGCCAGAGTCGGGGTGGTGGTAACATCGCCCACCAGAGCGGTGATGCCCTGATCGCACATCTTGGTGAAGCAGGTAACAGCCTGCGTTGCATCGCCCTGCTCATCCATGGCGATGATCTCCAGCTGCTTGCCGTTGATGCCGCCCTTTTCGTTGACCTGCTTCAGGTACAGGGTAGCGCCGTTGACAACGGCCTGACCGTAAACGGAAACATCACCGGTCAGAGGTCCAAGAACGCCCACCTTGATGGTGTCGCCGGAAGCAGCGGCACCAGAAGCTGCGGTAGAGGCGGAAGCAGCAGTGCTGTTGGAAGAACCGCCGCATGCAGTCAGAACGCCGGCTGCAGCAACAACACCTGCAGCGGCCAGGAAATTACGACGAGAAATCATCTTTTTCATAGTAAATATCCTCCTTAGGAGCATTCGTGCTTCAGTATAAAAACGGAAGCAAGGCCCTCTTTCCCTCAAAGCGACCTTGCTTCGTTATCAATATTATAGACCTGTGAGCCAAAATCCGCAATTCACAAACCGTCCATACTTTCAGGGGCATTTTGTGGACTTTGTCGCCAAAATAGCCAAAAGCAATGGGTCTGTTTTGTGCACTATTTCAACTGCTTCATTTTGTTTGTGTGTCAGGTGAACACAATTCACAAGTTGCAAAAGGGTTACAGGGTCTCCATTTCGGCATCTGCGGCGAACTCGGCCTCTGCACGTGCCTCGGCAGCTTCGCCCTCTGCTTCCGCTTTGGCAGGAGACTCTGCAAGGACCTTGCGGATGGCGGCGAAGTAGAACACCAGCGACAGGCCGGTGCCGATGCACCAGCCAACGGGCCATGCCATCCAGATGCCCGTGCTGCCCAGAGCAGTGCTGCTCAGCACAATGGCGATGCCCACGCGCAGGATCAGGTCGGAGAAGGTGGCGATCATAAAGCGCACCATCATGCCGCAGCCGCGCAGGATGCCGTCAGTGACCAGCTTGAGCGACACCACAAAATAGAAGGGAGACAGGATGCGCAGGAACAGCATACCGGTGTCGATGGCCGGACCCTGCGGGTCATTCATGAACAGCAGCAGCAGGAAGCGGCCGAAGAAGAAGTACAGGAGCACGATAGGCACGCAGATGATCCACACCAGATTGCGGCCTGCGCCAAAGCCCTTGTGCACACGGTCCATCTTGCCCGCGCCCATGTTCTGGGAGGTGTAGTTGGAGATGCCGTTGCCCAGCGTGGTAAAGGAAGTGATGACCATGTTGTTCAGCTTGACGGCTGCAGAGTAGCCTGCAATGACGCTGGCACCAAAGGTGTTGATGACGCTCTGCAGGATGATGTTGCCCACAGAGACGAAGCTCTGCTGCAGGATGCTGGGGATGGCCACCACGGCCACCTTGCCCAGCATGTTCCAGGAGAACAGCACGACCTTGTTCTTGGATTTGAAGGCGCTGATGCGGCGGAACACCACCACCATGGCCAGCACGCAGCTCACACCCTGACACAGGAAGGTGGCCCATGCCACACCGGCTACGCCCATCTTGAGACCGGCCACGAACAGGATGTCCACGCCGATGTTGGACAGGGACGAGACTGCCAGAAAATAGAAGGGCGTTTTGCTGTCGCCCAGAGCGGAGAAGATGCCGGTGGCGATGTTGTAGAAGAACATGAAGGGCAGGCCCAGAACGTAGATATCCAGATACAGCGAAGAATCCGCAAGGATCTCCTCCGGGGTGTTGATGAGCTCCAGCAGGCTGTGGCAGCCCACAAGGCCGATCAGCATCAGAACGGCGCACAGCACGGCAGAGCCGATCAGGGAAGTGTAGACCGAAGTCTTCATCTCATCGTAGTCCTTTGCGCCAAAGTAGCGGGACACGATGACCGAGCAGCCAATGTTGCAGCCAAAGGCAAATGCAATGAAGATCAGGGTGATCTCGTAGCTGTTGCCCACAGCAGCCAGTGCATTCTCGCCGATGAACTTGCCTGCAACAAGGCTGTCGGCAATGTTGTACAGCTGCTGGAAGATGATGCTGCCGAACATGGGCAGGCAGAACTGCCACAAAACCTGTGACGGCTTGCCGACCGTCAGATCCTTATTCATAAAAAATCCTCCTCTATCTACCATAAAGAAACATATTAGAACCAGAAAACAGTATAGAGTCGTCCTGACAAAAAGTAAAGAAAAATTTTAGTATATCTGCCATATGAAATTCACATGTCAGGCATGATGCATCCCCGCTGCTGCCAGTGGGCAGACTGTAAAGACCAGCTGTTTCCTGCTTTGCCGGAATGTTCTGCCCCATCAGCTGCCGTTTTTGCCCCTTAAAAAGTTTACATCCGCAAACATGCGCATCGGCTCTTGCACCGGGCCGGAAAGCGTGGTAGGATACTATTGGTTAGTTAGGTATAACTGTCCTAATTGGCCGTCACCCGTCTGCCCGCCCCGGGCAGCACAGGGAAGGAAATGATATTCAGGAGGTTTTCGAGATGAACTATCTGGAAATTGAATCTGTTGTAGGCCGCGAGATCCTGGACTCCCGCGGCAACCCCACCGTGGAAGCGGAGATCACGCTGGCCGACGGCACCGTGGCACGCGGCTGCGCACCTTCCGGCGCATCCACTGGTGAGTTTGAAGCTCTGGAGCTGCGGGACGGCGACAAGGGCCGCTATCTGGGCAAGGGCGTGACCAGGGCTGTTGAGAACATCAACACCGTCATTGCGGATGCTGTTGTGGGCATGGATGCCTCCGACATCTACGCCATCGACGCTGCCATGATCAAGGCCGACGGCACCAAAGATAAATCCAATCTGGGCGCAAACGCCATTCTGGCCGCGTCCATTGCCGCCTGCCGTGCAGCCGCTGCTTCTCTGGATATGCCGCTGTACCGTTTTCTGGGCGGTGTGAACGGCAACCGCCTGCCCGTGCCCATGATGAACATTCTGAACGGCGGCGCACATGCCGCCAACACGGTGGATACGCAGGAGTTCATGATCATGCCCGTGGGCGCGCCCTCCTTCAAGGAAGCTTTGCGCTGGTGCGCGGAGGTGTTCCATGCGCTGGCTTCCATCCTGAAGGCCAAGGGTCTGGCTACCTCTGTGGGCGATGAGGGCGGCTTTGCCCCCAACCTGTCCAGCGACGAGGAGACCATTGAGACCATTCTGGCCGCCATCGAAAAGGCCGGTTACGTGCCCGGCAAGGACTTCATGCTGGCTATGGATGCCGCGTCCTCCGAGTGGAAGAGCCCCAAGGGCAAGGGCTTCTACAAGCTGCCCAAGGCTGGCACCGAGTTCACCTCCAGCGAGCTGATCGCACACTGGAAGAGTCTGGTGGAAAAGTATCCCATCATCTCCATCGAGGACGGTCTGGATGAAGAGGACTGGGAAGGCTGGCAGGAGATGACCCGCGAGCTGGGCGGCAAGGTCCAGCTGGTGGGCGACGACCTGTTCGTTACCAACACCGAGCGTCTGGCCAAGGGCATCGGGCTGGGTGCAGGCAACGCGATCCTGATCAAACTGAACCAGATCGGCTCTGTTTCCGAAACTCTGGAAGCCATCAAGATGGCTCACAAGGCCGGTTACACCGCCATCAGCTCTCACCGCTCCGGTGAGACCGAGGACACCACCATTGCCGATCTGGCCGTGGCGCTGAACACCTGCCAGATCAAGACCGGTGCTCCCAGCCGTACCGAGCGTGTTGCAAAGTACAACCAGCTGCTGCGCATTGAGGAGCAGCTGGGCGGCAGCGCCGTTTACCCCGGCATGGCAGCTTTCAACGTAAAGCGCTGAAGCTGTTGAAAACCAATTGATCTTCCGGCACCCGTACTGCTTTTGCAGCGGCACGGGTGCCGTTTTGTTTTCTCCCAGTTTTTTCCTGCAATCCGCTGCTCTGCCCAGCCGTATTCCATGCATGCCGGGCATTTTGTCCCGAAATTGCAAAAAAGGAGCAAAACATTCATGTTATCTACTCTGATCTCTCTGTACAAGCTGCTGGGCACCGGCGATTTTGTAAAAGTGCTGCTGATCCTGCTGAAGGGGCTTTTCGGCTGATGCAAAGCCGCCCTTCTCACTGCGGAAACGGGACTGCCTTACCGGCAGCCCCCTTTTTTTGCCTTCTCACTTTACTTTCTTAAAAAAATATGCCATAATGAAACAAGTATTTTCCGGTTCAAAAGCCGTGCCCTGTACTGGGAGATCAGGGCCGGAATCCAATAGAAGAGGGGTATTTTGTTATGAGCAAAACCATCATCCCGGCAAACTATACGCCCGCGCTGAACCTGTACGACACGCAGCGCGCCATTGGTACGGTCAAGCGTCTGTTTGCCGACACCTTGTGCGCCACACTGAACCTGTACCGCGTGTCTGCTCCACTGTTTCTGGAAGCATCCACCGGTCTGAACGACGACCTGAACGGTGTTGAGCGCAAGGTCACCTTTGATATCAAGGAAAGCGGCATTGAGGCACAGGTGGTGCAGTCACTGGCAAAGTGGAAGCGCAAGGCCCTGAAGGACTACGATTTCCGTGTGGGCAAGGGCCTGTACTGCGATATGAACGCTATCCGCCGCGACGAAGATCTGGATAACCTGCACTCCATCTATGTGGATCAGTGGGACTGGGAAAAGGTGATCCGTCTGGAAGACCGCAACGAGGCTTACCTCAAGAGCGTGGTGCGCTCCATCGTGTCCGCTGTCTGCGCCACCGAGATGAACCTGCACGCCATGTTCCCCCAGCTGCAGGAGCTGCCGCTGCACAGCCCCAACGTCACCTTCATCACCACGCAGGAGCTGGAGGACCAGTACCCGGACCTGACCCCGAAGGAGCGTGAGAACGCCTTTGTGAAGGAGCACGGCACCACCTTCCTGATGAAGATCGGCGCTCCGCTGAAGAGCGGTAAGCCCCATGACGGACGTGCCCCCGACTACGACGACTGGGATCTGAACGGCGACCTGCTGTTCTGGAACGACCCGCTGCAGTGCAGCTATGAGCTGAGCAGCATGGGCATCCGCGTCAGCCCTGAAAGCATGGACAAGCAGCTGACCATGGCTGGCTGCGACGACCGCCGCGCCCTGCCCTTCCACAAGGCCGTACTGAACGGTGAGCTGCCTTACTCCATCGGCGGCGGCATCGGCCAGAGCCGCCTGTGCATGCTGCTGCTGGGCAGCGCCCACATTGGCGAAGTGCAGGCCAGCGTCTGGGACGCAGCCACCCGCGAAGCCTGCGACAAGGCAGGCATCCCGCTGCTGTAAGCAGGTTTTCCACACAAAGATTCAAAAGGCAGGATACCACCCTCATGGTGGTATCCTGCCTTTGTTCGTTTTTTGCCTGTATCCGGGGAGAAATAGTTCGAGTCCTGTACCGCCGCCAAACAAAAAATCCCCAGACGAATGTCTGAGGATTTTTGTGGTGGAGAATTAGGAACAGCCCCCCTGCGTGGGCAGCAGCGTGCCGCTTGCGCCGACGAGATCGGTATTCAGTTCCATACAGCGTCTCAGCTCCGGTATTCCGCCGGCAGCTGATCCATGGTCTGCCACATGTCCATGGCTTCTTCCAGCTTCATGCCCTTGGCCACTGCATCGCGGCGGCAGGCGTTGACCGCCTGGATCTCCTTCATCTTGGCACCGGTCAGGGTGTAGCCCTTCATGGCGATGAGGGTAGCCGCCCATGCCACCATGGGGATGATGCAGAACAGCACGATGACCACCCAGTTCATGCCCGGGGTGTAGGGGTCATACTGGGTGGGCAGGCTCTGCAGGCCCACAAAGCTGACCGCAATGCCCACAACGGTAGCGGACAGGCTGGACACCAGCTTGTCCACCAGACTGAACAGGGTGCCCATGATGCCGGGGATGTAGTTGCCGCTGCGGTAGGTCTCGTAGTCGGAGCAGTCGGCCACCATGGGGATGGGCATATCGGCGGTGGCGTAGTAAGCACCGTAGCCGATGCCGAAGAAGGCGATGAACAGGATGGTGTACAGGTTGATGGAAAGGCCGTTCTCACCCAGAATGGACAGGGTGAAGGCATCGCCGCGGCCCCAGAGCAGCAGCAGCACCAGCACGCCCACATAGCACACCAGCGCCACGCTGACGTACTTCATCAGGCTGGCCTTCTGGCCCTCCTTCTGGCTAGTGCGGACGGTGAGCAGGAAGAAGGGCACGCTGCACACATAGCCCAGAACCATCATGGGCAGGTACAGACCGTCGTAGTTGCCCATCATGCAGCCGTACAGCATGCACAGCACGGTGGTGTTGGTGGCGATGGAAAGTGCCAGCTTGCAGCCTGCACCGGCCACCATCAGCCGCTGCATGGGGTCGTTGTTCTTGATGATCTGGAGGTATTCGCTCACTTTGATCTTCTCGGTCTTTTCGCCGCCGATGCCAAAGTACTTGGGCTGGTCCTTCTCCCAGATGCCGATGACAGCCAGCAGGGTGAGCAGGATGGAGATGACGATGCCCACCGGAGCCAGCGTGCGGAAGAACCCGGCGGAAGCGTAGCCGCCCTCATAGTTCTTGGCAAGGATGGGGGCAAAGAACTGCATGGCACCCATGCCCAGCAGGCTGCCCACCGTGTTGAAGATGGTGAACAGGGGGCGCTGCTTGGGGTCATTGGTCAGCACGGTCTGGCCGGAGCGGGTGCAGCTGGTCTGGAAGGTGTAGCCGATGACCCACACGGCATACAGGGCAACGAACGCAGCGTAGCGCAGCCCCATGGCACTGGCGGGGATGAGCGGGGTGAGGCAGTACAGCACCAGAATGCTTGCTGCCATGATGAGGTTGCCGATGACCATGAAGGGCCGGAACTTGCCGAACCTGCCGTTGGTGCGGTCCATGAGGGCACCAATGATGGGGTCGGTGACGGCATCGAACAGGCGCATGCCGGTGACCATCACCGAAGCAAACAGCATGCTCAGGGCCAGCACCTTGCTGCCGAAGGTCGCGATGTAGGAAAGCACCAGCACATAGTACACGTTGGTCGCGCCGTTGTTCAGCGGAAACAGCACCAGCTGGTAGGTTTTGGCGCGGTTCACACTCGACGCCGTTGTTTTTTGTTCGCCCATTGCGGTCTCTCCTTTTGTCTTTGATAAAAAGCGGCAGCCCGCCCCGCCTTCGGGGCAGGCTGCCGTAACATGGGGTCAGGGATCGTGCAGACCGGAATTACTTCTGGTCAACAGCAGGAGCGGTGTCTGCCATCTCCTTCTTGCGCTTGAGGGCCTTGCTCAGCTGCCATGCGCACAGCACGGTCAGCACAGCCAGCACGGCGATCAGTGCATAGATCGCAGTCTGCCACCAGGGCAGCACGGTCTTGAGCGTATCGCTTGCAGACCAGCCGTTCATGGCGTTGGAGTTGACCACGGTGTACAGGATGTGATGCATTGCATTGCGCATCTGGGCCACGATGTAGGCATCGTTCTCGTAGTTGGCAGCCTTGGTGGTGTGGATCTTGGGCATCGGGCTGTCCCAGATGTCAGAACCGGCGATCAGGCCGTCCACCAGATCCATGTACTGGCTGGAGCCGGAGAAGTCGGTGATGCACATGCCGCGCATGCCCAACTCATCGCGCAGGAAGCCGTTCAGCAGGTTGGAGTTGGCACCGCACCAGGTTGCGCCCCAGCGGTTGAAGCCGGTCATCACGCACCATGCGCCGCCATCCGTGATGGCCTTATCGGCCACTTCCAGATAGATCTCGCGGGCGGTCTGCTCGTTCAGCCAGGTGTTGACACCACGGCGGCTGGTCTCGGAGTCGTTCAGGGCAACGTGCTTCAGGTAGACATACACGCCCTTGGACTGGATGCCCTGCACCTCGGCAGCGCAGATGGTGCCGGCCACAAAGGGATCCTCGGCGTAGTACTCGAAGTTACGGCCGGAGTAGGCGGTGCGGTGCATGTTGATGCCGGGGCCGTACAGACCGGAGTAACCCATGGCAAGGCAGTCCTCACCGATGCACTTGCCCACTTCGTTGATCAGGTCCACATTGAAGGTGGCAGCCATGACATCCTCGGAGGTGTAGCACATGGCGGATGCACCGCCGGTCAGGGCAGCGGTCAGGCCCTGCGGGCCGTTCTCGTCCTTGGTAGCGGTCTTGCCGATGGAGGCAGCCGCTGCAGTGTTGTGGAAGCCCAGAGTGATGGTGTTGACCATCTCATCAAAGGTCAGCTGGTCCAGCAGGGTCTCCCACTGGGGATCGTCGAAGTCCTTGCCGATCATGGAAGCGAGGGTCAGGCCGTTCTTGGCACCCAGAGTGGGCATCTCGACGCTGTCGGCCTCGGTGCCGTCGTACTGGGTAAAGGCCAGATCTGCAGCCAGCGTTTCGTTGGCGGTCAGGGCAGCAGGCTGGGTGGGGACCGTACCGGTCCAGTCAGAGCGGCTCATCCAGGTCACGCTGCCGGGAGCATCGCTGCTCTTGTTGGGGTCGGACTCATCAAACAGGTTGGTGATGGCAGTGCCGTTGGTGCTGATTGCATAGGTGGTGGTATCCAGTGCTTCGTTGGTCCACTTCCAGACCAGAGAAGCATCGCCGTCCTCGGTCATGCGGCCATTGGTGCCGGCCACGGTGTAGCCTTTGGCAGCAAGGATGTTGTTGACAGCATTGTGAGAATCGGTAGCAGCGGTGAAGTAGTAGTCACCGGCATCCAGAATATAGGTCTTGGCGTTGTTTGCGTCGTAGGTGCGCGGCTCGCTCTTCTTCACGGTGATGGTCACATCCTCGGAAGCGCCGGGAGCCAGCACATCGGTCTTGGCAAAGCCGCACAGCTCTGCAGCGGCCTTCTCGATGCCGTTTGCCTTGTCGTAGTCGGTGTAGGGAGACTGGAAGTAGACCTGCACGGTCTCCTTGCCGGAATAGGTCTTGCCGGTGTTGGTGACCTTCAGGGTGACGGTGAAGGCATCGTCAGACTCGGTCACATTGAAGTTGCTGTAAGCGAAGGTGGTGTAGCTGTCGCCGTAGCCGAAGGGATAGGCAACGGTGGTGGCCCAGTCATAGTCGCCTGCCTTGGCAGTGCCCATGACCACATCCTCGTAACGGGTCTCGAAGTAGCGGTAGCCCAGATAGATGCCTTCCTGATAGACGCTGTACATGCCCTGTACGTCTGCACCCTCGGTCAGCAGGTCATACTCTGCTGCGTTGGGGTAGGCCTGGGTGTAGAAGTTGTACATGGCGGGGTTTGCCAGATTGTCGTACAGATAGGTGTCCACCAGAGAGCCGGAGGGGGTCACAGTGCCGGCGAGCAGCTGGCCCACACCGTTGATGCCGGTCTGGCCCACATCGCCGATCCACATGGCGGCGTCAATGCCGTAGTCCTCGCCGCAGATGGCAGGGTTGAGGAAGTCCATCTCCAGTGCGTTGGAGCTGTTGATCAGGACGACGATGGACTTGAAGGTGCCGTTGTCCTTCAGTGCCTTCAGGTTCTTCAGCAGCTCGATCTCTTCAGCAGACAGCTCCAGATAGTTGCCGCTGCCCTCAGTGCCGGAGATCCAGCTGTCGTTGGTGCCGTTGGTGCCGCTGGGCAGGTCTGCGCCCTCACCGCCGGAGCGGGAGAACACCACGATGGCAGCATCGCCGTACTCGGCAAAGCTGCTCTCGGCGCTGGACAGTGCGCTCCACGGAGCTTCATTGACAGCGTACTGGGTGTTTGCTTCCAGCGTATCCGAGATGGAGGCCGGGGTAATGCGGCTGTAGTTCTTCATCATGCTGTCGGACTTGTACAGATCCCACAGCGTCTGGTTGACCTGAATGCCCTGAGCTTCCAGCGCTTCCTTCAGGTTGGGAGCCTTGCTGGTATCCACGGAACCGGAGCCGGTGCCGCCGTACATCAGATCCACAGAGCCATGGCCGAACAGACTGACCTTGGCGCTGCCTGCCAGCGGCAGGGCAGCGTTGTCGTTCTTCAGCAGGGCAGCGCCCTCGGCCTCAACGGTGGCGCACAGCTCTGCTTCGTAAGCCTCGCGCTCTTCGTCGGAAGCAAAGCCCGCTTTGAAGTATTCGGTATCTTCCGTAGTGTTGCCCTTGATGATCTTATAGGTCGATGCATTCAGAGCAACGTTCAGGGTGGTGGCGTACTGATTTGCGATCATGTTGCCCACGATGGCGGCGATGGTCAGGATCGCCGTCAGCGCAGTGAGCACCGACCACAAACGTACTTTGGGTTTCTTGGGATTCATTGGTTCTCCTCCTTTTCATTTATAACAACCGCCAGACAGCGGGATGTCCTTGGTTATACCCAGTTTGCACTGGTGGAATTGGATTTCTTCAGCTTGTAGCTGGGGTTCGGCTCTGCCACACTGCGGAAGGATGCGGTGTCGATGCAGTCGCCTGCAACGGCCTTCAGCTCCACCTTGCCATGCAGCGGCACGCGGAACCTGAAGATGTGCTCGCCGGTCTGCTCTGCCAGCTTTTTGCCGTCCGCATACAGGGCGACGGTGTTCTGGTTGGAGTAGACCTTGACCTCGATCTCCTTCTCGGTGCGGTCGGTGAACCGCTTGGAGCAGATGTGGACGAAGTTTTCCTCGCTCCACCATGCTTTATAGAGGTAGAAGCTGTCCTTTTTGGTCTTTCGGTCAAAGGTGACAAGACCCTTGTGGTTCATGCCCGGCTCGCCGCCCTGATCCCGGGCATCGGCTGCAAAATCGAACATGTTCCACACATGGGTCGCCCACAGCCACGGGTGGCGGTCAAAGCACTTCAGCATATACTCGTGGTACTTGGCCTGATATTCCTCGGTGTGGTCGCCCCGGTGGGGGTGGGCACTGTGGAGGTTGGGCATGCCCTCGGCACCGTACTCGGAAAAGCCAAGCGGACGGTTGGGGTACACCAGATGGAAAAAGTCCATCCACAGGTCATTCAGGAACAGCCCCGGCACATACCAGCCCAGATACAGGTTCCAGCTGACCAGATCGGTGATGTGTGCCACCGGGTTGAAGGGGCCGCACACAGCGTAGCAGGCCAGCGTGGTCAGGCGGGTGGGGTCCAGCTTGTGGCACAGCTCGTTGAGCACCCGGTGATTGTCCAGCATATCGGCCTTATCCTTGGTGGAAATGGTGATCTCGTTGGACACACCCCAGCAGACGATGGAGGGGTGGTTGTAGTTCTGGTGGATGAGCTCCTTCATCTGGCTGATGGTGTTTTCCCGGCCATTGGGCAGATGTTCGGAAATGTAGGGGATCTCTGCCCAGACCACCATGCCGTACTGGTCGCACAGGTCGTAGAAATACTGGTCGTGCTGGTAGTGCGCCAGCCGGACGGTGTTTGCACCCAGCTCCCGGATCAGCGCCATGTCCTCATCGTGCATCTCCCGGGTGATGGCGTTGCCCAGACCCTTGCGGTCCTGATGGCGGGACACACCGTGGAGAGGGTAGGGCTTACCGTTGAGGAAAAAGCCCTTCTTTGCATCCACAGAGAAGCTGCGCAGGCCCACCTTGGTGGTCACTTCATCCACCGGCTTGCCGTCCTGCAGCAAGCGGACGACACAGGTGTACAGGTAGGGGTCCTTCACGCCGTTCCACAGGTGGGGAGCATCCAGATGGAGGAAAGTATTTTCGCCCTCGCCCTTTGCAGCGGTGCGGCCCTCGGCATCCAGCAGCTCCACCGTCACGGTGCCGCTGCCTTCCACCAGCGTTTCCACCCGGATGTCGGCGCTGCCCTCTTTCAGGGTGGAGGTGATCTTCACGCCGGTATCGCCAAAGTGCCCCAGCGCAATGTGGTTTTTGTTCACCACCAGCAGGCTCACATCCCGGTAGATGCCGCCGTAGAAGGTGAAGTCTGCTTTCTGGGGGTAAACGCGGTCGTTGACGCTGTTGTCCACCCGCACCGTGAGCTGGTTCTCTGCCTGCAGCAGCTCCGTGACCTCTGCCCGGAAGGTGGAGTAGCCGCCGTCATGGGTGCAGAGCTGCTGACCGTTCAGCAGCACGGCGGCGCTGGCGTTGACACCCTCGAACTGCAGCCACACCTGCTGCTGTGCCGGGTCGTACACCGGTGCTGCAAAGCGGGTGCAGTAGGTGCAGCAGCCCCGCCAGTAATCGTTGCCGCCGTCCTGACCGTCCCTGGCGTTCCATGTATGGGGCAGCTCTACGGCAGTGGTAACGCCGTTCGGGCCGGTGAACTGCCAGTCCTTCATGAGCTTTGCAATACTACGCATCCGATTCCTCCTGTTTTTGCTGTGGTACAGTGATTTTTTTCGTTTTTTGCTCTTTGTCATTATTTTATCAGAGTGGCCGTATTTCGCAAGATGCGTGCGAAAATCGGTCGTTTTGCGTGCGCATTCGGTTTTGGACTGCCAAATGTGAACTGATATATTTGTAAGTTTTTCACAAGCAGATGTATCCAACAAGCCACAAAAAGAAAACCGCAGCAGTCCTTCCGTTTCCGGAACTTCTGCGGCGGCTGCCGTTTTCTTAACTTATTTTTGCAGCGGAAAGATGATCTTTTCCGCAAAAAACTCGCCCTGCTCTTCCAAGGTCAAAGTGCCTTTGTACTTCTGCACGATGCGACGGATCACCTTCAGCTCGTATTGTGCAGAGCGGTTTGCCTGCTGTTCCGGCGGGCGCAGCGGGCTGATGATGTTCACCACCACAAAACCCTGCCGCACACAGACCAGCAGATCGATGACCCTGCACTCCGGCCGGGAGACCTGCACGGCGCTTTCCACGGCGTGATCCAGCGCATTGGCAAACAATGCGTACAGATCCCCCGCTTCAAAAAAGCCCAGACAGCTGCCGTTTGCCACAGCATTCAGCTGGATGCCCCGGGACTCGCACAGCAGGCTCTTCTCGGTCAGCACCACATCCAGAACCTCATTGCCGGTGTTGCGGTTCGCGTCATACAGGCGGGCCGCGCGTTCGGCCTCATCAATGCGCTCCTGTGGTACCGCTTCGGGCGATAGCTTGCGGAGATTGGCGATCTGCACCTTCAGCTCATGGCAGCGTTTGTTGATGATCTGCACGTTCTGACGAGCCACCTGATATTGCTGGCGCTGACGCTCGTACAGCAGATTCAGTTCACTCATCTCTTTTTCCATGGCAGACTTCTTGAACAGCTCGCTCTGGAAATACAGCAGGGTGATAAAATAGAACTGCCCGATCAGAATGGTAACGGTAAGGCTCAGCGGAGTCTGTTCGGCGCGGGAATTGTCCAGCACGGCTGCCTGCACCATGAACAGGATGCCAATGAAGAACGCACTGAACAGCTGCCGAGGCCCGATGTTGTATTCTCCTTTATAAGGAAGCTGCCGTGCCAGCAGGATGTACACCGCCGCAAAGAATCCCGCCCCGGACAGCAGCTGTACCAGAACCGCCCAAGGGGAAGCCATGTTCAGCGGGTGTCCATACCGGGTAAACTGCAGCTCCAGAAAGCACCAGCTCTCGTAGGCGCACTGCGCGATGAGCAGGCTCCATACTGCGCAGTACAGGGCACCTTTTTTATTGATATCCGTACACAGATAGATCATCCCGCCCAGCAGCGCAAAAAAGGAGATGTAAAGCAGCAGCAGCAGGAGCTGCTGCTGCCACAGTGTTGTGGACTGTGCCAGAGGGTCCAGCAGCTGCGCCAACAAAAGCAGCGGGAGCAGCATCCCGCAGGCGCGGGCCCAAAAATGGGGCCGATGCCGCAAAGGCAGACAAAAGACCAGCGCCGCGCCCCAGCGCAGCAGCGCCCGGAGCAGGCTGTTCAGCAGGGATGTGGTCACAGCACACCTCCCATGTAGGACGCTACTGCGGTAAGAAAGGCCGTACGCTGCCGTCGGCTGATCTCCAGCCGGTCGTTTCTCACAAGGGCAAAGTCGTTTTCAATGCCCTTAACGTAGGCCAGATTGACCAGATAACATTGGTTGCAGCGGACAAAATGATACTCGGCAAGCTGCTTTTCGGCACTTTGCAGGCTGGCGCGTGCCGCGAACTCGCCTTTGGAGGTGTGGTAGTACAGCATCCGGCTATGGGTCTCCAGATAATAGATATCAGCGGTGTCCAGCAGCTGGATGCCGCCGCCCGCCAGCTGCAGCACCACCTGCCCGCCTCTGCGCCGCTGCACCCGCTGGATGGCGCGGGAAAGCTTGGTGCAGAACTGATAATAGTTCACCGGCTTCAGCACATAATCCAGTGCATCCACCTCGTAGCCCCGGATGGCATACTGTGCCATGTTGGTCACAAAGACCAGCACCACATCCGCATCCACGGCCCGGATGGCTTCGGCCGCTCCAAAGCCGTCCAGCCGCGGCATCTCCACGTCCATAAAAATGATGTCGAATCCCGGCGTATAGTGCTCTGCGATCTCGGCACCGTCTGTGATGAGACTGATCTCCACCTGCAGGCCCTGCTCCTGCGCATATTGCCGGACGAACCGGTTCAGGCTTTCCCGTGTTTCTTCCTGATCCTCTACGATCGCAATTTTGAACATCCTGCACCCACCTTCTCTCTGCGTCTGATCGCCGTATGGCTCTTTTTATTGAAACACACTTTTCTATGAAATGCAATGGAAAACCTTGCGGGGAAAACAGATGCGGTTCCCATCCTGTACCGTCCCCCCCCCCACAAATAAAAAATCCCCAGACAGCCGTCTGAGGACTTTTGCGGCAGTGCACTGCCAAGGGCAGGCGAACCTGGATTTATTCCAGATACTGCGGCAGATTCCACGTACCTCGCAGCACACGGTGGATTTCCACGCTCTTGCTTTCATCGTTGACGCGATAGAACACCAGACGGGACATCTCCTGTCAGGAATATTGCATCACAAAATGACTACGGGCGCAAGGCTGATGATTCTTGTTGGGGCGTGCGGAGCCCCAAACCCTGCTGGAAACGAGTACGGCAAACTGGAAGTTATAGTGCTATCTTTTTCCATTTTCTAATCTTAGTTCTGAATGTTCCGAACGGAGCAACCGTGTTAACATGTATAAACTTGTATACTTCCCAGACTGCTGTTTTGGTTGATTCATCGGCCCACTTTCTCATATGTGGCTCGAATAACTCTTCGTCGCTTAATGAGTCAATCATTTCATAAATCGAATTAATATTCTCTCTCAGCATATCTTTCAACTCCTGCAACGACAGATAAGCATATGTATCTGTAAACCATTGATATAATTCGCCAAGCTGATTCCACTTGAAATCATCCGAAGGAGTCTTGACATGAAGACCATTTCTTTCGTCTGATTCCCATTTAAGAACAAGAGTTGTCCAGCCAACCTGGTAAGCAAGATTTTCTGCTGGAGTTCTGTCAACTTCCTCAACTCTCTTATCTTTTAATGATTCCGGAATAATATCAAATTCTGAAATGTACTTTGCAAAACTTTTATTTATCTCGTTCTTAAGTTCATCTTTATTCTCGTATGTTCTCACTAGTCTATCTCCTCAAATTCCGATTTGTTGAACTAAGCCGAGTATATCACACCCGCCAAGTAAAGAACACTCCCGATAAAGTGAAATTTGCAGGCTGGAAAGCGCAGAGCCGCCCTGTTCGAGCCCTGTACCGTCCACCAAAACAAAAAGACCCGACTCGAATGAGTCGGGTTGTTTTGGTGGAGCATTGTCCACAGCACTCGAAACTTTATGCAGGCATCTCGTTGCTGCGTTCGGTGCGCTTCAAGCCAAGAAATGGCGGAACATCTGCGCGTTTCAACCCCTGCTCATGAGCTTTTTTGAGTTGATACTCATGCAGGGCGATGCTGTCCAGCAAATCACGCTGATTCTGGGAAGCTGCATAATAGTCCACACCGAACTGTTTGCAGACAGCGCTGAGCTGGTCAAGCATTTCAATGGCCGTAGAGGACATCCGTTTGACTTCAATATCCATAGCAAGAACACCTTTCAGGAGAGATAACGAAACTGCGGAAAATTTTCAAGAATGTCGATGGAAAACATAGCAGGCAAGAATCGTCCCGTGGCCACAAATTTTCAATTTTTGAAAATTTTCTGCCCATCCGGGACTGCACTTCTGCAACGCTCTCGCGTTTTTGAAGTGGCCCTTGTCGGGGCAAGGCCCCTCCATCTTGCTGGCGCAAGACCGGGCTGCCGCTCAAACGCCCCACTGGGGCGTTTGTTGCTACGCAACCGCGGTCCTGTTGGGGCGTGTCTGCCCCAAACCCTGCTTAATCATTAGAGGCGAGAATAATATTCAAAACGTCTCTGTCATCACTTCGGGAAAAGGAAAGGCGTCTTTGTTTTTTTTCAAGGAATTGAGATATCTTCTTCCAATCCAAGGAATTTCTGGAGAGAATAAACTTTGAACTTCCGATTTCTTCATTCGGAAAGATTGTTACCATTACACCGATTCCCCCCTGAAAACAATCATATTTTGATCTTGAATGCTTAAAAAGTGAAAATAAGATTTCCTGACCGCTCAAATCATCATCGTTATATTTTCTGCAAAATTCCCCCCGGATCTGGTTTCTCAGCTCCTCGATTTTACCGCTCCAAAAAAATATTGTTCGCTCCTGACTGGATTTATCTTTTAGATATTGTTTATAAGTTGAAAAAATGTTTGTGAAATCAATAGAATTGCTTTTCCAAATAAACTTCGCAGCTTTTTCTGCTTGCTCTTTATCTGAAAAACCTGTAACCATAACGGCTCCATAGGAATTGCCCTGTGTTTGAAAAACATTCAAAATAGCACCCTTGATTTCTATTGGAAAACTGGCACCATTGAAATCTTCCGGGGCACTATATTGCTCGTAATAGCAATAATACCTTCCTGCAAACCAGTTTTCTGGCATACGTGCAAAAGAACGTTCAGAAGGTTTCAGTTCTGTCAGTCCCTGTTGCAGTAAAATTTCATCCATGTGGTACTCAAATAATGTATTGTCATTAATTATACGTGGCTCAGAAAGCTGATACGCCTGTTTGAAGAATTCCGTAATCTTATGAAACGTTTTCTGAGACGGAAGTTCTTGCGTTTTACCATCAATGTATGCATTGAGAACATGGATACAAGTGACCAAAGTTGTAACGCTTGGCAAAATATGGAACGGTGGAATATCCGCATTTGATCTTTTTGCATAGCATAGGTGCATTACACCGAATACACTTGCCATTTTTTCTTCATTTTCTAGAAAAATTTTATAATTCTCGTCAGAACGGACGTCTTTCATCATACGTACCTCTTTTTATTACTGTCAGATCGGTACAATTTGTACTTTTTTATCCTTGCCCTTTCTATATCTGTACCAATTTTATAAAGAAACATACCCATTCTGTTCTTTTTATACTAACTTGAACATGGTAATATATAGCCATCGGGAGGAACACTCCCCGAAGAATCAAAGACATAAGGAGGGTAAAATATGGCATCTCTTGGTAGCTGGTTGCTTTTCGGAAGCTTCCTGTACGGTGTGGGTTCCATTGCTAAACTTTTCTTCTGATCGTTTAGCGTGAGCCATAATAAAGTGACGTAAAACAAATGTTTTGCGTCACTTTATTTGTGTTTTGGCTATTAAGGCAAGTATATCATACTACCAGCCGAAAGAACACCCCTATACGCAAAAACTTTCCCTTCTTCCTGCGTACGTGCGTACCGGCCATGTACGGACGTACGCAGAGATTGACCTAAAACGCGCAATATGGGGATGCCGAAGAAAAAGGCAGGACACCACCGCCATGGTGATACCCTGCCTTTCCTCGTTCTTGCTTACCGTTCTGCGTACTCCCGCCGTAGAACTTCCTGTAAACAAAAAACGTACCCGAACCCTTTTTCATAAAGAATCGGGTTCGAGTACG
>OKSD01001088.1_pt1 | contig 28108 bp, 19 predicted proteins | sample 1601221 | NCBI WGS metagenome assembly OKSD01 (sample SAMEA3541550, study PRJEB24748) | human gut metagenome | biome: human gut; feature: human-associated habitat; material: faeces | place: China | collected 2012
GAACCAGTCGGATATATCATGGGCAAAGTTTGACGGCAGCTGACTGCTCCTGTACTCTGCATACCCTGTCAGGCGCGGCAGTTTTTTAGCTCCCCGCTGCCTATATTCACTCTTGCGCGGTTTAGGTAATATATTACTCTGTCGGCAACAGCTTTGGTATCCGCCGCAGTTGCATTTGCAGGCGTTTCTGGTTTCGTTTCCGGAGAATACTCCAAAAATGGCTGCGGTCTTCCCGAAAGTCTTAATATCTGTTTATCCGAAAACTCACAAAGCTGTTTTGTCGATATTTCCGTGATATTTGCTACAACCGCCGTTTTGCTTACAATATTTTCGCTCATAACATAATACTTCCTTTTTTATTTACTCTTAAAAACCGAAAGTAACAGTTCAGGCGATTTGTACGCTGATTTTGTGCGGTTAACAATAGAACGGTATATTTCACCACCATTCGTAGTGCTTTCCGCGAAATTGCTTTAAATTTTGGTTTTTTATAACCCTAAATAAATACAAAAAAACCTGCAAACAATTGCTTGTTTACAGGTTTAAGTGTTGGCATCTACTTATCTTTCCGGGCAGCTTCCCGCCGAGTATTTTCAGCGCAAGCGAGCTTAACTTCCGTGTTCGGTATGGGAACGGGTGGACCCTCGCCGCAATCAACACCAACTGTTTGTCAAGACATTACATAATAGATACAAGCCGTTTTCTAAAAACTTAACTCGAACCAACCATAATCTCTTGGTGTGAAGATATTCTAACATAAATGAATATGTTTGTCAATAGTAAATTTAAGTTTTTTTATTTTTTCTTTTGCCCTTACGGTCTTTGGCTGCCCTTATATCATAAACATCCAATAGAGTCTGATTGTTATTATACATAGCGCTTGGCTCGAAAAAAGGCGCTTCGGAAATCCGAAACGCTTTAACCGCATTGCCTTGAGTGTTTTTTTGACTTATGTCATAGCCGAAGTCAAGCTGCCTTCCACACTCAAACTCTCGGGAGCCCCTCCTCATACACTTTTTCGGCAAAGCCTATGTTTCACAGGGAAGAGATATTTCTACCTCTTGCTTATTCATTATAATTGATATTATTCTTTTGTCAACTGTTTTTTTAAATGCAACGGACATATGTTTTTGAATAAACCAATTTCTTTAAACCGGCATTGATATCTGCAGATTTTCCTTTCCGCGCAATTTTAAATAAAGTGATTTTGCAGAAGCGCGTCGCCTTTGTATTTTTCATTTTTAAGTATTGACTTTATGCGTTCTGAAAACCACCTGTTCCGGAACAATTTCGGGCTGACCGTCAGCGCTCCGTGGTTTTGTAGCAGTAAAACATTGTGCTCTGTAAGATACGGCGCTATTGCCTCGGGTACTTCGTTTGTAGAGGGCGTACCGTAAGGAGTAAGCGGTATTGAACCTATTGCAATTACGGTTTCAATCATACTGTACTCATCAAGTCTCTTGTACGCACCCACCGACCCGCTCTGTATAGCATCGCATATTTGCTCCCTTGTTTCCATATATGCCATTTTTCGCACATTACTTTTTAAACTGTGCGCCGTAGTTTGCACAGGCTCTGTAATCCGCGCCCTCTTTATCCATTCCGAAAGCGTTCCATGCCGCCGGGCGGAATATATCCTCTTCGGGTACATTGTGCATACAAACCGGAATACGGAGAATGGAGCAAAGTGTTATAAGATCTGCGCCTATATGTCCGTAGGATATAGCGCCGTGGTTAGCGCCCCAGTTGTTCATAACATCATAAGCCGACTTAAATGCGCCCTCGCCCGTAACGCGCGGTGTAAACCAAGTGCAGGGCCAGGTATAGTCGGTGCGTTTCCAAAGCGTGTCGCTGACATTTTCGGGAAGTTCAACCGTCCAGCCCTCAACTATCTGGAGTACGGGTCCCAAGCCTTTTATAAGGTTAAGCCTTATCATTGTGGCGGGCATTTCAGCCTTTGTTTCAAAGCGTGAGGAGAATCCGCCGCCGCGGAAGTAGCCGAGGTCGGCATAGTTCCAGGTGGTATTCTCCATAATAGCCTTTTGGTCTTCTTCTGTCATATCATACCAAGGCTTCATAACGGCGTTGCCGTTTTCGTCCCTTGCCGCGCCGCTTGCGTCAAGACAGCAGGCGCCAGAATTTATAAGGTGAATAAAGCCGTCCGCCTCTTTTGCGTGACCCTCAAGGTCATAGCCCGTAACTCTTTTTACCGACTTGCCGTTCCAACAGGTTCTGACATCGGCAAACATCTGCGCGCGGTTGGTGAGTAATTTCATAAATAACATACCAAGCCCGTTTAAAACATCATTTTCGGTTGCAAGTATGTACGGCTCTCTCGCTCCGTTCCAATCGAACGAGGTATTGAGCAACGCCTCGGGGAAATCGCAGTTCGGGTAAAAGTCCGTCCACTGGCGCTGACCCTGAAAGCCCGCGGCTATCGCGTTGTGACCTACAGCCTCTTCCTCACAGCCTTTAGGAAGATTTTTGTTACCGTTCATAAGGTCCTTTATGATGACGCACATCTTGACGGTAAATTCCCAATCCTCTTTTTTCTGCTCGTCTGTTCTTTGCAGATTTTCGGGGTTTTTATCAAAGCCCATCTTGCAGTATTTCTTTGACCATTCAAGAGCTTTTTCGTACTCTTTCTCATCATAAATGCCTTCGGTCATTCGGCGAATGATCTCCACCTCGTCCACCGATTCAACGCGCATACCGAGGTAATCCTCGATAAAGTGCGGGTCGATTATAGAGCCGCCTATACCCATTGTGATAGAGCCTATCTGTAAATACGACTTGCCGCGCATTGTAGCCGCCGCTACCGCCGCTCTGCCGAAACGGAGGAGCTTTTCTTTAACATCGTCGGGGATTTCAGTATCGTCCGCGTCGCATACATCATGTCCGTAAATGCCGAATGCGGGCAAACCCTTCTGAGCGTGTGTTGCAAGCACAGACGCCAAATACACAGCGCCCGGTCTTTCGGTACCGTTAAAGCCCCAAACCGCCTTTATTGTGTCCTTTTCCATATCCATAGTTTCAGCGCCGTAGCACCAGCAGGGCGTAACCGTTAAGGTTATATCCACGCCCGCCTTGCGGAATTTATCCGCGCAGGCGGCAGCCTCGGCTACTCTGCCTATGGTGGTATCCGCTATAATTACCTTTACCGGCTCGCCGTTTGAGTATTTAAGATTTTCAGTGAAAAGCCTTGCGGCGGCTTTTGCCATATTCATGGTCTGGTCTTCCAAAGACTCACGAACGCCCAAAACACCGCGACGTCCGTCGATTGTAGGGCGAATACCTATTACCGGATAATCCTGTATGTATCTGTTTGCTGACATAATACCAACCTCTTTTACCTTAAAATTTTCAAAGTATCATTTTCTTTTAAAGTACAGCTTACAGCAATTACGTCTTTGTCTGTTTTATAATCAAGAGAATTACCGTTTATTAAAACGGCAGTAACGATTTTAAGCGCCGTAACAAAGCTTTTTACCGTATAAAACCGTAAATCCATAGCTGTCGTTCAGGCAATCCACAGTGCCCGACGCACCGTATATTCCGAGCCGTCCCCGCCTATACCGCGGTTTACAATATAGCATTTCGTGCCGAAATATGCATAATGATCCCACAATTGCGTAATACTGTCGCCGATGAATAAAATATCCACCGATCTTTTAAGATATAAAATCTGCTCGTTCCCGAAATCAAAATCTCCCCGTCTGTTATCCGCAGGGACATTTTTCCCGAAATTTCCCGGTTTTATAATAGTCATTGATCTGCCTTTCCAAATAATACTTTTTACTGCTCTTCAAGCATATTTACCTTATGAATTTTACTGCCGTCAAACGTTATTGTACGAATTTCAAACGGCTTTAACGGAACAGAAAACTTACAGTCTCCTATTGTGACCCCGGCCACGGTATTCTCCCCGTTTTCCTCAACAATGCGAAGAATCGTATCGCCGTTCCGCTCGGATTTTTTTACCGCCGAAAGATACGCGCCGTCGCATTTAAAAAAGCTTTTTTGCGGAGGAAATATGCCGCCGTGGTTAGCCTCGGCAATTATAACGGGCGGATTGTTAAGGGCAGCGGCAGCGTGTTTACCGTTATCAAAACACATTTGGATCACACCTGTAGTTTCACCCTGTCCCATATATGTATATTCGCGGCTTGTATCAAGCGGCGCGCTGCGCAAGTCCCCGAACAACGCGTTACGCAACAGTGTAATTCCTATTTGTTTGCCGTCATAATCATACGAAAAAGCCGATGAAGTACCTAAAGAAAAGCCGTCGCCCTCTATCCACTGTGCCATAGGCATTTCGTATTCGGATATCTCGCGCCGAATAAATCCGAACGGAATTGAAGATATGCAGCTACCGCTGTTAAATCCCAATTTCAGCGTTCGCCGTTCCTCATTCCAAAGGCAGCGGTATTCGCACAGTACCCTGTCATCATATACCCTGAACAGCAGCGTAAGCGTGGATTTATTGTATGCGTAAACCGCTTTATAAGCGGTGCGGAACAAACCGTCCTCAATTACTCCGAAAGATTTTAACGAAAGCTCCTGATGCTCTGTTTCTAAAACCGTTTTGTTGAAGCCCCATGTGTCGCACTCATCAACACGGACATACGGTAAAAAAATTCCTTTTAATGTTTTGCCGCTTTGTGTATCAATTAAATCAAAACCGCCGTATGCTGCCTTACCAAGCTTAAAGCGGCGAGAAGAAGCCTCGCTTTTTTCGGTTTGCCGAACAATGAAACACTTATATCCGCCCGCCGGAATTTCCGCACGGAATACAAAGCGAGAACGGAACGACGGAACAACGCATTCCTCGGTAATGATCTGCGTGGGATAATCTGTGCCGTCGACGTCTGTCAGGGTTATGCCGCCGTTATACCAAGGAAACTCCCATGCCCATTGAACCTCCGCTTCAATCGGTGCATCAATGGGAAAGCCGTTGAGATTCCATACCGCCAAATTCCAAGCGTTATCAGGATTTTTACCCGGCATTGCTATCATATTTGTAATACTTTGCAGCGCATAGTGCATATGCTCTGCGGCGGTCTGTATTGCTCTGCCGTGCCGGTCACTTGCGTCTCTATAAGCGGAAGATATGCAGGTGCCGCCGAGAATGTCATGAAATTGATTGAACATAACATCCTTCCAGCACTGCTTTATTTCCGCCTGCGGATATTCACGGTCTATAAGATTATAAGCTATTACGCTTGCCGCCTCACAGTTAAGCAGCGCCGTTTCGGCGCGGCGGTTGTCCTGCTTAACGGGTGTATAATTACAGTACGGTCCCAAATACCTTGTCTGCAGCTCATCGCAGACCGAAATTTCAGGCTTTACATCTCTGAAAAATCCGCTTACCGTGCCATACGAAACATCATAATCCTTACATTCTGCGGATAATCTGTTTATTACCGACATTTGCTGCTTAGTGGGCGCGCCGCCGTGATCTGTAACGCCGAAGACAACCATAAGGTTATCCTCCGTATTTTCGCTGAAAATTTTACCGAAGGTCTCCTTTTCAATATCCTTTACAAAAATCTCGCCGCCCTTTCCCCCGAGCCTATAGCAGCGAACGGAAGAGCCGTCCAATCCCACCCAGTCAAACAGCGGTTTCGGCAATTCCTTATGCGCTTCGTTCGGTCGCCAAAAAACATAATTTCGGAAACCGCACCCCCGCAGAATTTGCGGAAGCTGCATATTATGACCGAAGGAATCGATATTGAATACCGTGTCGCTCGTTTTTCCGAAATGCGTTTTCAAATACTCCCGGGCATAAAGACCCTGTCTGATATAGCTTTCGCCGCAGGGTGCGTTGCAGTCGGCTTGCACCCACCAGCCCTCGCACAATTCCCAGCGACCTTCCTTTACACGTTTTTTAATTTCTTCAAAAAGTTTTATATCGGTTTTTTCTATCCATTCGAATACGGCGGGAGTACAGAAGCTGTAAATAAAATCGGGATTTTCGTTCATTCTGTCAAGCGCGGAGCGAAATGTGGAGCGTATTGAGGCCAATGCCTCGTCCCATCTCCATAACCACACCGGATCAAAATGAGTATTTCCTATCATATAAAGCTTTTTCATACAGTAAATTTATTTCCTTCAATCAAGTGTGATAACGCTCATTATTTCGAGCTTTTCAAGCTTCACAACGGTATATTCGCCGTCCCATTCAAAATCAAGCTGCAGATTCTCCGGCTGTCGGACAACCTTTTCGGGTTTGTTTTCGGTTTTGACCTTTACGGTAATGTTGCAAATCGGCAAAAGCTCATCATATGTAAAAGTATTCGGGTCGCTGTGCGGTCCGGAGCAGTTAAGCAGAACCACCTCCTTTTTACCGCAATTTCTGCGCAGGGCAACTTCAACATTGCGGCTGCCTGTAACCGTCAGCTCGGGCTTTTGCAAAAGCTTTGAAACGGTGCGCTTAACAAAATCGCAAGCGCCTGCGGTTCTTCCGTTTATATATTGCTGCCCAATATCAAAATAAATGCCGGCAATTTTGCCTTTCCCGAGCCCGTTTACGGTAAGCGCTGTATGAATATCAGAAAAATCGCTGTTTAAAAATGCGTTTTCCGCAGCAACAGCAGTTAACACCTTAACCTCGTTTATATCGCTCAATTCACCGAATGAGCAATAATCGTACTTATCGCCTATAAATACTCTCTTCTGTTTAACCGTATCGGTAATGCTGACGCCGAGTTCTTTTTCAAAAAGCTTTGTTGCGCCGCTGCCGATAATAAGCAGGCTGCCGCCGTTTTCGGCAAACGCGAGCAATTTATCCTTGCAGCTGAGTTTCGACCATTCGGGAACAACTATCAGCTTATACCGCAAAGCGGGGTTATCAAGCTCCCACTCTCCTATAACGTCAACCGATTGCTGCGAATCCGCAAAGCATTGCAGAATACCGTTAATACCGTCAAGCAGCGAGCCCTCGAAAAATCCGTATGCCTTGTTATTCATCTTCATTGCCGTTTTTCCGTCAAACAGCACGGCAATTTGAGAGAGCGATTCGCTGCCGAAAAGATATTCTCTGTATTTACGGCAATAATCAAAGGTTTCTTTAAATTTATCAAGCTTTTTAATATCCACACCGCCGTCCGGTTCCTGAAGCATATACAGTTCCACCCCGCCGCCGTGCATCATTATCTGGGAAGCCTCGTGCATAAGCTGAACGGAAGGCTTCAGGCAATTGACAAATCCGCCGGCGTATTTGGCGGCATCGCACCACAGCATAAGATCCCACGGCTTTTTTTGTCCGGAAATAAAGCGGCATTCCATTCTGAGAATATTAAATGTTGTCATACCCCATATATCTGCCGAAATAAATGAAATGTCGGAATCAACCTTTTCCGAATCGTAAGAGGTATAATCCCAATTGCAGCATATTTGGAAGTCGGGATATTTTTCATGTACCGCATTGATGTAATGGCGCCTGGTTTCAGCATATTCATCACGGAAGAACTGCAAAAACTCGGCATAATGCGGGTCGTTTTCGTTTTTCGGAATTTCGGTTATACCGGTTTTTTCGGTAAACCTTGCAAGTATTTCGGGTCTGTAATTAGGCTCAATATTAAATCCCGAACCGTCCATCCATGCGCCGTCAAGCTCATAATCCCCCGCAAGCTCCAAAAGCTGCGGAATGAGCCTTTTTTCTATGTAATCACCCGGAACGTTCAGCAAGCGCGGATCAAGAGATCCGTCAGCCCGCATAAGCGCCCAATCGGGATGTCTCTCCGCCGCGTCTCTGTCGTCCATTGCGGCATGATGTGCAAAAAGGCCCACGCCGTTTTCCTTTGTGACCTTACGCCAGATTTTAAGTATATCCTTATCTATTTCGGGCGCGCGATTTTCAAGTCTTGTGGGGTAGCTTGCAATGCCGTAAGCTCCCTTTGTATCGCACTGAATATAATCGGGATGCAGCATGTCGATAACATCCTGCACCGTTTTTTCGGTGAAACTTTTTCCTATGTGCCTGTTATCTCTTGAGGCGTGAAAGTCAAAATGCACGCCCAAAAAGCCGTTTTTTCTGTCATATGTTTTCATATGTCGCTCTCCCTTGCAGTATTGCCTTGCGTGTTAAACTTCCCTTTCAAAAAAGCCCTTCAGCTCAACTGGATTTTTACCGAGCGCTTTTTCTTCCCCGAGCAGCACCTTAACAAAATATTTCTGCGTTTTTTCACCGCATGAAAAAGCGTTTATGTAGGTGTGTAAAAACGGAAATTCATAAAGCTTATACGGGTCGCCGAAGGAAGTAAATATAAATTTCGGGTGTGAAAGTCCCAACCCGTCCCAAAACGGCCCCATATGGTCGCTGCCGCAGCGCAGCGAGCCGGCATTGCTGTGTGAAACGTCAATAAAACTGTTTACCAGCACGCAATCGTAATTTTCCTCTATACCTTTAAGCTCCGTATGAATAAACGGTATGTTTTTTCGATCAACCTTGAATCCGCGGTCTTCAAGCTCTTTTCTCAGCGGCTCGTCAATATTTGCGTCGTTATTGTTCGAAGATGTGGATATAAGGTTCAAAAGCAATATTCTGTCCCCACGGTTTAATTTCAACGGGATAAGCTTATCAAAGTTGCGCTCAATTCTAAAGGATTTTGCAACCGCCTTATCTATATAATCCTGCGGGTCGCCGCTCAGGCTTATTTTTGCGTCATCGGACTGTTCGTCATCCAGTAGACCTACGCTGTTTTTAAGTCTTAAAACCCGTTCTGCGGCGTCTCTCAACCGCTCTGTCGGTATAACCCCGTCTTCCGCAGCCTTTCTTATTGCCCTGTAATCCTCGGGCTTGGAAAAGAGCATTAAATCTCCGCCCGCATTTATAAAACGCACACCGAGTTCCTCGCGTTTACAAACCGCAACCGCTCCCACCATATTCATGGCATCGGAAATAATGCACCCGTCAAAGCCGAGTTTTCTCTTTAAAAGATCGGTCATAAGATTTTTACTGAGCGAGCACGGAAGATAACCTGTTATCGGGTCAATTTCTTCTTCGCTCTGCCATGACGGAAGACTGATGTGCGCACACATAACCGCTTTAGCGCCGTTTTTGAACATTTCCTTATATACGCGTCCGTAAGTTTCAAGCCATTCCTGCCTGCCCTTGCTGTTAACGGTTGTGCAGTAGTGTTGATTGCGGTCGTCCATACCGTCTCCGGGGAAGTGCTTGCAGCAGGCAACTACCCTGTTTTCGGATGTAAGCCCGCGCACAAAAGCGCCCGCCATTTTTATAACGTGGTCGGCACTGTCCGACATTGCCCTTGTATTTACAAGCGGATTATTAAAATTGTAATTTATATCAACCACGGGTCCCAAAAGCACATGATTTCCCGTTTTTCTGAGCATTTGCGCGTAAACCCGTGCGTACTCTTCCATAAGCTCGGGGTCATCCGTTGCGCCCCACGCCATTTTGGTAATTTGCTGGTCAAAGTTTTCAATCCAACCGTCGGTAAGCACCATTGTCGGAATCGGGGCATATTCCCCCGCCCTTTTGCAAAGCGTTCTGTTCATTTCAAGCTGATTCATGCCCTTGCAAAGCGGGCTTACCGGTGCGGTATATACAGAACCCAAGTGCATTTCTTTAAATATTCCGTCATACTCGGATATTTCAAAATCGGGGCTTGCCAGATCAATGTTCAAAACCTGCCCGCAAAGTTCATCAAGGCTCATGGACTCAACGACTTTTCTTATTTCGTTATTTGTTTTCATTAAAGTTTACTCCTTACACACATTGAAAGCGCTGAAAATATTTACAACAGCCTAAAGCAATTTTCCGAACGCCGCATAAAGCGCATCACCCAAGGCTTTTCCGCCGTTACCGTCCGGGTGAGGTCCGTAAAGCGACATATGCCTTCTCGGTGACGGTTTTCCGATAATATCGGAAATATCGAAAAAACCGTCCGCATTTTTTGATACGGTATTACGCAGAAAATCGTTCACGGCATACCATTTTTTCTTATCCTCTCCCACCATATCAAACGGCGGTACGGAAAGCAGTATAACCTTGCAGCCGGCCGATTTTAAAAGATACACAATGCGCGCCGTATCATTACAGATACCCGTAACGGAACGGTGCATATTTATATCGTTAACTCCAAAACAAACAAAAACCGTATCGCCCGTCTTTGCCTTTTTCAGCCAGCTGCCGTCGGTTACTGCGTCATACGCATGCCCGCAGCCGAGCCCCAAATTCCAAAAGCTGAAATTTTTTCCCAACCGCTCTGCAAGTCTTGCAGCCCAAAACTCATATTTATCGGGCGTTGTGCCGAGGCCTTGGGTAATCGAATCGCCGATAAATACAACTTTTTTGCTTTTGCTGACCCTTATACCCACAAAAATCGGCTGAGGGAATTCTTTATCCTCTTTAAAACCGTTTTCGTCCAGAGAAAATGCGGGTACAATTTTATCGGGTGTAAAAGGTATCTCCCTGCCGCTGAAGGTGATTTCAAAGCATAAATAATGATTTTTCGGAATTTCAAGCTCAACTTCATCACTCCAAAAAATTTCTCCCGGAAGCACATCCTTTTTCGTACTGCCCGAAAAGCTTAAAGGTACAAGTTTTTCCGACATATGCGGAGCGCCGTAAGCACCGCCGTCGCCCGCAAAAGCGGAAACGATCCGCCAACTGCCGCCAAGGCAATTTGCCTGACATTCTGTTCCGTCTCCGTATGTGCTGTCAACACAGTTTGAAAAGCAAAATCTGTAAATTGATTTTCCGTGTTTTTGAACCTTATAATAAATTGCCGAGGTTTTATTATCAAAACTGCCCTTTAAAATAAAGTTATTATTCGTTCCCGCAACGGTATTTGACGAATATTCTTCAAAAAGCTTAAATGCGTTATCAAAAGTCATACTTATCAATTACTTTCCCTATAGCCTCGGATGCCCAACCGCCGATAAGCCTTGCGCCCGCCTCTTTAGGATGAACGCCGTCAAATGTCAGATCTTCGTTACGGTATTCTATTGCCGCGGCTGTCATCATTCCGTCAAGCGGAACAAGTATATCCGCATATTCGCGCGAAAGCGCCCTTATTGCGTCTATATCGGGGTCAAGCTTTTCCCTGAACGGTTTTTCGGGATTATCAAGCAAAAACGGCTCCATAACAACAAGGCCTGCCTTTGTTTTGCTTTTAAGTGCTTCAAGCATGCGGCGGCAATTTTCCGAATACTCTTCGGTTGTTATATCAAGACCGTGTGCATAGCTGTGCCAAACATCGTTAATGCCTATCATAAAGCATACAATATTCGGTTGAACGGCAATGCAATCTTTTTCCCATCTTTTTAGCAGATCCCCGCTTTTATTGCCTGAAATACCTAAATTAAGAAATTCAAGCTGTTTTTGCGGGAATACCTCTTTAAGTCTTTGTGCCGCAAATTTGGCATAACCTTTTCCCAAGTGATGCGGGTCGTTTCTGTCGCGTTCCTCATCGGTCACGCTGTCGCCCTGAAATAAAATTTTAACGGTCTTCAAAAAACATTCTCCCCTCGGTTTTATTCCTTTTCCATTTTAATCTTTTTTCCGCGTTTTTTCTTTATAAGTATTATTGCAGCTACCGCACCCGCAATTAAAAGCACACCGCCGACAACTCCGAGAACGATTACCCACGTTTCTATATATTCGTAATATATATCGGGACTGCCTTTTCTTACCACCTTGCGCTTTTTTCTTATAATACTCTTTTTGGTCTCCGGAACGGTTTCGTCATCGTCGGTTTCCGACATATCTATCCGTTCGCCGCTGTCTGCGCCGTCGGTTGCGGCATATGCCGAGCGATACACCCCAAAATCATAAACAGTGACCGTTTTTCCGCCGCCTGCCGTAATATCCGAAACCTTTACATACCGCGCGTTTACAGGGTCAAAGCGCAGTATATCCACCATACCGTCGGAATCCGTAACCGCCGACACTTCCTGCCAATTTTCGCCGTCTTTTGATACCGAAACGGTATAATTCTTGCCGTAGCCCGAATTATTCACCCATTTAACCTCCACGCGGTCGATTGTTTCCTCTTTTCCTAAGTCAACAGAGAAAAATGCTTCGTCAAGCTTGGTAACGGTCCATTGCGTATCCTTTTTACCGTCAACAATATTTTCAGGCTTTGTATCGGACGCCCTGAACGAATGCGTCGTTATTTTTTTATTCTCCGCCAAATTTTTTGAAAGCAAGCCGCCCAAGGTCAGAGAAATACTGTTCCAATCGGCAGCGGGCACGCGAATGACAGTTTTTGTATAGCTGTCAACATAATATCCGCTTTCATCGGATTCAGGCATATGGTCAAGCTTTTCAAGCGCTTTGCCGTTCACCTTTACTTCGCTCGCGTTTATACCGTAAGCCAGTATAACCTTTTCCTTTGAAGCGCGGTCTGCTGAAACGGTAAACATATTTCCGTCGGCTGAGGAAGTATACACGGTCCTTGTATTTTTATCGCTCCAATACTCCTCCTGTCTCTTTCCGTTCGGAGCAGTTACAACAAGCGCCTCAACCGCCGAATCCGACTCTATTTTATCCGTAAGAGAAAGGGTTTTGCCCGAAACGGTAACAGGAATTACCGAGCCGCTCCTTATAAATACCGGCGTAAGGTCAAGGGGAGCGTCAACATCATATTCACTGCCGCCCTTATACAGTCTGCCGGTCCACAGATCAAACCAATTTCCTTTTGGCAGCGTCACCTTTGTATGGTAAAGATAATCCGTAATCGGGCAGACAAGCAGATCATCGCAGAACATATACTCGCTTTCGCTGTTTAAAAGCTTGCTGTTGCCGGGGAATGAAAGCGCCATTGATTTAGAAACGGGCGAGCCTGTTTTATTGGCTATTATCGCACTGCTGTAAATCTTATTAAGCAGGTTTTCACGCAGCCAATAGTGAGAAACAAAGGTGTTCGTCGCAATATCTCCCCAATGCCACGGGTCCTGTTCTCCCTGCCCGTGCAGGCGCATATACGGGCTGAATGTACCGAATTGCAGCCAACGCGTATATATTTCGCTGTTTTCCGTTGCACCGTAGCCGCCTATATCCGAGCCCCAGTTTGAAAATCCGCACGCAGTAAGCGTAAGCATTGCGTTTACCGCTCGTTTCATTCCGTCAAACGTGCCCTTTTGGTCGCCGCTGAAATTGCCTGCCCAAACCTGAGAACCCTGGGTGGCATTACGCGCGAAGAGTACAAAGTCATCGCCGTATTTTTCCGAAAATACCTGATTATTTACTTTAGAATAGTAATAGCTTGAAAAATTATGAAACTCCGCGCCGGTCATACCGTTGTAAGCAAGCACGCTTTCCGGAATGTATTCGCCGTAATCCACCATAAGCCCTTTCAAGCCCCAATCAAGGTACTTTTTCCATCTTTCTCGCTGAACCGCAAGCGCGTTCGGGTGCGAATAATCCATTGTTCCCGTGCTCGGCTGAACGGCATATGTCCAAGGATTCAGCGCGTCCCTGAAACAGGGCAGCTCGTAATCCGAAAACAGCGTGCTGAGACTCGGTATCCAATAGCTCATATCGGCACGGCTTTGGAACGGAGTAGTCCATGCAAGCATTCTTGTATTTGTTGATAAAAGCTTATTATAGGACTGAATATTGTATGAAAGCTCTCCCTCGCCGTAAAGCGCCGCTATATCGGTTATTCCGAGCTTTTTATAACCGGAAAGAGACTCGGTAAGCTTACCCAAAACATTTTCCGTACCGTCGGATTCCCATGTCTGCCCCGAAGCGCCCGCCCAATAACGGTACGCCCACTTGGGCGAAAGCAGCGGAGTTCCCGTAAGCGAGGTATAGGACGCTATATTTTCAAGCGGAGAGCCGGTCCAAAAATACATATCAAATTTAGGACCGTTGAAATCAAGCGAATACTTGCGCTTATCAGTAACGCCTATGTCCGCAACGGCGCTGTAAGCCGAATTGAAAAACAGCATATATCCTACAGAGCTGTGCAAAATCGGAATATTTTTATAGGATGTTCCGTCCTCGCTCCATGAGTCCTGATTCCACAGCACCGTTTTAATTCCGAGCTGATTAAAGGCTTCAAAACGCTCGCCCAAGCCGTACAGGCTCTCTCCCTCGCTTATTCCGCACTCAAGCTTAACCTTTTTAAGCACGCCGTTTTGGTAGCCGAACCAAATTTGATCCGCCGCAAAACGCGCAACCTGATTATTCATATTATTAAAAATATCAATCTTCCATTTTTCGGCGGAGGTATCAAGCAAAACCCGAGTTCCGTCATGAGCCTTCATCGAAAGCTCTTTATCCGATATCTCCTCGTATTCGATTTTATTGAGCTTTTCGGGAGTGAAAAAGCCTTCCGCCTCACCGTAAAGCCGAAAGCCACCGAAGGACGGGAAAACCAAAGTCAGCTTTTGCTCGCTGCCGTTAACCGAAACATACAGCACAAGAGATTCCTCGTTCTTTTCCACCCTCAAAATGCTTTCGGGATAATACCATTTCACCTTAACGGTAGACGGATATACCTGTGCCGAAGCGGAAAATGGAATCAATACAATAAATAAAAGCGAGCAAAAAAGAGCTGCAAGCCTTTTCAATATATTTACCTTCATTATGCGTTCCTCCAATTAAATAAAACCGATCCGCGCCGTTTTCCAGCTTTCGGCGGGAATATCCGCAATTACTCTGCCGCATACATCGGACCGAATATATTTTTTATCCACAGCTTTCCCATCAACGGTTATATGAACCTTTCGGGCGTCTGCGTATAAAATAAGCTTACGGTATGCAGCCTGCCGCTCCCATTGCAATTCGCAGCCGCCTTCTTCGGCTTTAAGGCAATATGCTATTTTCGCCGTGTTTTCCGAGTAAATCGCACCCACTGATGAAATATCGGGCGGAGTTATAAGCAGCGCCGGTGTACAGCTGCCCGAATATACAGGCTCTGCAAGCTCTCCGCTTTCGCCGAGACGTATCGGAATAACGCTGCCCGCCCTTATATATACGGGTATGTCTTCAATTTCGGCCGAAACGGTTTCGGTAACGCCGCCCGACACCCTTTCGCCGCCGAATAAACCGTACCAGCTGCCGCTCGGAAAAACTATTTCCTTTTTATTCGCGCCCTCTTCAAGCACGGGGCAAACAAGCAGCCTTTCACAGAACATATACTGACCGTTCACATCCGGCATAATACCCTCTTCGGGAAATGCCGCCGCCATATTCATCACCGCGGGAACACCCTCTGTGTGCGCACGCACGGCAGATGAATAAATGCAGTCAAGTAAATTTTCGCGTATCCAATACATTTTGCAAAAGACCCGAATCGCCGTATCACCGTAGGTCCACGGGTCGCGGTCAAGCCCCGCGCCGTGGGCGCGCATAAGCGGGTTAAACGTGCCGAATTGAAGCCATCTTATATACACCTCGGGCGTAGGCGGACCGCCGTAGCCGCCTATATCCGTTCCCCAAACGGAAAAGCCGCATGAGGTAAGGTTAAGCATACCGTTGATTGCCTGATTAAGACCCTCAAAGCTTGAAACCTGATCGCCGCCGAAATTTCCTACCCACTTTTGGCAGCCTGCGCACCCGCTGCGTGAAAACAGTATGCAATCATCACCCATTTCGCCGTACCATGCATCATGATATGCTTTGTTATACCAGTATGAAACGCCGTTGTGCATTTCTTCGCCCGTCATACCGTTGGATGAAAGACTTTTAACAGGCAGTATTTCGCCGTAATCGACCATACAGCCTTTAAGTCCCCAATCCCAAAGCTTTCTGAAAAAAGCGGAAACTACCTTTACCGCGTTCGGGTGAGCAAAATCTATTACCTCGCGCCCCGCCTGCTTTGTGCGGTCGTCGGGATTCATAAAATACGGAATTTCCCGAAGCTCATCCGTACCGAGCAGCTCCGCCATTTCGCTTATAAGCAGCGAGGGGTGATTCCAACCGATCATTCTGGTGCCCGTTTTTTTAAGAATTTCATAGGCGGGCTCGTTGTTCATCGGCTTACCCTCGCCGCCCAGGGCGGCAATATCCGGCATACCCATTTCGGCATATTTACGCAGAGTTTCCTCCAATGCTTCAAGGTAATTTTCCGGACCCGATTTTTCATCCCACACCTGATAAGCGCCGCCCGCCCAATACCTCAGTGCCCATTTGGGCGGCAGTATCGGTTTGCCGGTAAGCTCGGTATACATACGTATATTTTCCGCCGGGGTGCCAAGGAAGAAATACGCGTCCCATTTAGGGCCTTCAAATTCCAAAAGCATTTTATCGGGATCGGTTTTTCCTATATCCGCCTCGCAGTTGTAAAAAGAGTTAAAAAACATCATATATCCTGCGGTGCTGTGAAAAATCGGCATATTTTTATAAGCCGCAACGCCCTTGCTCCAGCAGTCGGCATTCCACAAAGAAAATTGCGTGCCCCTGTGGTTAAGGGTATTAAAACGCTCCCCAAAGCCGTATATGCCCTCATTCTCTGCAAGGAAACTGCTGTATGCCGCTTTACACAGACTTTCCCCGTCATATCCGAACATTATCTGCGAACCCTCGATTAAAAGCCTTTTTCGTAATGCTTCAACGGTAATTTCAATATGTAACGCGCTTTTGCCGTTATTTATATAAACCGAAGTTCCGCTGCCGTCCGAAAGCCGTATTTTATCATCGGAATACGTCGCCGCGATCTCTTTCAGGTCATTCGGCTCAAAATACCCCGCGTTTTCACTGCAAAGCCTTACTCCGCCGCCTGTGGGAAAGCTTAAAAACAGCTTTATCTCACCCTTTTGACCCGTGCAGTAAAGAACCGCCCTTTTATCTTCAAGCTCCGCTTTTAAAAAATATTCCGCAGAATACCATTCGACCTCTTTTATCTCAACGCCGAACTGATTTGTTTTCATCGGTGTCACCCCTATATCATTCGCCGGCAATACCGGTTCTGTCAATACTTTCCACAAACTGCTTCTGTAAGCATATATACAAAATCAAAATAGGCAAAATTGAAAGCAAAGTTCCCGCAAGAGATGTTGCCTGATTAAGCCTTGAGACTGTATTTACGGCGTCATCCTTGCCGAAAATTGCCTCGTATCTCGCCGTAAAATTGCTTAACTGAACGGGCAATGTGGGAATCGCGTCCGCAAAGTACATACTTGCCTGGGTAGTTTCGTTCCAATACCATACCCCCGAAAAAAGCATTGACAGAACAATTGCCGAGCGCGACATCGGCATTGCAATGCTTGCATAAATTCTTAACGATGACGCTCCGTCAATTTCAGCCGCCTCATCATATGTGAGCGGGTAGCTTTTGAAAAACATAAAGAAGACCAAGATGAAAATGGCACTTTTTAAGCCCTGACCGAGCAATGCGGGCAGATACGACGGAAAAACCGTATTGATAATTCCGTAATCGTAAAACAGTGCATACCGCGGAACAAGCATTATCTGCGACGGCAAAATAAAGGTTGAAACTATAAGAGCTATCCACATTTTTTTGAGCGGAAACTCATATCTTGCAAGCCCAAACCCGACAACAGACGCAACAAGAGTTTGAAAGAGCATAGGCAGCACGGTCATTATAAGCGAGTTTAAAAGACTTTTCCAAAAATCAAGCGCGGCAAATGCCTTTTTAAAATTACCGAAAAACAGCTCGGACGGAATCCAGCTGATCGACGGATCAGCCAAATCCGCAGGAGACATAAAGCTGTTTACAAGCATATACAGTATAGGGTACACATAAATGAAGCCTATTCCTATCAATACAGAATAATATACCGCAAGAGAAAGGGGACTTTTACGTTCGTGTGAACCGATAAGCCATTTTTTAATGCTTGACCTTTTCAAAACCGACATTATCTGTTTGACCTCCCTCTTACGAACAGCGAAATAAGATACACACCTAAAAGTATTGCTATTACGGCTAAAAAGTATATCCACGACATAGCTGCGGAAATACTGTAAAGCCCCGATGTTGAAAGAATACTGCCCGAAATTTTAATATTTACCGCATTATTTGCATAGTTTGCAATGTCAATTACCGTATAAACCGCGCAAAGCAGAATCATAGGGCTGACAAACGGCAGCGTTATCTTCCAGAATTTTTCCCATGCACCGGCGCCGTCTATTTCGGCGGCGCTGTAAATATCAGGGCTGACCTTTTGAAGTCCCGCAAGGAATATAAGTATTTGAACGCCCGAAAGCCACAATATCAAAACAAGATTTTCAAGCACGAACATAACCGGCTTTTGGGCAAAAGCGGGCAGCAGCTTTAAAAATTCAAAAACGGTGGGGGATCTCTCCGAAAAGTTCAGCGAATGCGCCGTTAAAAGCTCGCTTATGGCAGGTCCGCTCATTACTACCACCGGGAAGAAAAAAATCACTCTGAAAAAGGTTCTTAACGGAAATTTATTGTTCAGCAGCAAAGCTATTATTAAAGAAAATATAAGAATTACGGGGGTTGAAAATAAAATCATTGTAACCGTATTTCCGAGATCCATTCTGAATGTTGTATCAACGTTCCATGCGGTATTATAATAATAGTTTCCGCGCCAAAGCATTTCCATTCCCGCAGGGTCAAGCTTAATTTCATTTAAGCTGAGCCGCACCGAAAATATAAGCGGGTAGAGCGTAAAAAGTAGGAAACCCGCTATCCACGGAGCTATATATGCGTATCCCGTAATTGCGCTGCGCGTTTTCATATTCAACATTTTACCTTTAAACTTGTTTTTCACTGCTGTTTTCCCCCCGCGCAGAAGCTTTGACCCTCCACCGTAACCTTCCCGTCCGTGAAGGGCTGCGAGCCGTAATTTATGTATATTACGGTTCCGCCGCTGTAGGTTACGCGATATACGCCTACACCTATTGCCTTATGCTCGACTATGTACTGACCCTCTACCATGCTTAAAACTTCGTTCAGCCGGTTGTATATTTTTTCGATCTGCGGATACCAGTTTTCAAAATTAAGAGAAAAATAATCTTCAAGCGGTGTATCCGTCAGCGAATGGTTATCGGACGCAGTAACCATAAAGGAGGGATAGCAACCGTATTCAGCCATTTTCAGAATGCTCTCGGTAGTATAAAAGCCCTGATTGGCATACGGCGCGTAATAATCCATACTGCCCTTTAAAACAATTTGTAAAAACGGAACCGTATCCGTCTCAAAAAGATACTGGCTGCATGATGTGGGAATATCAAAGTATTCATCGGTATATTTCCATAAATAACTGTTTACGCGGCTTAATGCGACCGATTGTTCCATATCCTTTATCTGACCCGAAAAGCCCTTTGCGGACTCATCCCTGGTCATTGCGGAAGAACGTGTAAAATCAGAATAAAGCCGACTTCCGAGCTGTTCAATGCTTAAAGAAAAATCGCTGTAATTCTTACGGTATTTTTCAACCGTCTTTACCGCTTTCGAAGGCTTTACAAGAAAGCTTTCGTTATACATTATATTATCGTTCTGACGCACAAACTTTGCAATCGAGTTAGAGGCAGTAACCGTTCCCATTTCGTTTTCGTTTATTTGGTCCTTATTTGCCGTGATCGGATTTATTTGAAGATAAAATCTCCCGCCCTTTTGCTTTAAAAGCTCGTTCAAAGCTTGAAAATCCTTTCGACTGCCGACATTTTTATTAAATGTCAACGCCCCGTATTTAGAACCGTTTATTCCGCCGCGCTGCCAGCCTTCAAACGCCAGAGTAATATTCTTAATTCCGCTATTTTCAAGCCGTGTTAAAAAGCCCTCCGCCTGTTTTGCGGTAGTAAAAACCTCCGTGCTCTTGAAAAAAAGATTTTTCTTTATTTCAGAGCCTACAACGTCCAACCGCAGCGGTATATCCGAATCCTTTCTTTCGGTATTAAGCTCACCGTTTTCCTTGAGTATCACGCGGTACGCCGTCGCCATTCCGGAGTAATCGGCGTTATCCCCCGCAAACAGCACATATTTCACGGCAGGCGTTATTTTCTTGGGTTTTTCCTCGGTAGTAAAAATTCCCTTGCCGGCAGTACCTGTGGATTCGGCGTAAAGCTGCCTGAAATCAAAACGCGCGGTGGTCCAGAAATAATCGGTTGTAAAGCCCGCGGGCGACGCGATTATATTTGCGGAGTTGAATCCGTCCTCTATAATTCCTAAAAATGAATTTTTAGGGGATAAATACGCTATTCCGAAAATCGGCATTGTTATTTGTTCCGAATCAATCAGGTAATCGTTGGTTCTGCTTGCCTCTAAATCGCTTGCCTTGCTCAGGGTATCTATTCCCATATCAAGACCGTACACCTTATCGTCATACCCGCTTACATAATCGCCCTTGTTGCCGAACCGTATCAATGCCCCCGGGCCGTCGGGAATAAGCAAATAACCGTCGGTTGCGTTTTCTCTCACACTTCCCAAAAACGGGAGAAAATAGAGTGATTTTATCTTACAGTCGCCGGTTTCCGTAAGGCTGCCCTTATCAAGCTCTATTTTAAAGCCGTCTTCAAGCAATGTAAGTGTGAATGAAAATCCTATTTCTATATTCGGAAACCAAACCTTGCAGTTTACCGAGTCGTTATTCCAGCTGTACTCCGTTTCGGCGGAGCGGTCGGAAATACTTATGCGGCTTTCGGAAAGCGCCTCGTTAAAATAGTCTATGGTACAAACGGAATTTCCCATTGCGGACCATTTTGCGTTCATACCCTCAGGCTTGTCGCTTTCAAGCGTTCCCCATATATGACCGTTTTTGAGATCCTCCACCCGTATTGCGTGGGTTTTCTCTCTGAACCATATTTGTAAACGGTTATTCCACAGCTTAAGCTCATAGCCCTCCGTTCCGATCTTTTCGGCGGTCTTGGCCGAGGAAGCATACATAGTGTGACGGTTTGTTTCCGACTCTAACACTGTTGTATCGGGGAGTGTAAAGCGTGTGTCGCCGCTCTTACTCGCCGGTATACCTTTTGCCGCAAATACCGATATTATGAGAGACGCCGCAACGCCGCAGGATATTATTTTTTTCGGTAGTTTCATAATAAATCACCATATCTTTCAAAGACGCAAAATGCACCGAATACTTCCCGTCTCACAAGCATTTATTTTCTGTAAGAATAATACTTTTTAAGAACAATCAAATCCAAAATATCGGTTTTACCGTCATAATTTACATCACCTTCGGGCTTAAGATACTCCTGCCTCTGCATAAGAATGCCCTTACGGAGCAAAACCAAATCGTCCGCCATAACGCGTCCATCATAATTAAAGTCTCCAACAAGAGTATCAAAGTACGCCTTGTTTCCCAAATCCCTTACTCTGAAATCGGAAAATGAAAGACCGGAGCCGTTCACCGCAAATCCCACAAAGCCTTGCCTGTAATTTTTTCCTAAATAAAATTGAGCTTTAACGCATGCTCCACCCGAATTTTTCGGAATTACGGTTACTGCGGCTTTATACCCCTCTATTCGCACTCTTATAATAAGCTCGCCCGAATAGGAGGCAGGAATTGCACCGCTCCCGTCCGAAATTTCGGTTTTCCTGCCGCATAAGCCAATTTTACCGTTTTTATATACAGCTATGCCGAAGCCCGTTTCAAGGGAGTTATAAGGGTCGTTAACTCCGAATAGAATCGTCGGATAAACATTATCTGCTCCGCCGCTGTTTTTGCAGGTTACCTGCATTTCAAAGCTGCGATATTTGTGCCCGTTATAAAGTGCTGTAACAACAGACGCATCCGCTGCGGCAATTCCCGCCTGAGTCGCATAAAACGCGCTGCTCATATCCGTTTCAGCCACAGAAGATATGTTTTCACCTTTATATACATTAAACAGCGCGGAGGCCTGTTCAATATTTGTAAGGTCGGAATACACATCGGAAACGATTTCGCCGCCGAGATCGGTAATTTTAAAATTCCAGAAACGGCAGTTTTGACCTGTTGAAGCAAAGCCGACATACCCGCCCTTATAGCCGTTGCCCAAATCATATGAATAAGAAAATTTCTTTCCCCATTCATATAACGGTATTACCGTAACCGTCGCCTTGTGACCCGTAACCCTGATTTTAAGCGTATACGGATACCACGCAGCCTCAAAATATCCGCTTTCGGCGTCTTTGTGTATACTCGGGTCGGACTGAACAACATACTCCCCGTTTACAACGCCTTTAAGAAAGGTTCTTCCCTCGTTGTATACCCCTGTTGCATAGCCGCCCTGCCGAGCGCCTACCCAACACGTCGGGTTTTGCACGCCGAACACAAGCATTGGCCAGTAATAGCCCACATTGTTTTCCTTGCCGCTGCAGTTTACCTGCATTTCAAAATTACGGTATTCGCTGCTTTTTAAAAGTGCGGTCGTTATATAATCATCCTGCTGCCCGAAATAATCGGAAATAACGGAAGTATCGAATATATGCGTAGCAATACCGTCAGCCAAAGTAAAGCGGGTGCCGAACGCAGTTTTATACAAACCGCTGTTTTTAGCGTCCGTACCGCAGTACACATCGAAAATTTCATCGGCATTATCGGCGCTTGTAAAATTATAAGAAATGTCATTTAATACCTTACCGCCCAAATCGGTTACTGTCATTGAGTAAATTTTGCTCACGCCCGTACCGAAAACAAATCCGATATATCCGCCTTTGTATTCCGCACCGAGAGCGCCTAAATCATATTGATATGAATAAGGCTCAAGTCCGTCATCCTCAACGGTAACCGTAACCTTTTCACCCTCAACACGCACTGTTAGATTGTACCAGGCGCCCCAAAGGCTGTTAAACTTTCCTTGCGCATTGTAATTTGATAAATCTTCTTTTCGAGTAAATTCACCGTTGAAAAGCCCGTTAAAATAACTGTTACCCTCGTTATAAAGTCCTACAGTATATCCGCCGCCGCTTGTGTTTATCCAAGCGGTCGGGTCTTGTACCCCGAATATCACACGCGGTAAAACCGCCCAGTTTTTATCAACATTTATCATGCGCACCTTCAGCTCAAAGTCATGCATTTTCTTCGCCTTATACAGTGCCGAGGACACTACCTCGTTTTGCGCCGACCATACATCGCCGCAGCTGCCGAGTTCGGTGATTTTATGTATAACGCCGCCCTCTGTGGTTTCAAATCGATCGTCGAAATCAGCCTTTGAAAGACCGCTTGAAGAAGCGCTCGCGCCGCCGTAAACATTGACGGCGGCCTTAATTTCGGCTGCCGAAATTGTAACAGAAGTATTTTCCCCCTCGGCTGTTGCCGTTAAAAGTCCGCCCACAGGCAATATTGCCGCTGTAAGAACTAAAGAAAGTGTAAACGAAAGCGCCGTTTTCAAAATCCCCCGATTCAATATTTTTTTCATTATAAACCCTCCAAAATTATTTTAAAAAACAACCGTGGCGCATAAACAGTCAAAAGGCACCGTCCTTTCTTCCCCTGAACTTTTAAATTGCTGCACAAAGTGACTTAATTTATAAAAAAGCCATCACTTATCCGTCATTAAAAAACGTGAACCCTCGCGTTTGCTGTTGTGTGTTTCAAATAGTTGCGGTTTCTCATTTGCAAATTATAACCAAAAACAGCATTGACTATTTACATTATTTATTGTATACTTCACATAAGGTGTTTTCAACTCTAAAATACACCTGTTATATATACAAATCGACTGCAAAGGAAACATTATGCAACATTATAATTTTTTCAGATTATTGGATTCGTCCCACAACGATATATCGGATGAATCAGCGCCGATCATTGTTAATTGCGGCGGTAAGACCGATACCGATATTCCTTTTGACACCGTGCTTGAAAATCGTACCGACTTTCATTTTCTTTATATAGTTGATGGCAGCGTAACCGCTTTTATGGATAAAAGGCAAGTCCCGCTGAAAACAGGGGACATTGTTTTTTACCATCCGCACCAAATACACCATTATGAATTTAACGGTGACGGGCGAATTACATATTATTGGCTTTACTTCACCGGCAAGGATTCCCAAGAGCTGATGGAGCGTTTCGGTTTCAAAAACCAAACCGTAATAAACGTGGGCGTAAATACACGCCTTTGCGATATTTTTGAGCATTTGATTTCAGAGCTTATTTTCAGAAAACAGGACTTCACATTTTACGCGGGAACATACCTTATGCAGCTGTTTTTGGAAATATCGCGTTGTAACTCCTCTGAAAGCCACAAGGCGGATACATCGTACCGTATTGAAAAATCACTTCAATTCCTTATCAATAATTTCAAACAGGATATAAGTATTCCCGACCTTGCGTCAATTGAAAATTTGAGTTCAAGCCGTTACCGCTATGTTTTCAAAGAGTTGACCGGAAAATCACCGAAGGAATACCTGACAGATGTGCGTATGCAGCGTGCGCGCGATCTGCTCACTACCACAAATCTTTCAGTATCGGATATTGCAGAGCTGGTAGGCTATAAGAATATGCTGTATTTTTGCCGCATTTTCAAGCAATACAGCGGAATGACCGCCTCGGAGTTTCGCAAAAGACCTTTGTAACTTAATCACGCGCTTAAACAGGCTTACAGGCAGCAAAGGGAAAACCGCTATTGCTATGCCGAATGCCGTGCTGATTATTGAAAGAATAACCTGTTTAAAGCTGTATCGTCAGGTTTTTCAAGGATTAAAAGCACATTGTTATTCTCAAAGGCTTTCTTTATTTTTCGCTCTTCTTTTTTCGTGTGTCTGTTCGGATTGTGATGCGGTCGGCGTGACCTTTCTACCAACGAGTGCCAATCTGTACCGTCATATCTATTGCACCATCTTTATACACTCGACAGGCTTACTCCGTACATTCGGCTTGCTGCACTTTTTCCGTTTTTCTTTGCAAATTTTACCACTGCTTGCTTTTTCTTGGTTTCTTGTGTTATTATATTCATCAGAAGTTACTTCCTTTCGGTATTTGGTTTTGTGGTAAAAACATTATACCATATTTGGAAGTTAACTTCTCTTTTTATTGGGTCACATCATTTTAACACATACAATCAATGTATTTAATTCCAATGCTTTTCATGGATGCATATGGAATTTTCACATATCCGGTAAAAGCGCCGTCAAATTAAAGTCCACCCTTGATCTTATTCGTGTCGGGCTGATCGTCGTTATAACAATTGATTATTTCGCCGCTTTCCCATTCATTTGAATTAAGCGACATTTTTTGATAGTTTGCTCCAACTTTTAAAGACACTTCCGGATAACCGTAATGTCTCGAATTTGCAAATTTTTTAAAAATAAGAGTTAGATTTATAGTATTTGCATTTGGTATTGAAACAAAAAACAGCAACCCGGTTGTATTCGCTAAATTTTCACTCATAGAATCAAACTGCAATGTACCAGTCGATGTGATTGCCGGCTTGTCCGGCTTAACATTCCAGGGAAGCGTGCGGTTTGCCGTTTCCCCTTTTAATAATACATCCTCTATAGGATATTGCGAGGTTCCTTCAAGCATAGTATGCTTAGCAATATAATCGGTAATCGGCGTAACGGCAATACCTTCATCCTGTTCATCTATTGCATTCGCGAACATGTTTAGTCCTGAAAAGATCACAGACATACAAATTGCTATTGTCAATAATACTGAAATGATTTTTTCATCTTAATCAGCCTCCAAAAGTAGTTTTTTGATTGCGCCAAGATCTATTGAATTGATAACTCCGTCTTGATTTGCATCAGCCGCCATTAAATTGATTGTTTTTTTCCCGCCAATCTTGCTTTTAACCTTACTAAATCTCTTATATCAAAGTACCCGTCTGCATTTACATCACATATCCTCCCTCAATTATATTTCTATCAAACAAGGCGGTCATCAAAAACAATTTATGCTAAATCGCCAAGATTTGTAAATATCGGTATATCTAATTGTTCGTTTTTTGTAAATGAACAATATTATAATTTTTTATGGACAAATTTATTATTTATGTTTGTTTCTGTATTCCAAAGCGGTAGTGCCTGTTTCCCTTTTAAAAATTTTCATAAAATGTAAAATGTCTGAAAAGCCGCATGAAAGTGCTACGGCAGTTACAGATAAATCAGTGGTTTCCAATAATTCACAAGCATACATAACGCGTTTTTTTATAACATAGTTTATAAGCGTCAAACCGTATTCTTTCTTGAAAAGTCTTAATAAGTGCGCATGGCTTACGCCTACATCCCTGCAAAGACTCTCTATGTTAAAAAACTGTGACATACAACTACAGTCTATAATCTCTTTTACTCCTTTAACATCGCTTGCAGGTATATGCGAAACGCAAATATCCATTACCTTATAAAATGCAGACAAAACACCAAAATATTCATTTGCTTTATCGCAAAGCGACTCAAACAAATCCTTTAATGTTGCGTTTATTATCTTATAATGCCTGTTTTTCAAAACAAAAACCTCATTTGAAAAACCAATCAGTTCTCTGTAATGCTCCGCCGTTTCGCCTTCAAGCGAAAACCAAACATATTCCCACGGGTCAGTTGAATCCGGGTAATATCGCATTTTGACATTCGGAGGAATAAAAAACATATCGCCGCTGCCGAGCTTATATTTTTCTTCTTCGACCTCCAAAGTTCCGCTGCCTGAAATAATAAAATGCCATGTATAAAATGTTTGCACTCTGAAAGAACGCTGCGGTTTTGTTACTGCAAAATTATCGTACCCAACTCCCAAAATCGTTTTGTCACCGATGTTGCTTGCCAAGCCATAATATGACGGCACATTTATAAAGTTCCACATAATTAACACCTCAAAAAAAGCATAACACAAGTTTTCAAAAAAGTAAATGATAAAAAAAAACATAATTATGTTTTTTTAAAACATTGCTTTTTCATAACTTTTTTGCTATTGTTTTTTTAAGGAGATGACTTGATATGGCAAAAATCAAAGCATGTGTAGTAGGTTTAGGAAACCGTGGGTTCAGCCTCATCCGCGATGTACTTCTAAAAAACGAAGATATTCAGATAATATCGGTATGCGATATTTACGAGGACAGAATTGCGCGCGCCGTTCAGAAAATCAAGGAATACGGTGAAGAACCGAAAGGCTTCACCGATTACAGAGAGGCACTTTCGGTTAAGGGGCTTGACGCCGTTTTTATATTCAGCGATTGGAGCACCCACACGGAAATTGCCGTTTACGCTATGAAAAAGGGCATTGCCGTTGCAAGCGAGGTTGGGTGCGAATATACGCTTGAAAACTGTCAAAAGCTTGTGAGAACAAGGGAAGAAACGGGAACGCCCTATATGTTTGTTGAAAACTGCTGCTGGGGTAGGGAGGAGCTGCTTGCAACCTCAATGGCGCGAAAAAACGTTTTCGGAACAATAGTGCATTGCGCCGGCGCTTATGCGCACGATTTGCGCAATGAGATTGCCTACGGTCACGTTACCCGCCACTATCGCTTTGATAACTACCTTAACCGTTGCTGTGAAAACTACCCGACGCACGAGCTGGGTCCCATTGCAAAACTGCTTGATATTAACCGCGGCAACAGGATAATGACCGTTTCATCCTTTGCTTCAAAAAGCGCGGGTCTTAGCGAATATATTAAAACCCGCGTCGATGCAACCGATGAAATGAAAGCCGCTAACTTTGCGCAGGGGGATATTATTACCACTGTTTTGACCTGCGCGCGCGGCGAAACAATTCTTTTGCGGCTTGATACAACCCTGCCGCGCTCCTACAGCCGTGATTTTACGGTTCGCGGCACAAAGGGACTGTATATGCAGGATACAAACTCGGTATTTCTTGACGGCGACGAAGAATCGTTTGAGCCGGTGGAATATTACAAAAAGGCGCTTAATAACGCCGTTAAATTTGAAGACGAATACTTACCCGGAATTTGGAAAAACGTTACCGAGGAAACGCTGAAAGCAGGCCACGGCGGAATGGATTGGTTTGCCTACATGGGCTTTACCGACGCGCTTATAAACGGTGAGGAAATGCCGGTTGATGTGTACGATGCCGCTACGTGGCAGGCGGTGGCGGTGCTTTCGGAAATGTCAATAAAGCAGGGCGGCGCACCGCAGATAATGCCCGATTTTACAAACGGAAAATGGTTTAAACGCCCGCGAAAGGACGTTTGCAGGCTGTAAAGAAAGGAGCCTTTGGGTTGCAAAATCGGCTCCCTTGTGTAAAGGGATCTGGCAAAACCGCAGGTTTTGACCTTAGTGTAAAATAAATGTAGGAAAAAACAGTACAAGAGTATGCCAAAATGTGT
>OKSD01001106.1_pt1 | contig 27786 bp, 22 predicted proteins | sample 1601221 | NCBI WGS metagenome assembly OKSD01 (sample SAMEA3541550, study PRJEB24748) | human gut metagenome | biome: human gut; feature: human-associated habitat; material: faeces | place: China | collected 2012
ATAATAACATTTTAACAAGCGAAAAGGCTGATGTTTATCAACTGCTGATTCGCATTATTAATAATGTATAAGGGTTTCTGTTAGATAAAGCAAAAACAGCCTGTTCCTACTTTTTGCTTATCAATATAGTCTTTCCTTTTTGACGGAACTTAATGCCTCCACTGGCTTCAAGGATTTGAAGCACTTCGGAGAAAGTTCCGTAGCGGGGCACACTGCCCATGAACTGCATTTGAGACAACTCTTCGTTACTGAAACGATAGTCGAAATCGTACCAGCGACTCAACGTCTTCATAATCTGCTCGAAAGTTTGATTCTCAAAGACAAACTTTCCACTGCGCCAACTGGTCACTACCTCTGTGTCGACGGTCTTGACCGTTGCCGCCATCGACTGTTTGTCAAAATGCGATTGGTGCCCCGGAGTAAGAGTCAGCTCCGCGCCATTGCTTTGCGCAGGCTTCAGGGCTATCGATCCTGAGACAAGCGTAGTGGTGACCTCCGCATCTTCGGGATAGGAGTGAATGTCGAATTCCGTGCCAACCACACGCACCAACTGTCCGGCAGTCTCCACATAAAACGGATGCAGCTCGTCTTTAGCCACTTTAAAATAAGCCTCCCCTTCCACTTCCACACGACGGTCGCCTTCGCCAAAAGTTTCTGGATATATCAGCCGCGACTCAGCATTGAGCCACACCTCCGTCCCATCCTCAAGAGTCACCTTGAATTCACCTCCTCGCAGTGTGGCAAGACTCTTTACGTGAATGTCCTCACTGCCTTCCACTTTTGCCAGCTTCGGTTCAGACACATTCTTGTTCAAGCAAAGTGTATCTCCTGCGTCGGTTGTAAGAATGGCTTGCGTGATTCCGTGCTGTATCTCCACGGATTCCACTTGAGCCAACACCTTTTTGGGGTGTTGCGGCTCTTGCAGGCGAATAAATCTGATAGAACAGAAAACAAGTAACACAACGGCAGCAACACCAATAAGCGATAACATTGCCTTTCGTCCACCAAGAGCTTTTGTCATTTTATTGTCACTACGTTCTACCAGGATGCGTGCTTTCATGGCCTTCATAGGCCGATGATAGTTTATGGCACGGCGACGGTTATATTGCTGTTTCAGATAATCTTCGTTGAGCAGTCGTTCATAAAGAGTTCGATGAGAAGGATTGGCGGCTATCCAGTCATCCAGTGTTTTCTGCTCCTCTTCTGACAAATCGCCCACCAGGTGGCGATAAATCAGCTTTGCGATGTATTCAGATTGCTCCATATCTATTCCGAGTTTACTTTCCACCTACCACTTTATCAAGAATTGCCGAAGTTTCTTCGTTTGAGGGACGGGGCGCATCTGCATTGAAAATGTTTCCCTTCTCATCTATCATAATGAAACGAGGGATTCCCGTGATGCCCCACTGTTTCGAGAACTCCGCATTCACTGCACCGTTAATGTTGAATTGAGGCCATGCGGGTTTGTCAGCCTCAATCATCTTCTTCCAAGCATCAACATTCTCATCTACAGAGATGGAAAGAAACTGAATATTGTCGGCACCCTTGTATTTCTCAACCAGTTTGGCCACAAACGGAATTTCCCGCTTACAAGGTCCGCACCAAGTTGCCCAGACATCAATATACGTAAATTTAGACTGAAGCAGTTCGCTAAGCCGAACGTTTTTCCCTTGCGCATCGGTGAAAGTGATGTCGGGAACTTTCGTGCCCGAAACCATTTCTTTTTGCGACTTTATTTTATCGAGAAATTGCTGTATCATAGTGTCAAGCATCGGTGCGTCTTTCCCAGCCCAAGCCTTCAAATCATTGATAAAAGCTTCGTGGTTTTCATGTGCCTCCCCAGACATCAGGTATTGCTGTCCTATCATCATCACCATCGTAGAGCGTAGACTGGGCAGTGTCACCTCATCGTCTATTAACTTCATCACTTCACGACAGAACTTTTCGCTCGCATCCTGCGCACAGGTAGTAGAAGCAAAAACTTTGGTAAGCGACAAGTTGGTTTGATAAGCAATGGGGTCGTTCACATCAATATCGGCAAGAGTCACCTTAAAGTCTGCATCTTTCCGATAGTCTGCATCCTTTCTTCCACCATATTCATCCATAATAAGGCGCAGCTTGCACCATCTATAATTATAATCGGCCAGTTTAGCATAATAGGTTTGCTGCTTTTTATCTTTAAGGGTTGGCAACAGCTCCTTCACCTTCTTATTCTCTTTTTCCAATAGAGCCCTATATTCAGCATTGCTCTTTTCTGTCGAGGGATCGGGCGACCAATAGCGCATTCCATCATAAGCCTGCTTCATCATATTAACAAAAGAGCTCAATCGGGCCTCATCTCCTTTAAACTGCACCTCATATCCCCCATCCGTTTTTTGAATGTCCATCACAAGCGTTTTTCCTTTTGCAAGATGGGCACCCAGCATATTATCACCCAACAGGACTTCCACGTCTGTTTCATCACCGTTAAAATCCATATCAAAAACAAAAGAGCCATCCTCTTTTATTCCCAAGTCAATCACTTGTGCATTGACTGCATATCCATCGGGGGAATAAGAAATGACGGCATCCTCCACCTTTTCGCCTTTAACCATTCCTTTTAGCAACTGTGCATGAGCCTGTGTTCCCATAACAAACAACAGTGCCGCGAAAGCATACTTTGTAGTTCTCATATTATCTCTTATTAGTATAATTAAAGAATATACTTCTTTGCGAAGTCATACACCTTATACGCACTGAGATATTAAAAAGACAACAATACGCCCATATTTTTTTATTTTCTTTTTGATTTGCCAATCATTTCATTACATTTGCAATGAATTTAAGCCAAACAACGTGATTCTTACAGAAGAAATTTTCAATGATTTCAAGCAAGGAAAGATAGATTGTTTCTACAAACAAGTCTACCCTTCCCTCATATTGTATGCTTCTCGCTGTTTGGGAGCCGACTTTGCGTTTCTATCAGAAGATTGCGTGCAAGACTCTGTCTACAGCACCTATACTTTACGCAAATCGTTCCACTCTGCCGGTCATTTAAAAACTTACCTCTACAATTCCATACACAACGCTGCCATATCGGTTTTGCGCAAAGGCAACAGTCATCAAAACTACCTGTCGGCATTTGACGACTTGTCTGTCGATTTAAGCGATTCTATCATAGAGCAAGAAACACTTGATTTGCTCTACGATGCCATTGAGCATTTACCCGACGAGCTGCGCACGGTTTTCTCTCTTAGTTTTGAACAGGGACTAAAAAACGAGGAAATAGCCATTCAACTGCAATGCAGCGTGGGCACTGTGAAAAACCGCAAAAACAGCATTATCCGTTTTCTTCGGCAACATATAACGGCACGCCAACTCGTCACGTTCTTGGCTATCTGCCCCGCTACTTATTGAAGCAAAACATCTTCTATCTCCTTCAATTCGGCGGCCGTAAACTCCAAATGCCCCAATACGTTCAAGTTGTCTGCCAACTGATTCACAGAACTTGCCCCCACTATCACCGATGTCATCCGTTCGTCCTTCAGCACCCATGCCAATGCCATTTCAGCTAGTGTTTGTCCGCGGCGGCGGGCGATTTCATTCAACTGCCGGGCAGCTGCCACCCTTTCGGGAGTGACCTGCGAACGTTGAAGGAAACCGGAAGAGCGTGCGGCTCGTGAACCTTCCGGGATGCCGTTCAGGTACTTATCCGTCAATAGTCCTTGCGACAAGGGAGAAAAAGCAATCAAACCGGAACCGTATTCTGATGCCAAAGGAATCGTTTCAGCCTCAACCGCACGGTCAAACATACTATACCGATATTGGCTGATGAGACAAGGGACTCCGGCTTTCGCCATCATCTCATAGGCTATACGCGCCTGTGCGGGCGGATATTTGGAGATTCCGATATAGAGGGCTTTCCCTTGCTTCACGATGTCAATCAATGTTTGGATGGTCTCTTCCACCGAAGTAACACCGTCATAGCGATGGCTATAAAAAATATCGAAATACTCCAATCCCGTGCGACGGAGACTCTGGTCGATACTTGCCATCAGATTCTTACGGGAACTATTGCCACCGTAAGGGCCCGCCCACATTTCATGTCCGGCTTTGGAAGAGATAATCATCTCATCCCGATAACCTTGGAAATTTTCTTTCAAAATACGTCCGAAGTTGGTTTCCGCACTTCCCGGAACAGGACCGTAGTTATTCGCCAAATCGAAATGAGTGATACCGTGGTCAAAAGCATACTTTATCATATCGGTTGCCACGGTGAAGTTGTCCACACTACCAAAGTTGTGCCACAAGCCCAAAGAAATAAGAGGTAACTGCAAGCCGCTCTTACCGCAATATTTATACTGCATACGTTCATAACGGTCGGCTGCCGGTTGATAAGTGAATGAATTATCCATTTGATTAATGATTTTTTCCTTTGCAAAGAAAGAAAAAATATACTGAATAGTATCCCTATTAATCAACAAAATGACTAGTTTGTCCTACATTAACCAATCCACCCTCCCTAGAGGAAGATTTTGTTTCGTGCATCAGAACTATTTATTCCCCGATGTGAAAAAGACTTTAAAACTGGAAATAAATAAACGGCTGAATTTCCGAACTCTTTATCTGAATAACCAGGTAAATCAAAGCGACCATCAATACTGCCTTTCCTAGGAACGGCAAACGAATAACGCCTCGACAAACTGCATTTTCCCAACTATCGGGAGCAAAATGAAGCAGGAAGCCAAGCAACATCAACGCAAACACTTTCCAATATCCTTCTAGTAATTGCGGGAACAGTTGCGGACGGAAAGTGGTGAATATCTGTCCCAACATATCCATTGAATTCTGGAAATCGGCATTGCGGAAGAATATCCAGCAGAAGCAGACAAAATGGAAAGTGATAATTACTCCAAACACATGACGCCAACCGTGACTTTCCTCTCCTTTCTTACGCCCGGTGATAGACATCCACATTTTATGGATTGCCAAGGCTACTCCATGAAAAGTTCCCCAAAGAACGAAGTTCCAGGAGGCACCATGCCACAATCCACCCAAAAACATGGTAATGATAAGATTCAGATATTGCCGGAACTTACCTTTCCGGTTTCCGCCTAAAGAGATATACAGATAATCTCGCAACCAACTGGATAAAGAGATGTGCCAACGATGCCAAAATTCAGTAATAGAGGCAGACTTATAAGGCGAATTAAAGTTGAGATTGAAATGGAAACCTAACAATAAGGCGATACCGATAGCCATGTCGCTATATCCGGAAAAGTCACAGTAAATCTGCAAAGCATAACCATAGACTCCCATCAGGTTCTCAACACCGGAATAGAGAGTAGGGTTATCAAAAATACGTTCTACAAAGTTGATACTGATATAATCGGATATGATGGCTTTCTTGAAAAGACCGGAAACGATCAGAAAGATTCCGCGCCCGAACATTTCCTGCGAGACGAATAGGGGTTTCCGGATTTGCGGGATAAAGTCACGGGCACGCACGATAGGTCCTGCCACCAATTGGGGGAAGAAAGATACGTAGAAGGCATAGTCCAAAAGATTGGTCAATGGCTTTATTTCCTTTCGGTAAACGTCGATGGTGTAGCTCAATGACTGGAAAGTGAAAAAGGAGATGCCGACCGGCAGGAATATATCGAGAGCGGTAAATTCTCCTCCCATCAATGACGCAATCACTCCACCCAGAAAATTGGTATATTTGAAATAGACAAGAAGTCCTAAATTAACTCCCAAACTCAAAGCAACCAATCCTTTACGTTTCCAATAACCCTCTGCACGATCCATAAGTTGCGCAAGGAAGAAGTCGGCAACGGTGACTATGGCAAGCAGGAAAAAATAGGTGCCGCTACTCTTATAGTAAAAATAATAGGAGAAGAGAGTAACAAACATGATACGGGCGGTGTATTTGCGTTGTAACAACACATACACCACCATGAAAGCAGCGAACAACCAAAGGAAGATACCGCTGCTGAATATCATTGGCGCTTGCGGATCGTAGGTAAGTACCTCTTTCAGTCTACTGAAATCTATATCAATGGGAAACATAGTCATTATATGCTTTGATAAGTGCTTGGTATAATAAATTTCCTTGCAGGATGTATCCTTCGGGTAAATAATGTACATGATCGGGGCGCATCAGTTTTGCGTCTGTCCAGTTCGTGCAAGCACGGCACTTCCCTCCGACTACATCGTACATATCCCACACGAGCAGACGATGGTCTTTTGCATAACGACGAATAGTTTCCGCCGCTGTCGCTGTACGTGGATTGATGGCATACGTGCGTCTACGCCTTCGTTGCCGGAAACTTTCATAAGAACCGGGAGGGGTAGTCAGAAGAATGGGTACGTTAGGAAGACTGCCGTGCAACAGTTTCACCAGTTCATCCATCTGATTGTAGTGCACATTTATATTATAACGCCGGTTATGGCTTTCATTGGTTCCGAAAGAGAGAATCAACAATTCGGGCTTCAGGGCGGCGATTTCGGCAATACGATCCGGATGGGTAAAGGTAAGGCAAGTAGCTCCGTTGATGCCTTTATCTATATAAGAAACAGCACCGAAAGTTTCTGTCAAACGGATACCGGTGGCTTGAGGGTAGATATGCCCACGTACATGGCTGTCGCCAATATGAACGATACGGACTGTATCTTCGGAGAGTCCGGCACGCACCTGACGGAGATGCTCAAAGACGGGAGCCAGCAGAGCAATACTGTCAATAATCTCATTCCGACCGGTTTCGCGGAAAGCTGAAGGGAAGGATATCCGTACAGTGATCGTATCATTCGCCCAGTTCATTTCCCGTAAGGGCTTTATAAGTTTTGCGACCTTTCCCTGTGGGGGACATACAGGTATACGATCTTGTGCGATTGCTTCCGCAAGGAAACAAGGAACACTCAACATACCTGCGAGAATAAGAATAAAGACAGACTGCAGATTATTCTTGCTCATAAGCACGCCTCCTGTCGTATTGTTCCTTACCATAGATCATGGTTTCATAAAGCAGTCCCGCCAAATGCTTACCGCCACGGAAGTTTATATGCGTATAATCGTAGTTTGCCATAGAGGGTTTGGCATGGACGAGTTTTGCCATACTGCCTTCTCCGCCCATTGCTTCAAACATATTCCAGAATGCAATACCGCTTTCAGCAGCAATGTTCTGCTGATAACGAATCAGATTCTTAACACCGGGCATGGTACGAAGTTCGCCGTTCTCGTTTTTAGAATCACGGTCGCCGACGCTCAACAACAGGATTCCTGCTTGTGGGAAACATTCTTTCAGGTGCTCGATAGCTGTGAGCAGTCCTTTTTGATAGTTATCATAATTACGTCCCCGTTCAGTAGCTACATTCAAACCATATTCGAGGATAATGAGGTCGTAAGGACGTTGACGGTTAAACTGTTTCAACATTTGTGGAGGAATGCCCCGCAGAGAAAGACCGGAACTGCCACGCAACGAGAAGTTGTCGAGAATGATACCTTTCTTTCCATCCATTGCCAAACCATAGAACAGCGTAGAGTCTGCACGGTCTACTGTCCAACGGATAGAGCCGATGTGTCCGTCCACCTGAATTTGCTGCAATCCGTCGGAAGGGCCTAATGAATAATTCTTGTTTTCTCCTTTGTTCACACGGGCAGAAAGGAGAACGGAGTCTCTGTTATGGAAGAAGATGGAGGCACGCTGGCAAGTATCAAGCATGGAGGCATATTTATTTTGCCCGCGCAATTCTACATAAGCTCCGTTCCGGGGGACAAAATAGTGTCCGGAAATGCCTTGTTTCTTCTTATCGAAATAGATACTGTCTGTTACTGCATGGCTGGACCATCCGCCAAATGTATGCCGTACCGTAGGACGGTAACCGCTTGTCATGGAAGTGATGGTAACAAAACCTACACCACAACCGCCGAATTGTTTCTGAAGCATTTCGCGCAAGTCGGCCGTAAATATATCCGCTTCGATAAAGGAGTCTCCGAATACGGCAATGCGTACCTGTTTGTCATCAGAGTCATCTGAATCACTGGAAGAGATACGATTGAGTGCTTCATAGAAAGGAGCCATCCCCCGGAGGGTGGAATCACTGTAATCTTCAATGCAAGTCATACCTGCACGACAAGTATCTACAAAGACCGGCTTTACAACTGGAGGCAAAGGGATACTGTCCGAATCAGCTGTGGCAATCTCCGATTCCGGATAACGAAGGTCGCTCAAAAGGTCTACACGCCTCATCGTGTGCCCGTCAATGGTCAGTACCGGAAGCCAATGAAGCCCGAGTAAGGCTGCAAATACAATCAGTACGAACCACAACGAATATTTCAAATAATTCTTTATTATCTCCATCATGTTCCTAAAATCCAAAACGACCGCAAAGATAGATAAAAGCCACAAAAAGAAAGGAGAATCTACATTATTTATTAGATTCCCCTTTCCTTTTTATCTATCTACCGGATCGTTCTTAAATGGTCCGTTCAATGTTCCACACAAATGCGCGCAGGCCTAATTGCTCCGTCTGTAAATCCATCTTATGCAAGGTGTCCAGCAACGGATCGACTTTGCTATCATCTACTACTGTCAGGATAGCCGAACACATACTTGGCCAGGCATGGCTTCCGAAATGCGGATCGCCTGTTTTCGAACCACGTCCCTGTACTTTTTCAAGGTATGTAAAGCCACGACAACCCAAACGGTCGAGCAACGCCATGATTCGTTCGTAATAAGCCTGGTCGAATGTTATCAATACTGATTTCATATTTCTTTTCTGTTATTTCTTAATAATGTTATCTTTATTCGCCTGGAAATAAACGTCCAATTCACGTTGACGGCGGAGTTTACGACGACGGTTCTTGATACCAGTTCCCGCGAATACACAATATAGAGTAGGAATCAAAATCAATGTCAAAACAGTAGATATCGTCAAACCACCGATTACGGCAATTGCCATCGGACTCCACATTTCCGAACCTTGACCGCCACCGATAGCCATCGGAATCATACCGAGAACGGTAGTAGCGGTGGTCATCAGTACCGGACGAAGACGGCTCTTACCTGCTGTTACCACAGAGTTCAAAACAGCCAATCCACGTTCTCGACAAAGAGTAATGTAGTCAATAAGCACAATACCGTTCTTCACCACAATACCAATCAACATGATACCTCCCAACAAACTCATGACACTCAATGTGCTGTTCGTAAAGAATAGTGCCATCAAGACACCACTAAACGCAAACGGCAGGGAGAACATGATGATAAACGGATAAGTCAGTGACTCGAACTGCGCTGCCATCACGATAAATACCAGAACAACAATCAGGATGGCAAGTGTTCCCAAATCGCGGAATGAATCCTGCTGATCTTCGTACGAACCGGAAATCTGGATGGTGACTTCTCCCGGAAGATCCATTTTATCTATCACCTTATTTCCGGCAGCCACTACGTCGCCCAGCGGAGCTCCGGAGATTACAGCGGAAACGGTCACGATACGTTCGCGGTCTTTACGTTCGATGGTAGGAGGTGCAAAACGTTCGACTACCTTTCCGACGTCTTTCACACGAACGGATTGTCCCTGTGCATTGTAAATGAGGATATTTTCGAGACTCTCCAGGCTTGTACGGTATTCAGGTGCGTAACGCACTTTGATATCATATTCATCTCCGTCCTCACGATATTTAGATGCTACCGCACCATTGACACGGTTACGCAGATAGTTACCAGCAGTTGAAAGATTCAAGCCATGCATCGCCAGTTTTTCACGGTCGAAGTCTACCTGATATTCCGGTTGGTAGTCACTACGGCTGATATTTACCTCGGTCACGCCTTTTACTTTCAATAATTCACGTTTCAGACGGGCTGCTACGCTATCGGTTACTGTCATATCGTATCCGTAAACCTCAAAGTCGGCACTTGCCTGCGCGGACATACCCGTGTTACTACCTCCGAGGATTACCTGTGCTTTACTGAATTCCGGATAGGCTTTCAAATCTTCACGCATCTCATCACAGACTGCTTCCAAAGTGATGTCACGATCACCCGGGTCTACCAAACTGATGTTGAACGAGATTATATGTGAGCCATTGTCCTGCATGGATGCCCAAGTGTTGTCAGAATCAGCCTGACCGACTGTATAGTTACAGACTTTCATTATGTCTTTATACTTCGTCAGCCATTGGTTGGTTAACTTCTGAGATAATTCCTGCGCTATCTCTTTTCGTGTACCGATTGGAAGTTCCAACTGTACGGCAATACGGGCATTATCCTGTGCCGGGAAGAACTCCGTACCGATGCCCTTTGCACACAGCAAACTGACAACGAAGAAAGCAATACATCCCACAATCACAATCGGACGATGACGTACAGCCCAGTTCAACATCTTCGCATACCAAGTATCAAGTCCGTCGAGCGCTTTCTCAATCGGAGTAAAGAAGAGCTTGAACATTTTCGATGGTTTCTTCTGCAAGCGAAGTAACTGAGAACAGAGCATCGGAGTCAAAGATAGTGCGGCGACCGTAGAAATAAACATGATGGCACACATCATCCAACCCAACTGTTTGAAAAGCACACCGGACATACCGCTTACCATCGTCAACGGGAAGAACACGGCAATCATGGTCAACGTAGAAGCAATTACAGAGATTGCCACCTCATTTGTTCCGTGCACGGCTGCCTGTTTCGGATCGGAGCCACGCTCGATATGGGTCGTTACGTTTTCAAGTACCACAATCGCATCATCCACCACCATACCGATAGCAATAGAAAGTGACGAAAGCGAAATAATATTAATCGTATTTCCACTAATCGCCAAGTAAATGAACGAAGCAATCAACGAAAGCGGAATAGTGATACAGATAATCAGCGTCGCACGCCAACGTCCCAGGAAGAGGAACACGACGATGACAACAAAGAGCAAGGCATAAACAACGGTTTCCGTCAAACTGTCGATGGTGTTCAAAATGTTGTCCGAGGTATCGACAATGACACCAATCTTCACGTCGCTCGGCAGGTTCTTTTGAAGCCTCGGCAGCGCGTCGGCCACTTTCTTGGAGATTTCTACCGAATTGGCTCCCGACTGTTTCTGAACTACAATCATAGCACCTTGCACACCATTATTATAGGTTTCCTGTGCACGTTCTTCCACGGTATCGACAATACGGGCTACATCACGCAAAAAGACATTCGCCCCATTGTGTGTACCCACCACTACATCTGCCAACTGACGGGAATCATCAAACTCACCTTCTACACGCAGTGCATAGGTTTCGCTACCAATATCGAAGTTACCACCGGGAATGTTCTTATTCTCGGCTCCGATAATGGAGCTGATTGTTTCAATAGTCAGGTGATAGGCTTCCAGTTTGTTGGGGTCGCAATATACCTGAATCTCACGTTGCGGTGCACCACTGATGGAGACGGTTCCGACTCCCGGAATACGTGCCAGCGGATTTACCACACGGTCGTCCAATATCTTATAAAGCGCTGACTGACTCTCATTGGCCTGTACGGAAAGCAACACGATCGGAATCATGTCCGTACTAAATTTGAAGATGATCGGATTCTCGACATCATCGGGAAGCTGTGAGCTTACCATGTCGAGTTTATCGCGCACATCATTGGTGAGAACGTCAATATCGTTACCAAACTCGAACTCCAATGTAATTAATGACATATTCTCGGAAGAACGGGAGGTGATATGTTTCAGGTTGCTCACCGCATTCAACGTATTTTCGAGCGGGCGAGTCACATTATTTTCTATATCCGAAGCACTTGCTCCGGGATAAGCGGTCATTACCATGATTGTATTCGTGTCAATGTCCGGATACAAGTCGATAGGTAACTTGGACAAAGAGAAAAGACCAAAAATCACCACTGCCAGAAAGCAGAGGGAGGTCATAATCGGTTTCTTAACCGCACCTTCGTATAAACTCATGTTGTTTTATTTAAAAGCCTCTCCCCGCTCCTCTCCCAAGAAGAGGAAGCCGGAAGATCGTTTTGAAATCAGGTTAATTAATAAAAGCATTAGGAGAAAGGTACTGTACATCTCTCATTTGGAAGAAAGTTGGGAAGAGGCTTCCACCTCTACTTCCATACCGTTCACCAAACGTGACTGTCCGGCAACTACAACCTGTGAGTTATCGGGCACACCGGATTTCAACTCGTACTCCGTACCCATGCGTCTACCCAGTTCAACCTTATTATAAGATACTTTACCGTCTTTATAAACGAATACATAACGGTCGCCGGAACCTGCCTGCTTAACGATAGCCAAATCAGGAACAACTACGTTTTCTGCTGTACCGAAGTTCAATGTCGCACGGGCAAACATTCCCGGACGCACACGCTGGTCTTTATTATCCAGTCTGATCTCCACCTGGAATGTACGGGTAGTAGCATCTATGGTAGGGTAAATCAGGTTGATGGTTCCTGTAAAGACTTCATCACCATATACATCGAGTTTCACGTCGACAGGAGTACCTTTTTTCACTTTCGTGAAGTAGGTTTCAGACACGTTAATCAGGAGTTTCACGGGAGTGATCTGTTCTACTACCAGAACCGGTTCTCCACCACTGTACATATCGCCATTATCATAGTTGCGCGCAGTGACTACACCATTGATAGGGCTTTGCAAAGAGGTATTCTCCAGCAGATTCTTATAAGCGGTTTTCTTCACATCGAGTTGCATCTTCGAAGCATCCCACTCTGATTTGGACGCACCGCCCACTTTATATAATTCGTCGATACGGTTGAATTCTATTTCCTGATTATCTAGTTGCAGCTTCGTCTGTTTCAGGTTGGCTGCATCCATCTGCACAAGTTTCTGGCCTTTGGATACGCGGTCGCCCACTTCTACGAAAATCTGATCGATACGTACGGGAGACGAAGGCGCAATATTATTCTTTACTTCGGCTTCCACCGTTGCTGTGTAATCCTGTATTTGATCTACGGGGCGGGCTTTTACGTCTGCCAGCTTCACAATAGGCTTTGCGTCCACATGTTCCGCAGCAGCTTTGTCTTTTCCACCTGTACATGAGCCCATAAACACAGTTAACAGCAGGGCTACCAATTGGATACTTCTTTTCATATTCCTTACTTGTAATTTTTTAGTTGTCTATCTTTATTCTTTTCCCAGAACCTGATCGAGGTCTGCCTTAGCAACCAGGTAATCGTATATGGACTGATTGTAGGTGAGTTGCGCCTGTGTCAGTGACACTTGGGAACTGTTCAGTTCGAGCACCGTGCCCTTACCTACATCATAACGTTTTTCGGCAATCACCACCGCTTTCTTTGCCTGCATCACATTTTCCTTGTTGCTGACTACCTGCTCTGTGCTGGCACTCATATTATTGCGACAACTGACAATCTGCATATTCAACTGTCTTTCCGTATCGATACGATTCCAATCGAGCTGGCGCATCTGGATACGGGCAGATTTCACTTTCGTAAAATTGCTTGCCTTATATAAAGGTATGCTGATATTGAACATCAGGCTGGAACTGTTGCTCCAGTTATAATCGAAGAAATTGATATTCGGATTATACAATGACTGATATTGATAGGAGAAGCTCATGGAAAGAGTCGGCATAAAGTTCGTCTTTAAAGACTTTACATTCTTTTCGAGCAACTTCATGTTCAAGTCCAACTGCTTCATGGTGGTATTGTTGTTCAGATTCACATTCTCTTCTTTCAACTGATTGGCAAACATGGTCGTCTCATAGTTGGTCAGATTATCATTAATCTTTATCTCCACATCGGCAGTGATGCCCATCAGAACTTTTAACTGTAATTTAGCCAAAGTCACCGCATTGGCTGCCGCAATCAGGTTCGGCTTAATGCTGCGCATCTGTACTTCCGCACTGATCTTGTCATATTCGCTCACAGTTCCCTGCTGATATTTGGCATTCACTACATTGTAATTATCTTCTGCCAGTTTATAGCTGCCTTGAAGCACTTCATAGCTATCCTGTGCAAGCATTAACTGATAATAAGCCTTGCTTACCTGATTCACCAGATCCAGTTTGGAAGCACGTGACTTCTCTACTGCCAGTTCAATATCCGTCTTTGTCATCGACATAGCACGGTAAACACCCGGCACAAAGAGTGGCAGGTTAATACTCAACCCGGCATTGGCGGTATTCGAACCGTCTTGCCCCATCTTGAACGACATATCGTTCAATTTCATTTCAGCCGCTTTAATTGTATGGTCTAAGGAACCGGCAATGCTGGCCTCCGGCAACAGACTTTGCCAGGCTTCCTTGCTGGCAACTCTCTTTAAGGCGATTTCTTCCGCTGCCACTTTCATTGTCGGATTCTCATCCAATGCAATTTCCAAGGCTTTGTCTAAGGTTAAGGTTAGGGTATTCTTCTCCGTCTGCGTGTCCTGCGCCTTTGCAAAACCAAATGCACAGAATGCCACAGCTACCAGAAGGATCTTCCGACCTGTCAATCTTTTCATCTTGTTCATAAACTGAATTTCTAATTTAATCTTAATTGTTTGTCAATAGAACCTCACTTTTACTCTAGTCTTCGATGCGGTTCTTGCGATATTCTTGTATAAAGTCTTCCAGTACCCTTGCTCCTTTTTCGGTGGAGATACCGCGTATATAAGTAAACATGATGGATTCGTACACTTCAATGAAAGGGTATTCATTACAGATGTCCGTATTCAAAAGCACATCAAATTGCTCACGTACCAGCAAATTGACAATAGCGAAGTTTACATCCGAACGAAAGATGCCCTGCTCTACTCCTGTTTTGAAGAAGGACATGGTTTTCATCGAATCGCTGTCCTGCCGATTCTTCATCATCTCATATACTTTGGGATATTTCTTAATGTCTTCAAAAAAGCGTTTGTTCGTCTGATGAAACATCTCAATGCTTTTCTGAAAGACTGCAAGTATCACTTCCAACACATTGTGCGACTGTTCAAAGACTTTCTGCAAATACTTGTCTCTGTCTGCCTGTGCCTTCAGTATGCATTCTTTCAACAACGATTCTTTATCCGAAAAGACTTCGTAGAGCGTACGTTTGGAAATTCCTAATGCTGCTGCAATGTCATCCATTGTAATACTCTTGATGCCTTTTGAAGTAAAAGCTTCTGTTGCCGCCGTTATGATCCGTTCTCTTAACTCTACCCGTTGGGAAGCGTCCTTTCCATGCTCTGTCATCATCCGTTTTTCTATTTTATTAAAATGCAGTTTTCGTTTTCTCTTCATTTCCAAAGGAAAAACGGAACAAAGATATACAGAAAACTCAATTAACAAATTAAGTTTCCAGCTATTTATAGTCCATTTGGGATTTATTATCATTCAATAGAGTGAAATGAAAACAAGTGTTAATAGGAAATTTGGAACAAACACAAAGGAAAGGTAAAAGGAGGGAATATAGGAAGTAAAGTTTTATCGCTAATAGAAGAGATGGGAGCCAATAAATGCCGGATAAATATCGATAAGAATCGACACTTACCCGGCAATAACAGTCACCATTATTAACGAAAAGCGAAAAAGGGTCAATTTATTGTCAGTATTCAATCTGTGTCCTCTTCAGGAAGGCGACTGTTTTATGTATTTCCTTGTACATCACGATGTCATCTTTTACAAAAGGCACTTCTTTCCGATAGGCATGGAGGAAACGCTCAAGAACGGGAGAGGTTTTCTGCGGGCGGCGGAAGTCGATGCCTTGTGCGGCGTTCATCAGTTCGATGGCAAGGATATGTTCCAGGTTGTCCATCACTTTATAGAGTTTGGTGGCGGCATTGGCACCCATGCTTACATGGTCTTCCTGTCCGTTGGAGGAGACGATGGAGTCGCTCGAAGCTGCATAGCAGTACATTTTATTCTGGCTGACCATGGAGGCGGCGGCATACTGGGGGATCATGAAGCCGGAGTTCAGACCGGGGTTGGCTACGAGAAATTCAGGTAGTCCACGGAGTCCCATAATCAGTTGGGAGACACGGCGTTCGGAGATATTTCCCAATTCGGCCAGGGCGATGGCGAGGAAGTCATAAGAGATGGCAAGCGGTTGCCCGTGAAAGTTTCCGCCGGAGATGATCCGGTCTTCATCGGGGAAGATGGTGGGGTTGTCCGTGACGGAATTGATTTCGGTCAGCAGTACGGAGGCAACGTAGCGGATGGCATCTTTGGTGGCGCCATGTACTTGTGGGATGCAGCGGAAGGAATAGGGATCTTGCACATGTTCCTTGTGGCGTTCGATTAGTTCGCTGCCTGCCAGTAGTTTGCGGAAGGCTTCGCCTGTCTCAATCTGTCCCTGATGGGGACGGATTTGCTGGATGCAGTCCATAAACGGGTCGATACGGCCGTCAAAGGCTTCGAGGGAAAGGGCGGCTATCAGGTCGGCCTTTTTCGAGAGGCGAAAGGCTTTGAGCATAGCAAACACACCGTTGGCACTCATAAATTGGGTGCCGTTCAGCAGGGCTAGTCCTTCTTTGCTCATTAGTTTGACCGGTTCCCAGCCAAACTCGTCGAGTACGCTGATGGCTTCGCACTTTTTTCCTTTATAGTAGACATCACCGACACCTATCAGAGGAAGGAAAAGATTGGCGAGCGGTGCCAGGTCGCCGGAGGCTCCAAGGGAACCGCGGTCGTAGACAATTGGCATGACGTCATTATTGAAAAAATCGAGGATGCGTTGCACGGTGATAACTTGTACGCCGCTATGTCCCAATGAGAGGGCGTGGGCTTTGAGAAGCATCATCAGTTTGATGATGACGGGGCGGATTTCTTCGCCTACGCTGCAAGCATGGCTTTTTATCAAGTTCTCCTGGAGGGTTCCCAGTTCATCGGGAGATATATTTTTAGTGCATAGAGAGCCGAAACCTGTTGTTATGCCGTATAATGGTTCTTCGGAAGAAGCTATTTTTTGGTCGAGGTAGTCACGGCATTTCTGGATGCGTAACTTGGCTTCGGGGGCTAGTTCCAGTTTCAGGTTTTCGTTTATAATTCGTTCGATGATTTCGAAGGTCAGTGCTCCGGAACCGATATGGTATACATTCTTACTCATACGCGCAGGTCTTGATTTACGGCATCCAACAATTCTTTTTCTCTCTGACAGGCGGTTTGCTCGATGGCATCGGCTTCGGTTTGCAGCTGGAGGACAAAATCTCTGTCTTTGAGCGAACCGAGGTTGATACGGACATTCAGTAAGGCTCCCAATACGGCGGTACGGGCGGACATCATTGCTACACAGGCATCTGTGACAGCATTCCGGTTACCGAGACGGGCAACATCTGCTATAACGGACATCATATCCAGTGCTTTGCGGGCTACTTCCAACGGAACGAGGGCGGCTTGTTTGGTTGCCTTCTGGATAGCAGCACTTCGGGCGGCTTTCTCTTCGTCGGTTGTTTTAGGTAGTTTAAAGCAGGCAAATACTTCGTTGTAGGCAGCTGAATCTTTGTCAATAAGCGCCATAAATTCGTCTAGCAAACGGAGGGTGATGGTTTGTGCGTGCTGCATTACTTCTTCACTGACTTCGTATCCTTTTTTTCCTACGGTCAGCCGTGCCACCATCGTAGAAAGGGAGGAAGCCAGCGCTCCATTCAAAGCGGCAATACTACCGCCACCGGGCACAGGGTCACTGCAAGCTACTTTATCTAAGAAATCTTTTACGGTTAAATCTGCTAACATGGTATTCTGTTTTTTAAGTGATTAATGAATGAGAGTTTTTCAACTATTAAGCGACGGGATAAAGTATGCCGCCTTTAATAGTCATGATTACGCAATTCATGCCTATATAGTAAGGTAGAATATGATAGTTGTCGGAATTGAGAATGACGAAATCGCCTTGTTTACCTACTTCGATACTTCCAATACGGTCGGCTCGTTGAAGGGCGGCAGCTCCGTTCAGGGTGAGAGCAGTGATGGTTTCTTCGATGCTCATTTGCATATAGATGCAGGCCAGAGCAATGGTCAGCGGGATGGAACCGGAGAAACAACTGCCGGGATTCAGGTCGGTGGCAAGTGCCACAGCACAACCGACGTCAATCATTTCACGCCCTCGCGCGTAGGGTTCTTTCAAGGCGAAAGCTGTCAGAGGTAACAGCGTAGCTACTACTCCGGCATCGGCCATTGCACGGATGCCGGCATCGGAAGCGTGCAGGAGATGGTCGGCAGATAGTGCTCCGAGTTCGGCGGCCAGTTCGGCACCGCCGAGAGAGACGATTTCGTCGGCATGAAGTTTCAACAAGAAACCGTGCTCTTTGGCCGCCTGAAGCAGGCGACGGGATTGTTCGACAGAGAAAACGCCTTGTTCGCAAAAGACATCACAACATTCTGCCCACTTACCGGAATGGATAAGGGGAAGCATTTCACGAATCAGGAAGTCGATATATTCGTCGCTTCTTCCTGCGTATTCTTCGGGAAGGGCGTGGGCGCCGAGGAAAGTGGAGACTATATCAACGCGTTTATGCTCGGCGTTATCCAGGCTGCGCATTACTTTTAGTTGTAGTAATTCTGTGTCCCGATCCAGACCGTAGCCACTTTTACCTTCTACGGTGGTTACTCCCATAGTGCTCATCTTCTTCAGGAAGCTTTCGGCGGCTGAACGAAGTTGCAGGTAGTTCATTTGCCGGGTGGCTTTTACGGTACTTGCAATTCCCCCTCCCCGCTCCATGATTGACATATAGCTTTCGCCTTTCAGACGCCAGGAAAATTCTTCGGAACGTTCTCCACCAAATACAAAATGGGTATGGGAATCGACGAAACCGGGCAAAAGGCAATGTCCGCGAGCGTTATAATGCCAGTAGTGCTGGTAGTAACCATCCCGGTCTTCGCCACGGTTTTCACCAACGTAGGTAATGATTCCTTTGGTCACTTCCACGGTTCCGTTTTCTATGATTTGCAGTTGGGACATTTCCTCTCCTTTACGGGCGGAAAAGCCGATGGGGGTTACGATACGGGCGTTAAATATGATTAGGTTTTCACTCATAAATAGTTCATCATAATTAGTTCATATAATAAATGGAGATATGAATGGGACGTTCTTTTAGAATGATGTTTGCCATAAAGCAATTGTGATTCATTCTATTTTCTTATTGTCTATTCCATGATACGAGCTTCGAGAACTTGCTGCATGGAAAAGTTTTCGAGTCCGAGATAGTAGGAAGCGGTATCAATCAGAGCTTCCATCGGTACAAGGCCGATTATTTCGCTACCTACAATCGTAACACCGTAACGACGGGCCTCGATACGTACCAGTTCGAAGGCACGGTAAAGTGCGGTATGGGTATAGTCGGTCATGTTAATTGACACTTGGGTGATGTTTCGCTCTTTCAGCTCCACTCCCATTGCTTTCACATAACGGAGGCCTCCATTGATATGGCGGATATTTTTCGCTATCTTAGTGGCTATCTCCAGATTATCTGTACTTAGATTGACATTGTAGGCTACGAGTGGCATACGGGCTCCGATTGCTACGGTACCTGCGGTCGGATGTCGTTCAGCAGGTCCGAAGTCAGGTTGCCATTCGGGCAGTTTGATCTTTTCGGCCATTCCTTCAAATTCGCCTTTACGAACGGAAGCGAGATTTTCCCGGTGTGGTGCAGTAGCGGACTTTTCATACAGAAAGACGGGAAGATTAGATAGCTCCGCAACTTTCGCAGCCACTTTTTTAGAAAGCTCAATGGCTTCTTCCATACTGGTGTTCTTAATCGGGATGAAAGGAATTACATCTACCGCTCCCATACGAGGATGTTGCCCGGTGTGCTGATTCAGGTCGATCAAACGGACAGCTACACCAACGGCTTCAACTACTGCTTCACACAGTGCTTCCGGCTCTCCCACAAGTGTGACAACCAGACGGTTATGGTCTTCATCATTACTATAATCAAGCAGTTTTACTCCAGCTTTACCACGGAAAGGGGCTACTATCTGATCTATTTTCTCTAAATCACGTCCCTCACTAAAATTGGGGACGCATTCAATAATCTTATTCCAACTCATATCAAATATCTATTATTATAGAGGTTATACTTTACTGAATAACTATATGTTTTACATCAAATAACTACTTGGTTTATCCAAAATAACCGCATGTTTAAACTGTTCCATATATTATGGGAATTTATTCCCTCATTTTATGGGAATGTTTTCTCTTATATTGTGAGACTACTTTCCCACAATATATGGAACTATCTTCTTTATTAATTCTTCGTCCGCCACATAAGGCATTGTTATCTGATAATCTCCTGCATGGGACTCATTAAATGCTTCACTCGTTTCCATCGCATGCGGATTACGCGCCCATGAACGGCGGGCTACTCCTCCCATCACGTCCCAAAGCATTGCCGAACGAAGTATTTCATCTACCCGTTCGCTACCGTCGCATACCATACCAAAACCGCCATTGATTGCTTTGCCGATACCGACTCCGCCTCCATTGTGCAAGGCTACCAGACTCATTCCACGGGCACAATTTCCGGCAAAGCATTGCACAGCCATATCTGCCATCACATTACTTCCGTCTTTGATATTCGACGTCTCCCGGAAAGGAGAATCCGTACCGCTTACATCGTGGTGGTCTCGTCCCAGCATAATAGGTCCTACTTCACCCCGGCGAACCATCTCATTGAAACGGAGAGCTATCTTCATTCTTCCAACTGCATCCTGATAAAGAATACGTGCCTGTGTACCCACCACGAGTTGATTCTTTTCTGCATCCCGTATCCAATTGTAGTTGTCCAGATCCTGACCACGCCGATGGACGTCGATACATTCCATAGCCGCGCGGTCTGTTTTTATCAGATCTTCGTGTTTACCACTCAAACAGACCCACCTGAACGGACCGTAGCCGTAATCAAAGAGTTGGGGCCCCATAATATCTTCGACATAGCTCGGCCAGATAAATCCGTCTTTTTCATCAACGCCATTACGGGAGATTTCTTTTACTCCGGCATCGTATATGGCTTTCATGAAGGAGTTTCCATAATCAAAGAAATAAGTTCCGCGGGCTACCAGTTTCTTGATAACTTCGAAATGACGGCGTAGAGATACGTCTACCAAGTGACGGAATTGCTCCGGCGATTCATGAAGAAGTCGTGTGCGTTCCTCGAAAGTCAGTCCGGCAGGGCAGTATCCACCTTCGTAAACGGCGTGACAGGAGGTTTGATCGGATAATAGTTCGATCAGAATCTTTTCTCGCTCGGCATATTCGAGTAGGTCTACTATATTTCCATGATAGGCAATGGAACAAGGTTCACGGTGTCGCATTGCTTCAGCTGCCATCCGGTATGCTTCTGTTATATCTGCAGTCACATGCCCCACCCATCCTTGGCGATAGCGTGTTTCAATGCGTGAACGATCTACTTCGGCTATGATGGAGACTGCTCCTGCTATTTCGGCTGCTTTAGGTTGTGCACCACTCATTCCTCCCAAACCGGAAGAAATAAATAAGTGTCCCCGCAAATCTTGGTCTTGTGGAATACCGAGTTTCAATCGTCCGGCATTCAGGAGGGTGTTGAAAGTGCCATGAACAATCCCTTGAGGGCCGATATACATCCAGCCTCCGGCTGTCATCTGTCCGTAATTGGCAACTCCCATCTGGGCGGCAATATGCCAATCATGTTGATTGTCGAATTGCCCGATCATCATCGAATTGGTAATTATAACGCGGGGAGCATCGGGACGGGAGCGGAAAAGCCCTAATGGATGTCCGGATTCAATAACCAGTGTCTGTTCCTGGGTAAGTTCTTCCAGATATCGCTTGATCAGTCGGTATTGCATCCAATTTTGGCAGACTTGCCCGGTTTCACCGTAAGTAACAAGCTCATAGGGATATAAGGCGATATCGAAGCAAAGGTTATTATCAATCATTACCTGAAAGGCTTTGCCCTCAATACATTGTCCTTGATATTCATCAATCGGCTTTGCTTTCAAGTCTCCGGCAGGACGGAAACGGTATCCGTAAATCCGCCCGCGAGTGCGTAGTTCTTCCATAAATTCAGGAGCCAGTTGCTCGTGCCACTCGGAGGGAATATAACGCAAAGCGTTTTTTAATGCTGTGATTGTCTGCGCCGGGGTAAGTGTATAACCACGGTCGGGAGCTCTCCGGATACCTTCTACAAAATCCGGATAAGGAGGTAGTGTGTTGCCAAGAGTTATTCTCATAATAAACAGAATTAAGGATTACAAACTGTAAGCAATACAGTCTTATAACTCTTCGCAATATAGAAAAAAAGAAGATAAAAGACAAGAAAAAGACGGTTTTATTATCAGAAAGGCATTATTAGGTTTACAATTTAATAGAATGATAAGATATAAGCCATCTCAAGAGTCGCTTATGCTTTTATACAGATACAAATGCAGGCCTTTTATCCAAACGGATTAATAGGTCTTTTATTAAAATGGATAGCGGATTTTTCCATTAAATCAGAGCTATGAGTTCTATGCTATTGACATAATCCGCACCCCTAATCATATCACTATGACCATGGTTGTATATGAATACACTCCTTCCCTGCTATGCCAACAGAGATCGACAAGGTTACTTTTTTTGCTTATTCCGCAACTCCAACAAATATTTAAAGGTATGCTTCGCCTCCTGGCTATCATCATTCAAATATGCCTGTTTCAGTTCCGGATCATTCTTCAATAATTGAAGCATTTTATCCTTCCCCAGAAAATCGACTTTTCCTGTTTCACCATTTAGCTCATAACAGACACGTTTCGTAACCAAGCTTGAAGCGGCAAGAGCATCACCGATATTCCCTCCCAGTTTTACGTCATCTTCTTCCACAAAGTTTCCTCCGATAACCGAGCCTAAAGGCATGGCACAAAAATAGATATTTTTCCCCAACTGAACGGCAGGGGCATACCATGCTCCGAAGCGTAACTTTTTATAGCGCAACTTACGACAATTCAAATATAAATCTCCTTTTTCGTCACGCACAGCAAAACAACGCTTCTTCAAACGTCGGCACATCGACTCGTCATCACCGGCTGTTATCCGGTAATCAGCCCCTCCTGTCAATACAATCTGATTTCTGGAGCGTTTTTCTATACGCAACACGGCTGTCGTATCGCCATGTTGAGCCAACAACTCTTTCAGGTTGGAATAAGTAACATTCTGCGCAATTAACGGAAGGCTAATCACGCTTATCAGCAAACATAAGATACATCCTTTCTTCATAAGCATCTTCCTTTCCTGTCTAACGCCTTTTCGAGTGGAAAGTTATAAATTTTAGCGGATAAATGCAAGAATGAGAAAAGAAATATTGAAAAAAAACTACTATCAGGAAATACCCCCTACTTTCGTTAAACGGAAACAGAACTTATATACCCATTCCTTACAGCTAGCAAAGGCGTTATCCAGGCAAGTCGCAATATGAGCTTGTTATTCCTTTCTATCTTCCGTTAATAAACAGTAAATCTGCTCTCGACAAAAACAAGCTCTTATCCCGACCGTTATGAATTATATTACCTTTGTGGAAAAGAATTAAATTTGTCATGGAAAAACAAGAGCAGATCATTACTACATATCAGCAAATCATTCAGAAAACAGAACTGGAGTTACAGAATGCCCGGAAACGTATCTATTATATCAGTCTCCTCCGTCTGATCTTATTCGTAGGAGCTGTAGCAAATGCTATAATCTTTTGGCCTGATGGGTGGTTATGTCTCTTTGCTTTTGCTATCCTGCCTTTTATCTTATTCATCTGGCTGGTAAAACGCCATAATTTCTGGTTCTACCGGAAAGATTTTCTGAAAAAGAAAATAGAAATCAATGAGCAGGAGCTACGTGCCATGCAATATGACTTTTCTGATTTTGATGACGGAAAAGAATTTGTTAATCCATCTCATCTCTACACTCTTGATTTAGACGTATTTGGTGAACATTCTCTTTTCCAATACATCAACCGCACTGCAACGCCTATTGGCAAACAGCATCTTGCAAACTGGTTCAATGCACATCTGGAAAACAAAGAAGCTATTGAACATCGCCAGGAAGCTATACATGAATTGTCCACAGACTTAGAATATCGTCAACAAATCCGCTTACTCGGCTTACTCTATAAAGGAAAACCTGCCGATACCACCGAAATCAAGGAATGGGCAAACAGTCCAAGTTATTATCGGAAGCGAACGCTTCTACGTATCCTCCCGACAGCGGTAACGATCATTAATTTCTTATGTATAGGTTTAGCCATTTTAGGTATTATCTCGGCTAATATAGCTGGAGGAGTATTTGTTAGCTTTGTATTATTCAGCACTATTTTCTCTAAAGGAATCACTAAATTGCAAACGACCTACGGGGAAAAGCTACAAATTCTTTCGACATACGCCGACCAGATTCTTCTCACTGAACAGAAAGAAATGCAAAGCCATATACTGCAAAAGTTAAAAGCGGAGCTTACAAGCCAGAATCAAACCGCTTCTCAAGCAGTACGCCAGCTTTCAAAACTGATGAACGCGCTCGATCAACGAAGTAATCTGCTAATAAGCACGATACTCAACGGACTGATATTCTGGGAGCTGCGCCAAGTAATGCGAATCGAGAAGTGGAAAGAAATCCATGCATCCGATCTCCCCCGCTGGATAGAAACCATCGGAGAGATTGATGCTTATTGTTCTCTGGCAACATTCGCATATAATCATCCGGATTATATCTATCCTACCATTGCTGCTCAATCTTTCCATCTGCAGGCTGAAGCTTTGGGGCATCCTTTAATGGATCGCAACAAATGTGTACGCAACGGAATAGACATTGAAAAACGTCCTTTCTTTATTATTATCACAGGAGCCAATATGGCAGGAAAAAGCACGTATTTACGTACTGTAGGAGTGAACTATCTACTAGCATGTATAGGGGCTCCCGTTTGGGCAAAGCAGATGAAAATATATCCGGCTCGCCTCGTTACCAGTCTTCGGACCAGTGACTCCTTAGCCGACAACGAATCTTATTTCTTTGCCGAACTCAAGCGACTTAAATTAATCATAGACAAGCTTGAAGCAGGAGAAGAACTTTTCATCATCCTTGATGAAATATTGAAAGGTACAAACTCCATGGATAAACAGAAAGGTTCTTTCGCCCTCATCAAACAATTCATGCACATGAACACCAATGGCATCATCGCCACTCATGACTTGTTGCTAGGAACTTTAGTGGACTCCTTCCCACAAAATATCCGGAATTACTGTTTCGAAGCTGACATTACGAACAACGAACTCACCTTCTCTTACCAAATGAGAAACGGAGTTGCGCAAAATATGAATGCCTGCTTCTTAATGAAGAAAATGGGGATCGCCGTCATTAACGACTAATCCCCATCCCTTGTATGAAAATCAAAGTTTTCTATTGCAGTAACATCCAAAACCTGCTTTATTTAGTAGCAGCAAACTGAATATAAAATTTCAAGCTACCTGTTTTAATGTGTCGGAAAAAACAAAGTTAAACAGGTTTTGTAGATATACTTTTACTGCATTTTACTTTTTGCCAGAAATGCTATTACCGCTGAAGCTTGTTCATCAGTGAAATACTGCACTGATGTTATTGGCTGATATGTATAAGGTATAAACTGGAATAACTGTACAGCTGCAAACTTTTTATCAGCAGAAAGTATCACATCCATACGTATATTACCACTAGCCTCACTCTTTATATTCGAACCTGCAGAGAATGAACCCGAATTCACAAGATTCCTCAAAGCATCCATGTGTTTCAAATCAAAGAATATACTATGCTCTTTAGCCACACTTTTGGTTGGCAAATAAATAACTTCTTTTGATTTCCAGAAGAGACGGAAAATCCCCATAAGGAATAAACCTGTTCCCAGAACCATCAAAGCCATACTAACCGTAGAAGACTTATCTTCCAATTCGAAAGTGGAAGCAAAAGCTAAAATACCGACCAATAACATTACAGAAGAAATTAAAACTCCTGAAACACTTGTACGTTTTGCGATATCGGGGTGTGAAGATGCGAAGATAGTAGCATCAATCGTTTGAGTAGTTGCCATAATATTTAAAGTTTAAATTATTAGTAAAAATATAAAGATAAAAAGGATATAGTCACCGGTATTACAGAAGATACCAGTAACCACAAAATAAACAATACCAATAAATAGACTACTAAATAATTATACGCCTCAAAGTATATACATAGTATTCACTTGATGGCTGGCAATAATAGGAAGTTGTTGTGCCATAAATCCGCCCCCAGTGTTGTGAAAGTGAGTTATCACGATCAGCACAACATTGTAGCGCATTTTTTAAAGAAAAGAAATATTCTCCAAGTTGCACACGTTGAATACGTGTTACAGATATCTGATGGCTTTGCAAGTTGTTCAATTCAGCCACTGGCTTACCAGGAAGATCCGGTGCGCTGATTTCCCCATGCTGTCTCATTGCATATGTAATAGCACGCTCCTGTTCATCCACCACTTTCGCAGTAGAAACATTGCCTGCTATGCTATGAAAAGCAACAGTCAGCAACAGAAACAATATTACCTTTACAAATTTTGCCATATTCACCTGCAAATATAACAGATTCTCTCTATGAAAAGTTCTATTAAGATATATTTTAATGTATCTTAGTATTAGTAAACGGCAGACAAACAAAAAAGGCTACCCTCACAGGTAGCCTTTTTTATATCTATAAGAATAACTGTAAAATTATTCAGCTGATTCAGCTTTTGGTTCTTCAGCCTTAGGAGCTTCAGTTGCAGGAACTTCAACAGCAGCAGGAGCAGCTTCAGCAGCTTTCTTCGAACGACGAGTACGAGTAGCTTTCTTAGCAACTTTTTCTTTAGCCATGTTTTCATTGTAGTCAACCAACTCGATGAAGCACATTTCTGCATTGTCACCCAAACGGTTACCAGTCTTGATAATACGAGTATAACCACCCGGACGATCAGCAATCTTAACAGAGATTTCTTTGAACAGCTCTGTTACTGCAATCTTATCTTGCAAGTTGCTAAATACAACACGACGAGAGTTCGTAGTATCTTCTTTAGACTTAGTAATCAAAGGCTCAACAAACTTTTTCAAAGCTTTCGCCTTTGCAACAGTCGTAGTGATTCTTTTGTGCTTGATCAAAGAACAAGCCATGTTAGATAACATAGCACTTCTATGAGAAGCAGTACGACCTAAATGATTGAATTTCTTATTATGTCTCATTTTTTATTCTTTATCTAATTTATATTTAGAAATATCAGTTCCAAACGACAGATTCAGACTTTCCAGCAAATCATCAAGCTCGGTAAGCGATTTCTTTCCGAAGTTTCTGAATTTTAGCAGGTCAGTTTTGTTGAATTGTACCAAGTCGCCGAGAGTTTCTACGTCAGCAGCCTTCAAGCAATTGAGGGCACGAACTGACAAGTCCATATCAACGAGTTTAGTTTTCAACAGCTGACGCATGTGCAATACTTCTTCATCAAACTCTTCATTGCCATCAGTATCATTACTTTCAAGCGTGATCTTCTCGTCAGAGAACAACATGAAGTGATAAATCAGAATTTTTGCAGCTTCTTTCAGCGCTTCTTTCGGATGTATAGAACCGTCGGTACTAATTTCAAGTACTAGCTTTTCGTAGTCAGTCTTCTGTTCTACACGGAAGTTTTCTACAGCATACTTGACATTACGTATCGGTGTATAAATAGAGTCGATTGGAATTACATTAACATCCGTGCAATACTCGCGATTCTCATCAGCAGGTACATAACCACGGCCTTTGTTAATTGTAATATCAATCTGCATAGTTGACTTAGAATCTAAATGACAAATAACTAATTCCGGATTTAACACTTCAAATCCAGTCAAATACTTACCTATGTCACCTGCTTTAAATT
>OKSD01001116.1_pt1 | contig 27682 bp, 26 predicted proteins | sample 1601221 | NCBI WGS metagenome assembly OKSD01 (sample SAMEA3541550, study PRJEB24748) | human gut metagenome | biome: human gut; feature: human-associated habitat; material: faeces | place: China | collected 2012
TGTTCATACAACTCTTTGAAACGATAAAAACTGCCCGAGCGTGAAAAATTCTTTCAGTACGACGTCGGGGGACGGCAGTATAAGCGGCTTGTTTTTGACTTTCGCCACAATCGCCCATATCACAATCACAAGCGCGAACGCGATGAGCGGATAAAGTATGTCGAAAAATATCTTTTTCGTTTTTTCGTTTTTAAGAAAACTTTTCATTAAAACAAATTGACGGTATCCCAGTTTACGCCGGGCGCAAGGTTTTTAAGAAACGCCAGAATTTCCGCTTTCTTTTCGGCGGTGAGTTTTTCGGCGTTTACGTTGCATTTCGCAATCGAAGGCGCGGGGAACGCCGCCGATTCATAAGCGTTTGCTTTCATAAAGTCGTTCACGCTTTGCGGATTGTTTTTCACCCATTCTTTGCTTGCTTTAAGCGCAGCGAAAAGCGCGTCCATAAACGCGGCGTCGGAAGCAAGGCTCGATTTCACGAAAATGCCGGCTTGCGGATAAGTTTCTTTGCCCGAAACTTTTTTGTATTCCGCCTGCAAATCCATTTGCGCGTTGAACCCGAACTTTATTTTGAAAGTCGTTGCCGCGGGCTCGCCCACGACCGCATAATCGACGCTTTTGTTTTCGACTGCCGTTTTCGCTTGCAATCCGTCGCCGGCATATTGGACGTAAACGCTGTTTTCAGACACTTTTTCCGGGCTGTCGACGATATTTATATTGTTTTCTTTCAGAATATATCTGAAAACAATCCCGGGTACGCCCTGCTGACCGATGCAAGCGATTCTTTTGCCCCGAATTTCGTCTATTGTCAAAGTTGTTGCCGTTTCGCTTTTTCCGACAAGATAAAGACTGCCGTCAACCGCGACGCTTACGAGTTTGTAATCCGCCCCCTTGTTTATAAGTGTTGCGCCTGCATTCACGGGCATAATCACAAGGTCGGAAAGCCCTGCCTGCATCTCTTTTGCGATATTACTCGGATTTACGATTTTATAGTTTACGTTTTTGCCCGAAATCGACTTATTGTCTGTGATAAGCCTTGCGATTGCAAGCGCGGGAGTGCCTTCGGGTGCCGCAAACGTCAACGTTACATCGTTTCCGTTGCCTTTGTTGTCGTCCTTATTGCAAGCGGTCAGAAGCCCGATTGACAAAACAAGCGCGACAAGCAACATTACTGCCGTAAGTTTCTTTTTCATTTTTTTGCTCCTTTTTGGTTTAGTTTATATCAACGCTCGTGAGCGCGGATTTTACGAAAACGTTTTTGATTTTGCCGAGTTTCCCGGTGAGCGCGGATATTTCCTCGACGCTGCCTTTGACGACAACGGAAATTGCCGAAAAACCGCTTTCGCGGTCGGGAAGCCCCATTCGACCGAGTATGATTTCGGAATTTTCCGACAAAACTTTCTGCACTTCAGAAGCGACGTCCCTGTCTTCGACGACGATGCCCACAACGCCCAGTCTTTTCATATTTACTCCTTAAAAAAATCGGCATGCCGAAAAGCAAGCCGATAATAAACATATTATGCTTAAAACTTACTCTCCGACAAATCATCGATTAGGTTTTATTATGGTTATATTATACCCTATTTATTAAAAGTTTGTCAATTATTTCACATACGGCAAACGCCGTCTGCTTTTGCGGCGTCGAAAACCGCCTTGGACACCGCTTCTTTTACTCTTTTGTCAAAAGGTTTCGGAAGGATATTGTCGACGTTCAGTTCGTCGTCGGAAATAACGCCGGCGATTGCTTTGGCTGCGGCGATTTTCATGTTTTTCGTGATTTTTCGCGCTTTTGCGTCAAGTGCGCCGCGGAAAATTCCCGGGAACGCCAGAACGTTATTGACCTGATTCGGGAAGTCGCTGCGCCCCGTGCCGACAACCTTTGCGCCCGCCTGTTTCGCGACGTCGGGCAAGATTTCGGGCGTCGGGTTTGCCATGGCGAAAATAATCGCGTCTTTGTTCATGGATTTCACCATATCCGTCGTCAACAAATTGCCTTTCGACACGCCGATGAACACGTCCGCGCCTTTTACGGCGTCAGAAAGATTTCCGCGAACGTCTTCCTTATTAAAAGTTTCCGCAAGTTCTTTCTTGTGCCATTCCATATTATCGCGCGAGGGATAAAGTATGCCGTATTCGTCGGAAAGCGTAATATTTTTTGCGCCGAAGTCCCTCAAAAGCCAGGTTATCGCAGTGCCGGCAGCCCCCGGACCGTTCACGACGATTTTCACGTCTTTTATGTCTTTTTTCACGATTTTCAAGGCGTTTATAAGCCCTGCAAGGACGATTATCGCAGTGCCGTGCTGATCGTCGTGGAAAACGGGAATATCAAGTTCATCGTTAAGTCGTCTTTCGATTTCAAAGCAACGGGGACTTGAAATGTCTTCAAGGTTTATGCCGCCGAAACTTATCGAAAGGTTTTTCACGATATTCACGATTTCGTCGGAATTTTGCGTGTCAAGACAAATCGGAAACGCGTCGACGTCGCCGAACTCCTTAAACAGTACGCATTTCCCTTCCATAACGGGCATTGCGGAAAGACCGCCAAGGTTTCCAAGCCCCAGAATCGCGCTGCCGTCCGACACGACCGCGACAAGATTCCCGCGCCGCGTATAAACGTATGAGTTTTCGGGATTTTTTGAAATTTCAAGCGTAGGCGCGGCGACTCCCGGCGTATATGCCGTTGCAAGACTTTCGGCGTCACCGACTTTCACCCTTGAAATAACTTCGATTTTTCCTTTGAGTTCCTCGTGCAGTTTCAATGATTTCTGATTGTAGTCCATATTACACCTCAAATCGTATAATATCATTTTTAGCATTAAAATGCAATTTCTTGCGGTATAATAATTGACTTTTGTCGAATGTATGTATTATACTTTTACTCATTAAACCATTAAACAGGAAGATGTTATGAAACAAATTTTATCGTCAGCGTTCAACGCAAACGCCGCGGTGCTTTACGTCATAGCGGCGGTGGTAATTTTATACGTACTCGCGCAATCGATATTCTTCCTTGTCCGCGCCGTTAAACAATCGAAAAAAATCGGCATGGACAAAGGCGTTATCAGGCGCACTGCGCGTCGTGCCGCGATATTTTCAATCGCACCTGCAATAAGCATTTTCATCGGTGTGACGGCTCTCGCGCCGAAACTCGGGATTCCTTTGCCTTGGCTTCGTCTGTCGGTCATCGGAAGTCTTGTGTACGAAACGTCGGCTGCCGAAATCGGTGCAAAGTCGATGAATCTTCCGTGGGACAGTTTTTCCGCGTCGACGATCACCGCAGAACAGTTCGTAACAATCGCAATGATAATGAGCATCGGTTGTTTGCTGCCGCTCGTACTCGTTGCCTTTTTCACGAAAAAGTATTCGTCGGGAATGCTTAAAATGGAAAAGAAAGATAAAAAATGGGGCGAAATCCTTTCAACCGCAATGTTTATGGGCGTCGTAAGCTGCTTTTTCGCAACGAACTTCACAAAAGTTACAAGCGGGCTCGAAGGCTGGATTCCCGTTTTCATTATCCTGATTTCCGCGGCGGTAATGCTCATATTCGGCGCAGTTCAGAAACTCACAAAATGGCGCTGGATCAACGACTACGCCCTGCCGGTTTCTATGATTGTGGGTATGGTTTGCTCTGTTCCAATCTATAACGCCATAGTTTAAGAGGTGCATTATGAAAAACATTTCAAGAAAAAATAAATCGTATTCCGAAAACACTCACTTTTATGGCAGAATTTGGAGCATAGTGTCCGTTGTCATGATGATGGTATTCCCCATTGTCGCGGGCATCGTGTTTGACGCGTGGCCGACGGCTTCGGCAATCGGTATCGGCATTATGGGTATCCTTATTTACTGGGCTGCCGGCGCGGTGGAGTTTATCAGTTACACCCCGCTTCTCGGCGCGACCAGCATTTATCTCGGTTTTGTTACGGGCAACCTTTCCAACCTGAAAGTGCCCTGCGCGCTGTCATGCATCGACGCGGAAAACGCAAAATCGAACACGGACGAAGGCGACATCATCGCAACGGTTTCGACCGCAGTTTCGTCCATAGTAACGATTCTCGTTATAATTATCGGCGTTATCCTTATCGCGGCGACGCCCCTTGCCGACCTTCTTGCAAAACCCGCGGCGCAAAAAGCGGCGGATTACCTGTTGCCCGCACTCTTCGGCGCGCTTGCCGTCGTGTACGTTTCAAGAAATCCGAAAATTGCTTTCCCGCCGGTTATACTTATGGTCGCGTTATGTATTGCAATTCCGAAAATTGAGAGTATAATAAGTATATTGGTGCCCTTCGTCGCGATCTTCACCGTCGGCGTCGCAAGGATTATGTACAAAAAAGGCTGGCTCGGCAAGAACGAACCCGAAAAAACCGCGGTCGACGTCGAAACGAACAACGTCGCGCTTGACACCGAAGACACCGATAAATTTATCGACGAACTTGATAATAAATAATTTTTACAGGTGATATATATGTCAAAAAAAGTATTTATCAACGCAAATTTGTGGGACGGATACGCCGATAGCGTTTTCAAAAAATGCGCTATTTTCGTTGTCGGCGACAAAATCGCAAAAATATCTTACGACGAAAAACCCGACGTTTCGGGATACGAAGTCATCGACCTCAACGGCAAATACGTTACGCCGGGACTTGTCAACCCCCACGTCCACCTTTTCGGCACGGGTATGCCCAGCAAGGTCATTTCGGGCGGCGGCGCACAAAAACTCGTGATGAAAATCGTGAAAACGAAACTCGGCGACAAAATCCTTGACGCCCTTGTAAAAAGCGCGGCAAGACAACAGTTATTAAGCGGCGTTACGACTCTGCGAGCAGTTGGCGACTTCAAATATTCAGACGTACGCCTTCGCGATAAAATCAATTCGGGCAAAGTGCAAGGTCCTCGCCTTCAAGTGTCGGGCCCCGCAATCACCGTTCCCGGCGGACACGGCGACGGCACGTTCTCAATGACTTCCGACACCCTTGACGGTCTGCGCGCGCTTGTCAGACAAAACAAGGAACGCGGCGTCGACTTCATTAAAATCTGCGTCACGGGCGGCGTAATCGACGCAAAAGTCAAAGGCGAACCCGGCGAAGTCAAAATGAGCCTTGAACAAACCAAAGCGGTTGTCGACGAAGCGCATAAGCTCGGTCTTCGCGTCGCGTCGCATACCGAAAGTTTCAAAGGCGTTGAAATCACGGCGGCGGCAGGCGTCGATACCGTTGAACACGGCGCACCCTTAACCCCCGAGATGGCTGCCGAAATGAAAGCGACGAACTCCGCAATGGACGTTACTTATTCCCCCGCGCTCCCCTTAAAAATGCTCGATCCGTCAATAACGCTCCTTGATCCGATTTGCGTGTATAACACCGAAATCGTTGTGAGCAATATGACGAAAGGCGCGAAAAACTGCATCGACGAAGGCATACTTCTCGGCATGGGCACGGACAGTTCCTGCCCGTTCGCAACGCAATACAATATGTGGCGCGAGGTCGTGTTCTTCCAAAAATGTGTCGGCGTGTCGAACGCGTACGCTCTTTCAGTCGCAACGCTGAACAACGCAAAACTTATGGGGCTTGATAACGTGTGCGGCACCGTCGAAGAAGGCAAAAGCGCGGATATGATTGTGATGAGCAAAAACCCGCTTGACGACCTTACGGCACTGCGCGATCTGGACAAAGTTATCGTCCGCGGCGAAGTTATTGACAAACCTTTGCCGAAGCGCAACGAAACAATCGAAAAGGAACTCGATGAAATTACAAAAAAGATTTAATTTTTGATAAAACATAACAAAAATCCCGCAAAATTTGCGGGATTTTTTGTATGATTTGTTGTTTTTTATTTAAAGTTTGTAAGGACGTTTCTGTAAAAGTCAACGCCTTGCGTGAGGGAATCGACTCCGATACGCTCGTTGTAGCCGTGGCACGCGCCGAGTTCCTCGGGACTTACCAAAAACGGGGTGAAACGAAGCGCCGTGCTGCAAATGTCCTGCATATATCTGCAATCCGTGCCGCCCGCGATAAGGTAAGGCGCAAGGACGGTATCGCCGTACGTTTTGTTGATCATATCGACAGTGAATTTATAGCCTTCCGACTTCGTATCGGTGCAGGGACTTGCGTCGCGCGTGTTCAGCACCTCGATTTCGATATCGTATTTTTTGGCAACTTTTTCAAGTTTTTTCATGCACTTATCATGCCCTTCCTGCGGCGAGAAACGAAGGTTTGCAAGCACCCATGCCGCGTCGGGAATATTGTTGCTTGCGTGGCTGCCTTCCGCCATCGTGAACACCATCGTCGTGGATAAAAACGCCTTGACCTGCGACGAAAGACTGTCGGGCAACACTTTAAGAGCAAGCGGCAAAATATGATATGCGTTTTTTACAAGCGGACGAAGCGCGGGCTTTACCGCTTTTGAAAGATCCTTGAAAAGTTCTTTTAGAATGGGCAATACTTTCACGTCGAAAATATTGTGCTTTTCATTGTAAAGTATGAATTTTGCAAGGCGCACGAACGGCGTGTTTTTGGGCGGCGCACTGCTGTGTCCGCCTTTGCTTCTGGCGATGAATTTGAAGTCGGCAAAGCCTTTTTCCTGAACGCCGATAACGCCCGCGTTTTTAACAAGGAATTTTTTGAACGGTTCTTTTGAAACCATACCGCCGCCCTCGTCAATGACAAGCACGGGTTTTACTCCCAAAGTTTCGGAAAGATATTTGGCTTCCGCAATCGCACTGCCGCCCGAGTTTTCCTCGTCGTCGCCATAGCAAAAATAAATATCCTGTTCGGGCACGAAGCCTTCGTTTATGAGTTCGTTTGCGGCAACCATACTGCCAAAGACCATGCACTTGCAGTCGACCGCGCCGCGCCCCCAGATTTTCCCTTCTTCGATTGCGCCGCTGTAAGGCGGATATTTCCAGCCTTTGGGATCTTCTTCGGGAACGACGTCCTGATGCGCCATAAGTACCAGCGGACGGTCGTGCTTTTTGCCCTCCCACTTGATAATCATTGCGTTGTTGCGGACGTTGAAACGCGGAAGCTTTGAAAATTCAGGCGCGATTTCCCACATTATTGCGTGCAAATCGTCAAAGTGTTTCTGATCGCAACCCGTTACGGTCGGACACTGCAACATACGCGAGAATTGTTTTGCATACAAATCTTTTTTTTCGTACGACATAAGTTTCTCCTTATAAATTTCTCCTTAAAACTTTTTATCTTTGAAGTAATAGATTTCGTCTTTTTCGGATATTTCGCGAAGGACGCGCGCCGGGTTTCCGACAGCGACGACGTTGGACGGAATATCTTTTGTGACGACCGCCCCCGCGCCTATGACCGAGTTGTCGCCGATGGTTACGCCGGGCAATACGTTCACGCCCGCGCCGATCCATACGTTATTTCCGATTTTCACGTCGGCGTTGTATTGAAGACCTTTCAATCGGCACTTCGGGCTTACGGGGTGTCCCGCGGTGATTATCGAAACGTTGGGTCCGATCATTACGTTGTCGCCGATTTCGATTTTCCCGTCGTCGACGAGCGTAAGATTAAAATTACTGTAAAAGTAATCGCCGATGAAAACGTGCTTTCCGCCCCAGTTCGCGAAAAACGGTTGCGTCACGACAGGTTGTTTCCCGATCGCGCCGAAGCATTTCCTAAGATACTCTTCTTCGCGCTTATCGCCGTACGGCAATGCGTTATAGGCTTTCATCGCGTTAAGATACTCAAACTGTTCGGAAACGAGTTCTTTGTCGTTGGGGTCGTAAACCTGCCCCGCAAGCATTTTTCCCTTGTTTGTCATAGTCGTTAAATCGAGCCTGTTGACCTTCCTTCTCTGAGGTTTTTATAAAGCGCACCCGTCTCCTGGAAGTCAAGTTTTTTCTCGGAATCGGGACCGATCTGGTAATTGCCCTCCTTATAGCTGTACACGTACAACGGATAACGAACGTAAGGTTTCAGTACCGAGTTGAACGCAATCTGGAATAAGCCGGTAAGCGACGATCCCGTGATCGTGACCGAGTGTCTTGCGTATCCCGCATTTTCAAAGTCGCGTACTATGCCGTCGGTAACGGGCGCGGTCATGCCGAGAACGGCGATGCCGAGATGCACGTATTCCTGACCGTTGAAAGTATGCCTTACTCCTGAATATTCGGGCTGTAAAAGTTCGTTTGCGATAATTTGCGCGCCTGTCGTGCCGACGATAGCGTCGACGCTTTCAATGCCTGTTGACGGAACCAATCCGCTTGTCGACGAAAAGTCTTCGATATTGATCCAGTTGTAAATATCAAGGAAGCCTTCAACGTTGATAAAGTGATCCTTGTATCCCGTTTTTTTCATATCTTCCCACGTCGAGCCTTCGGGATAACCGACGACATTGCCGCTTTCGTCTTTTCTGTTTTTGTCCCTTTCAAAATCCGTCTGCACGAAAATCGGCATAAGCGCGCTGTGCGTGAATACGGTATTTTTCAGCGTAACGTTTGCAGGGAGTCTTCCGTACGTCGAGGTGTTGCCCGACATCGGGATAAACAACGAGTTCGCCGACGAGTTTCTGAAAATGCAGCCTTCGATATTGACGTCCGCGCCGGCGATTTCCATGACGGTTTTTGCGTTCTCGAAAATGCAGTACTTGAACGAGATGTTGTTTATCGTTTCGTTATTTTTCGTTTCGTCGTCGTAATTCTCGATTTCGTACAGAATCCTCACGCATCTTCTGGATTTTTCCCATTGTAGAAGCCCGTTCTTTGCCTCGGGATCGTTGTATCCCATACGCAAAATCGTGTTTTCGATGTGAACGTTGCTTGTCTCGATTTTCAACAATTCATTGAAATAATCGTTTTTGCGGTCAATCATATCCTGTTCGTTGTAGCATACGATAAAGCCGTTGCCGTACATGCTCGTACCTTCCTGCATGGTGATTCTGGACGCGTCCGTATTGTTGTCCGCACGAATTTCAAGTTTGCCGCCGGCAGTCGAATCCTTGACGTAAATCGCAACGCTTTCTTTTTTCTCGTGCAACGCCTTTTTCAGCTGCGTTTCGTTGCTGACGGTATAGCCGTCGATGACGTTCAGCACGTACGTTGCGACGACGGGCATGTTGTCGTACATCGGATATTTTGCCTTTATGGTAATTATTACCTTGTTTTTAAGCCCTTTCTTGTCGTCGGGCATTTTATCATTCAGGACAAGTTTGTTGTAACTGCCTTTTTCGTCCGAGAATTTGGCAATGCTTTCGTCGGAAGTCGAAAACTCAAAGTTTTCAAAGTCAACGTCCTTCGGATAGTTGAAGTCCATATAGAACGAATAAGGGGAAGTTTCGGTGCAATCGGCGTTGAAAATCTTGTTGCCGAACACCGTTTCTGCGGCGACACCTCGTTTTGCGTCGGTGGCGTTCAAAGCAAGGTTGATTGCAAAGACCGGCGTAACGACTTTGAGTTCGACCGTGCTGCAAGTTTTATTTGTCGTTCTGTCTTTCGCCAGAATTTTGACGTCGCCTTCCTTGTTAGGCTCAATCATAGCGACGTTGCCGACATTGCTTTCTTTGCCCAATTGGTCAAATTGTTCAATATTGACGATGGGCGAACCGGGGGCGATATCGTTTGACGAAAAATCCACCTCGGGTACGCCCGATTTTTCGGGATTGCGATAAACGACTTCAAGGTAAATCGGCAGACCGCGTTTGACGATATATTCAACCTCGTCGCCGTTTTTGTTGTAAAGTTTTTGAAGAAGGATATCGTAGTTTTTGAAAACGATATCGTCGTCGCTGAGCGCGTCGACCTTGATTGCCGAAAACGTTTTGCCGTTTACGGTAACCGTGGCGACCGTTGCGTTTTCGTCAAAATTAAGCGTTCCGTCCGATGAAAGCGTGCCGCCCGCGACTTTTACAGACGTGAAATCGCTCACGTTCATATAGTTTTTGACGTTGACAGTGTCCGCGGTATAGCAGTAACTTTCCCCTTTGAAGACGCCGTTATTAACTTTCACTTTGACGGACGTTCCGATGCCGGTGTCGTTTGAAGAAACCGAAATCGTCGTTTCGCCCGCGCCTTTTGCCGAAAGAATACCGTTTTTGTCAACTTCGACGATTCTTTCGTCGGCGGACTTCCAGGTTACCGTTTTGTCGCGTGCGCCGCCGGGCGTGAAAATGGGGTTGACAAGAAGTCTTTCGCCCGTGTCCATTGAAATCACGTCTTTTTCGGAAAGTTTGCTGCTGCTGCCGTACGGCATAAGTTCGATTTTTGTGACCTTGTCGCCGACGACCTTTACGGAGCACGTTGCAAATTTATTGCCTTCTTCCGTCGTAACTTTCACGATGAACGAGCCGTAGCCGTAAACCGTAACGACGCCGTTGTTGTCGATCGTTGCGATGTCTATATGGTTTGTATCGATATGTTCTTTCAGTTCTTTGTCGGACAAATCGGCACAGTCCTGACAGGGATCGTCTTTTGCGTAAACGAACGGAATGTCGCTGTGTTGTTCTTCGATTGACCAGGTGAGATTGTGGTTTTTCGCAAGGCGCGGATAAACGGTCGCTTTCAACGTGTCGATTGTGTTGCCGTTGTCAAGCGAAAATTCGATATTGTTTTCGTTAAGTTCCACCCTGTCGACGGGCAGATATGAATTTTTGGAAATAATGTTTGTGGTGAGAAGTACCGACGCAACGATAATAATCGGGATAAGAATCAGTACTCCGATAAGGACTTTTTTCATTAAGCCTCCGAGGTAATTTGTTTCTTTGATGACTTTGATATTATACCACTTACTTAAAATTAAGTAAAGAAATATACGATATTACTATTTTGCGCGCATAAAGATAAAACGTCGGAAAACCCGACGTTTAATACTATTTTGTTGCAAAAAATTGAATATTTTTCAAAATAATCGGATAATTTCACCGTTTTCCCTATTATTTTGTCAAAAAACAAGCGATGAAAACCGAAAACTATCTGTCCGTTTCAAAAAAGGATTTATGCTCGATATCGTCAAGCGGTAGCATTTTCGTGTCGAACGTGCCGTCGTCGTAAATTTCGATAATCGTACCGCCGCGCTCAGTATGACGTTTGTCGATGCCCTTATATGCAAGATAATCGACGCTCATTCCGTACGTCAGACGAATACCCTTATAAGTCAAAGAAAGCGTGTTCAGATGGTCGTGTCCCATAAACATGCCTTTGCAGCTTCCGAACTTTACCATTTCGTTGAAAAATTTGCCCTCGACGGTCTTCGGGTATCCGAAATAATTGTCCTTTTCACCGACGAATCCGTGATGATAAATTACGCTCTTGTCGCCGCGATAAAACTTCTCCCACGCTTCCCGAAACTCTTTTGGCGGGATATGGAAAAACGCAAGCGAATTTACTTCTTCGGGTTTTTTACCACACTCCGCGCCGATAATTTTAATCGTGTTTTTGTACCATTCGATCTGGTCGTCGTGAATAATATCGAAACCGCTGAAAAAGTTCCAGGTAAGATAGGCGTTGCTGTCGATAAACATAAGCACGGTATTGAGAGTGCCGTCTTCGTTCAGCACGGGGATATGATAATTTCCGTCGCCCGTCAGGTTTTCGTCGCCGTGGGAAAAATAACAATTCTTGCACGAAGAATAAAAATCGCCGATCTTTTTCTTGCTTGCCGTCGCCCAGACTTCGCTGTCGTGATTGCCGAAAACCACCGTCCATGGTTTTCCGAGTTTTTCCATACAGGCGGCGAATTTTTTGCTGGATTTGAGGTTGTTGAAACTGCCCTGCAAAAGCCAGGGAATGGGGTACACCATATCGCCCGTTACGATGACGAAATCGGCGTCCGAAGCGTTCACGATTTTTTCAACCGCTTGAAGCGCGAGCTTGTCTTTTTTTCTTGTCGAATACGAGCCGCCGATATGAATATCCGTGAGCTGCAAAATTTTAAGCGGCACACCTTTTTTCTTCGTAATATTTGTAATTCCGTTGATATTTTCGATTTTTGCGTTCATTTTCGTTCAATTTTTGTCATTTTCGGATTCGTCGTTTTCAACGGTGCCGAACGCACTTCCGAACTCTTCGTCAATCTTTTCGTCGCTTACTTCGACCACGTTTCCTTCATCGTCCAGAACCTGCGGAACAACGACGTCTTTTTCATCGACTTTGCCGTAAAGTTCGGCGACAAGCGCATCCCTTTCCGCGGTTTCTTCGTCGGTCAACTCGACGCCTTTCTTCCTTGTGTCGATGAAATATCTTATTCTTGCAAGTTTCTTGTTGTCAACCTTATACTTGAACGACGCGTAAAGCGCGATGGCGATAAGTATGGCAACCGTGATACCCATAACGAGCCTTATTGCAAGCAACGCAGCGTCCGACTGCTCAATATATTTCGTCGTGTCGTTTGTTTTATTTTCATCATAAAACCATCCGAGTATCCATCCGGAAATACCGACTGCAAGCGCACCGCCGACCTTTCTTGCAAGCGTCATCATGCCGCTGTACGTACCGGTTGAGCGGTCGCCCGTCGCCATTTCGCCAACGTCCACCGTATCAGGGAAAATAATCCACGGCATCATTTGCGCGCCGCCAAAGCCCAAGCCCATAATAAGCGCAACGATGGGGATAAGAATCGGAGGCGTCCAGGACGGCTCCATAATCGCAAACATTATGCCACCGAAAATGTAAAACGGCAGCCCCATGCGGAATGCGAACTGTTTGTTCTTTTTGTCCATCATTTTGCGAGCCAGCGGGAACATTACGACAGCCGCAACCATAAGCGGTGCGATAATGAACATCGACGAAATCGGAATGCCGAAAAGATCGCGCCCGTGCCATACGTCTGTTGCGTAATAAACCGCAAGATAACTTACAACGTCCATACACGCAAACGCCGAAACGTACATCACGATATGCCAGCGATACGACCTGTTTTTATAAGGTTTTGCATAACTGTTAATAAACTTTTTCGCATCGAATTTTTCAACCGCCGTCGTGGGTTTGATACGCTCTTTTACGAAAATCGAGCAAATTATAAGTCCACCGCCGAAAAGCGTGCCGAAAATAATCGAAATCGAAAGCCAGAATTCTGTCGTATTGATGTGCGGCATGAACAGCCAGCCGTCTGCGGAAATCAAAGATTCGATAAACAAAAGCGGCAATACGTACGCAAGCCCCGAAGCCGCGGCGGTAAAGATAAGTTTCACCGTGTTGGCGTTGTTTCTTTCACGGAAGGACGGGGATATGTCGCTTGACATCGAACAGTACGGAACCTGCGACAACGTCGAACAAGTGTTCCATAATAAATACATTATCAGCATATACGCGATAAATCCGTTTGTCGAAACGCCCCAGTCTTTCACGGGCATAAACAGCAGGAATATCGACACGATAATCGAAATGCCGCCCGCAAACATATACGGCTTGCGTCTGCCCCATCTGCCGCGCGTGTTGTCGCTGATAAAGCCCATCACGGGGTCGGTAACGGCGTCCCACAACTTCGCAATCATAAATATCGTCGTCGCGATTTTCATCGGGATGCCCATCGTCGTCATGTATTTGACAAGAATACACGACATCAGCGCAACGCCGCCGCCGTCCATAAGACCGCCTATGCCGTAACAAATTTTCTCTTTAAGCGGCACTCTGTCTTCGGGCAAGATATAGTTCGCGTCGCCGGGGACAGCCACCTGTTTTTCCTTCTTCTTCACGTTGTACCTCATACAAAAAGATATATTAATAATATCATATCATTTGTTTTGACACAAGCAACAAAAACCTACTTGCCGATTTATCTTTTGTAAAATTTCCGCAAAGTTTCAAAAACAAAACAAAAAACCGAACCGTGTCGTTGGTGGAAAACCCAAGAATTTGAACCCAACCATATAAAAACGCACACCAAATCGGTTGTGCGTTTTTTGTTTGCGCTTAATTATTATCCTAACAGTTCTTTTTTCTTGCGTTGAATTTTTGGTTTATTTATTTTATCGGTGAGGTAATAACTCATATCAAGTAGCATTTTGATTTTGTCGTCGGGGATGGTGCCGTCAAGCGCAACCGTTATCCAACTGCCCTTTGACATATGATAGGCGGGGAAAAATCCGCTTTCGCACAGGAGCGAGCCGACAAGAACCGAGTCGCACTTCAAATTCACGACGTCAATAAGTTCCTCGCCGTCAAGACCAAGTCTGAATTTCGGCACGTCCATGACAACGGCAAACCACTTTTTGCTGTTTGCATGGCGAAACACCTCGAAATTTGGGTAAATATACCACGGGAAATCAGCGCAAGCGTTATAGTTATCTAATACAAAACTTTCAAATTCGCAACGATTCATATAAAATAGGTTTATTTATTAAGAAGATACCGATCATTGTAAAAGCAATGATATAGATATTATGCGATTACCATTTTATGTTTATTAAATAACAATCACATTCCCGATATAAAAAGAAAAAGTCCGTTATTGGACCTTCTCTCTTTTCTAAAAAGTTTATGTTCTTTTTAGTTTGGTTCTGGTGGAGATAACGAGATTCGAACTCGTGACCTATGCGTTGCGAACGCATCGCTCTACCAACTGAGCCATACCCCCACGGGCAATTTACAAATAGCATTATAATAAATACGCAAAAAAAATGCAAGCATAATTACATAAATCGTTTTACAAATTTTAATTGTTATGGTAAAATATTCTTCACTTGGAGGCATGGCTCAGCTGGTAGAGCATTCGCTTCACATGCGAGGGGTCACAGGTTCGAGTCCTGTTGTCTCCACCAAAATAAAAGCCCATCAATCGTGATGGGCTTTTATTTTGGTAAAAACAACTTATGGGCGAGAACCCGAAAACTTGTTTTCGGCGTTCGGCGGTTGCTTGCAACCGCTTGCGTTATGCACTGTGTATATCGTAGCAGACACTTTGTGTCGCTGCGCTGTTTATTTTTATTCTTCACTATGCAGAGCAGCCCCTGTTGTCTTTTGTTTCAACAACGGACTCGAATGGCGATTATTATCGTCTTTGCGCAATGTTTGCGCAACCTGTGACCAAGGTCACACTGCACGCGATTGACCTTTGGTAACAATCGCTGTTGACGAGTCCTGTTGTCTCCACCAAAATATAAGACGCGTACACTATACGCGTCTTATATTTTAATTTAATTTGTATTTTTCCATTGCCTCATTCCAATTTGCCAACCGACTTTTAACATCACAAATGGTTTCAGGGTTTAATACGTCCATATCGTCGCTAAAAAATAGCCGCTCGTTTTCATTAAAATCTTCAACGGTTGCTATGGAGCCGAGCCTGCGTAAAAGAACATTATAAAGTTGGAATTCGGTTTTCATCTCGTTTTCCAATCGGAAAAGAATGTATGCGCTCGTCGGGACTCCGTTTTCAGAAACAGCATTGTAGCCACTTTTTTCAAGACTAATCGCCATATCGTTACGCTTTGCATATACGCATAGCGCATTATAGTCCTGCGCAACTACCATATTATAAATTCTATCAATATAGTCTTCCTTTGACAGACTGAAATGTGCAATTTCGTCAAATTCGGCACCATCGATACATTCCGTAAAGTCTTGAATCGAAACATTTTCAAACTCTATGCCCTGTTTTAACGGAATACTTATAAATGACATATAATTTGAATAAATATATCCTGCTTTTTCGATTACTTCGAATTCAACCAAAGCGGATTTTTTGTTAAGGTAAATATTTCCAACCGACAATGCGGTTCTGGCATTGAATTGTTTTGTAATTTTTCCGTCGTCGATTATCGAATAATATTTTCTACGGAACAATGTTTTTAATGTCTTTACGACGTTCCAATAATTTTTTTCATCTGTTTTAGCAGACGCAACTTCTTCGGAATCCGAGGCGTTTATAATAATACTTGCAGGATCTTTATCGGTATCGATAAAGTTTTCTACTTTCTTTTTTGCGGCGTCGCTCTTTGCTTTTTCCTCTTTGCTTAAATTCTTATAGACTTGACGAGATTCATTATTACTACCAAAAATTAAACCGGTCTTTAACAAAAAATAGAATCCGCCACCCGCCACACCTAAAATGACAAGCGTTACAATGAAAATTGTTGTTATCTTCTTTCCCTTACTCATAATTATATTATAAGTTACCGACAATAACTTGTCAAATTGACTTTTTTCAAACAATTCATCTCATAAATAAAAAGGACGGCGATGAAGCCGTCCTTATATTGTAAATAATTTAGTCTTTGATGAACGCCGAGAAGGCAAGGTGCGCCGAATATATGTCCGCTTTGCTTATGAGTTCGTAAGGCGCGTGCATCGAAAGCACGGGCACGCCGACGTCGACGGTTTCGATATTGTTTTTGGCGATGTATTTCGCAACGGTTCCGCCACCGCCGAGGTCGACTCTTCCGAGTTCCGCGGTTTGCCAGATTACGCCGTTTTCGTTGAAAAGTTTTCGGACGTATCCTACGAATTCGCAAGACGCGTCGTTGCTGCCCGATTTGCCGCGTGCGCCGGTGAACTTGCACATTGCGACGCCCTTATTCACAAAACTTGCGTTGTTGTCTTCAAAGCAGGACGCGAAGTCGGGATCGTAGCCTGCGGTAACGTCCGCCGAAAGGCAAAGCGAGTTTTCGCGAAGTACCGACGGCAATACGCCGAAGTTTTTGGCGATTTCGTCCAGAATGTCGGTGATAATCACGCACTGCATGCCCGACGTGCCTTCCGAGCCGATTTCTTCCTTGTCGGCAAGGATCGTCATAACCGTTCTGTCGGTTGCTGTGTCGAGGGTTGCCGTGATTTCGGGATAAGCGCAAACTCTGTCGTCGTGACCGTATCCCGCGACGAACGCCCTGTCGAAACCGACGTCGCGAGCCTTCAAAGCAGGCACGACTTCGAGTTCCGCAGACAAAAAGTCTTCCTCGCTCATTCCGTACTCTTTCATAAGGATTGAAAGCACGTTTTTCTTTACGGCGTCTTTGTCTTCGCCGGAAATGGATAAGCCGCCGACAACAAGATTCATATTTTCCGCGTCGAAGCCTTCGCCGATTGTCTTTTTGACCTGCTCCTGCGAAAGGTGCGGCAGAAGGTCGGTGATATAAAACACGGGATCCGTATCCTTTTCGCCGATTTTAATGTTGATTTTCGTGCCGTCCGCTTTCACAACGACGCCGTGCAACGCAAGAGGAATCGTGAGCCATTGATACTTTTTGATGCCGCCGTAATAATGCGTTTTCAAAAAGGCAAGTTCGCTCTTTTCGTAAAGGGGGACCTGTTTCAGGTCAAGACGGGGGCTGTCGACGTGCGCGACGAGAATTCTCACACCCTCTTTGATTTTTTCCGCGCTGCCCGCTTTAACGATGAACAACGCTTTGCCGCGGTTATTGAAATAAAGTTTGTCGTGCGGATTGATTTTGTCGCCGAGCTTATATTCCTTATAGCCCGCTTTTTCCAGCATTTCGACGGTATATTCGACGGTTTCCCTTTCGGTCTTGCCGTTGTCGAGAAAACGTTTGTAGCCCTCGGAATAATCGAAAATCGCCTTTAAGGTATTTTCGTCAGCCGATTTATAAATATTTTTTCTTTCGTATGTGGAATACATAAAAACGCTCCTAAAATAATGATTATTTATATCTTATCACAATAAGTATTCAAAGTAAAACAAATTAAAAGTCAATTATCGACAAGGCTTTACGACTTTACAAAAATCAACTACTATGCCGACAGATAATAATACAAGCGAGCCTCTTTCATAAAAGCGATGAAATATCGGCGTTTTGACAACGTTCGTATTATTATCTGTCGGCATTGTATCATAAAAGAGTTTTGAAAAACTCGTTCGCGACCTTGTAGCCGATTTCGGGGACGGTGCGGCAGGTGCTGTGATCCGCCCATTTCAATATCGCGATCTTGCTTGATTTTATGTTTTCGTGAAGATACACGGTGTCTTCGAGTTTCACGATGTCGAATTCCCCCGCGACGATATATGCCGGCGTTGTGATTTTATTAAGTTGTTCTTCCGAAAAGTCGGGCTCTTCGATCATAATCCGATAAAGCGGATCGTTGGTTTTTTTGTATTTCCTTTTCGCCCACATCGTGAAGTACGAGCGCATGCCCGCAGGACGAGAATTTGCGCCGAATGCGACAAAGCCTTTTAAGAGCGTCGGGTAATCCATTGACATCTGAATTGCGATTATACCACCGTCGCTGTGTCCGATAACAAGCGGTTTTTCAATGTTCAGCGCGTCGATAAACGCCTTGTAGTCGCTTGCCATAAGTTTGTACGACAGTTCGTCCGACGTGCCGCTTTTGCCCTGATTGCGACTGTCCGGCGCATACACCCGATAATCGTTTGCGAAATATCGCATAAGTCCCAAAAGTTCCTCGTGCGAGCCGCCGTTGCCGTGAATAAGTATCAGCGGCGAGCCTTTGCCCATTACGGCATAATGCATATTTATACCGTTGACTTCGACGTCGTATTCTTCGGGATCGCCCGAAACAGCATTAGGGACACCCGATTTTTTAACTTTTATGAGATTGTATTTGCCGCTTTTTGCTGTCACCGCGATCAGCCACGACGAAACGCCGATAATCGCAGCGACAAGTATGACCGTGATAATTATTGCCGCCATTTTTCCTTTTCCGTATTTCTTCATATAATAATCATACAACAATTTTTCTTATTGTCAAAACGAATGACAAAAAAAGACGGGCATCTGCCCGCCTTTGTTTTGTAAAAAATGACGATTTATACGCGAAGTATCGCTCTGATAATTCCGTTGTCGCCGTCGCAGAATTTTCCGATCCAGTTGCCGTGTCCGTCGGTCTGATGACCAAGCATACCAAGTGAGCCCGAAATAATAAGCAACAATACGACGACGAATAATATCGCGCCAAGCCCGATAAGCTGCCATTTTCTCGGCAAATCGTGAATGACGACCGCCGCAACGTAAAACGGAACGTACCCGATAAGGAAAAGTATGAACGGGAAGTTCGGTTGCCACCAGGGTTTTTCCCAGGTAAGAACGTTGCATTTGTTCAGCAAAATTTCAATGATGACCGCAGCAATGCTTCCAAAAACGATGACGCCGATACGACCGAGAATTGCTTTTACCTTCGTCTTGTATTCTTCGGGCGTAAGTTCCGACTTTTTCTTGTTCGCCTTATAATACATATTGTTCGGATCGTCAAGCCAGTTCTTGTTGGCGTCGAAAAAGCCTTGTCCCTCGTATCCTTCGCTCGTTTTGAGAAGTTTGCAAGTGAGCATACCAAGAATGAAGAACATAAAGGATATTTCGATATTGTACCCGACAAGGATTTGCAACGCGCTGCCGCCTGCCGCCGTCGTGCCCCATACGGGCTGTCCGGTCGTGGCGTAAACCATTGCGTTCCAGGTTTCGTTGAAAACGTCCCAAAGCCAGAATGCCGCCGCGCCGAATACGACGCTGAAACGTTTTTGCCTGATTTCATTGACTATGAGAAAAAGCCATATGACGAAAAGCGGCACAATGTACCATTTCAATCCGAAAACGGGATCGTTCGGGCATTGCATTGCCTGTTCAAGCATTTCGGGCGTCGTGGTGTGCGGACGCGATAATGCAAGTGTCAATAACATAATTGTTCCCTCCTATTTGTTATTATACGTACATTATATCACAAATTATATTGTTAGGCACAAAACGTTAAATTTAAATAAAAAAATACGACAACCCTTTCGGATTGTCGTGAAAACCAAATTAGTTTTTGTACATACGCTTGCGCGCTGCTTCTGCCTTTTTCTTGCGTTTTACGCTGGGCTTTTCGTATGCTTCGCGTTTACGAAGATCGCCGATGATACCGTCACGCGCACATTTTCTCTTAAAACGGCGGAGAGCGTTATCGATCGATTCATTTTCACCGACTTTAACAGTTGACATCTTTTATTCACCGCCTTTTTTGAGTATTTGTTGCAAGCAACATTATTTATTATATAAATTCATTTCCATTTGTCAAGCGAAAATTACTTTTACGCCATATTCTCCGAAAGTTTTTCGCCGCCTAAAATATGGATATGCAGATGCGGCACGGATTGACAGCCGTCTTCGCCTTTGTTCGACACGATGCGGAAACCGTTTTGAAGCCCGAGTTCGTCGGTCATTTTTCCGAGTTTCAACAGCATTCTCGAAAGAGTCGCCGCCTGTTTTTCGTTCATTTCGGTGATATCCGCAAAATGCTCCTTCGGGATCATAAGGTAATGGATTTTCGCCTGCGGATTGATGTCCTTGATGATAATCATATCTTCGTCTTCATAAACTTTTGTCGAGGGGATTTCACCCGCGATAATCTTGCAAAATACGCACATACTATTCTCCTTTCGCTTGTTTTTTATAATAATTTTACATTAAACCGTCAAAGATTTGCGCTTTTCCGGTGATTTTTCTGATTTCATCGGGTTTTGCGGTTTTGTCGTAAAACCTTATGTAATTTTCGCTGTACCCGGCGCAATAGCCGTTTTCGTACTCCTCAAAAAGCACTTCGTGAGTCGCGCCGACGTTCTTTAATAAAAAGTCCTTTTTAAGGTTTTCTTTGATTTCCAGCATTTCTTTCATACGACCGTCGATTACGGACGAGTCAAGCGGTTTATACTTTTTATAAGAGGCCGTGCCCTTTCTCGGCGAATACGGGAAACAGTGGACGTCCGAAAATCCGACGCTTTTCACAAATTCTTTTGAAATTAAAAATTCCTCGTCCGTTTCGGTCGGGAAACCTACGATAACGTCGGTCGTAATGCCCGCAAGCGGAAAATACTTTCTTATGAGCCGCACCCTTTCAAGGTAATCTTTTGTTTTGTAATGGCGGTTCATCGTCCTTAACACTTCGTCGCTGCCGGACTGCAATGAAAGATGAAAATGCGGACAAAAGTGTCTGAGCCCTTTCAATGCGTTCAGCAATCCGTCGTCGATGATATTCATTTCAAAACTGCCGAGGCGGATTCGCTTATCGACGTCCGAAAGCGCAAGTATAAGGTCTTTGAGCGACAACCCGATATCCTTTCCGTAGGACGAAATATCAATGCCCGTAAGCACGATTTCTTTTATGTTTTCGGGCACGCTTCTGACTTCTTCCACGACTTTGTCAAGCGCGCGGCTTCTGCTTCTTCCGCGAACGTACGGGATCAGACAATAACTGCAAAAGTTGTTGCAGCCGTCCTGAATTTTGACGTACGCCCTTGTCCTGACGTTTTCGGCAAAGCCCGATTCTTCGTAACTTTTCGGAATATCTTCAACGTTGACGCCGTTTTCGGGAAGTAACGACAGCAAATCTTTTTTCGCGGTGCCCGAAACGTATACGACGCCGTCTTTTTCAAACTGTTTTGCGTTATTTTCGGACGCGCAACCGCAAATGAGAATTTTTGCGTCGGTGTTTTGTTTTTTCACGCGCGCGACGCACTGACGGGATTTTTTCTCCGCCTCTGCGGTAACAGCGCAGGTGTTTATTACGTAATAATCGGCTTTTTCCAGGTTTTCGGTAACTTCGTAGCCGCGCTCGATAAGTTTATTGATTATCACGTCGCTTTCGTATCGGTTGACTTTGCAGCCGAGCGTGAATACGCAAACTTTCATAAAAGCCCTCCCGTTTTCAGTTGCACGAGAGTCGTCGCGACAACCGACGCCGTTTCCGCGCGCAATATGCGCTTTCCGAGCGATACGGTTTTAATTCCATTTTCTTTTGCAAGCGATATTTCTTTTTCGGAAAAACCGCCTTCGCTGCCGACAAAATACGATTTAACGTCGGACGGAATTTCATTAACCGACAAATCGCAGTCGCCTTCAAAAAAGATAATACCGTTTTTGGCGGCGTTTACGGCGTTGTCGAAAGTCGAAAGTTCCACCGTTACTTCGTCCGCCCTGTCGCATTGTTTCAACGCTTCTTTTGCGATTTTATTAAGCCTTTCAAGGTTGACGTCCTTTTCGATGACAAAGTCGCTTGTGAAAAAAACGACGCGGCTCACGCCGAGTTCCACCGCCTTTTGCACGATGAAATCGTTTTTGCCGAGTTTGCAACTGCCCTGATATAAGGTGATTTTGTTTTTCGGCGTCGCGGGGTTTTCAACCTTTTCCGACACTTTGACACATAAGCGGTCTTTTTTGATTTCGGTAATAACGCCTATGTAATCGTATCCGTCGCCGACGTTCACGATGACCGAAAAGCCTTGTTTTTGGCGCAGGACTTTCACGGCGTAGTTAAACTCGTCGCCGAAAATTTCAAAAACGCCGTCGTTAAAATCGTTTAAGTTTGCGTGTAAACGTCTAATTTCCATTATTTTTTGAATTCAAGCGCGTTCCATTCGCCATCGCGAACGTGTCTGACGAATTTGAAACCGCAGTTTTCATAAGCACTTTTTACTTCGTCCAATCTTGCGTGTATAATGCCCGACAGAATTATCGTGCCGTCGTCTTTCAAAAATCTTCCGATATCCTTTGAAAGTCTTATGAGAATGTCCGCCGTAATGTTTGCAAAAACGACGTCGGCGGGTTCTTTGCTCTTTTCCAGAAGGTCGGCGCGCTCGATTTCACATCGGTCGGACACGGAATTTAGCCTTGCGTTTTCTTTGGCAGTGTCGATTGCGGTGCTGTCGATGTCGCACATATACGCGCTTCTCGCGTCTGAAAGTATCGACGCGATTCCAAGGATACCGCTGCCCGTCCCAACGTCGATAACGGTTTTGCCGCTCACGTCGATTTCGCCGAGAAGGTCCAGACACATTTTCGTCGTTTCGTGCTCGCCCGTGCCGAACGCCATGCCGGGATTTATCCAAAGGATTTTTTCCTTGTCGGAAATTTTATTGTATTTTATCCATACGGGAACGACGGTAACCGACTTCGTAACGATGGGTTTATAATACTTTTTCCATTCGTTTTTCCAGTCTTCATCGTCAATCGAATTTACAATAATTTCGCCGCTTCCAAGGTTAAACGGGGAATTTTTCTTCAAATTTTCGATTTCTTCGGCGATTTTTTGCAACACTTCGGTTTTTTCTTCTTCGCCGATAATGCCTTTCACGAACACTCTGTCGTCAAGGTTATTTACAAGATTTTCGTCGATGTAATCCCAGACGATGTCGCTGTCGTAAAGCGCGACGATGTCTTGCTTATCGAAAATCGAAACGCCGCCGCATCCAACCGAAAAGAGAGCGTCGGCAAATAAATCCGCGCCCTCATGGGTTGATACAAGCGTAACTTCATACCATTTCATTTATGTACGCCCCTTTACATTTTGTCCTTGAAAGCAGTCTTTTTCGGATACTGCTTCGGGGTTGAGGTACTATCGAGTTTGTACAACAGGTCGCGTTGTTCCGCGGTGAGTTTTTGCGGAACCTCCACAACGACGTTGACGTACAAATCGCCGTATTCTTTCAGTTTCAGATGTTTGATGCCTTTGTTCCTTATGCGGAAAACGGTGCCGCTTTGCGTGCCGGCGGGGATTTCAAGTTCCGCACTGTCTTTGAGAGTCGGAATTTGTACCCTGCAACCGAGCGCCGCCTGAATCATCGTAATGGGATAATCGAGATACAAATCGGTGCCCTTCCTTACAAAGAATTTATGCGGTTTGACGGTGATGAAAACGACCGCGCTGCCTGCGGGACCACCGTTATAACCTGCCTCGCCTTCGTTGTAATAAGTCATGCGTTGACCGTCGTCGATACCTGCGGGAACGACAATTTTAAGGGTTTTTTCGGATGAAATCCTGCCTTTTCCGTTGCATTTCGGGCATTTTTCAACGATAATACGTCCCGTGCCGCCGCAATCCGGGCAAACGGTCTGCGTCGAAAACTGACCAAGCGGCGTGCGCTTCACGCTGTTCACGACGCCCGTGCCGTTACATTTCGTACAGGTCTTCGTTACGCCGCCTTTTGCGCCCGTACCTTTGCAGTCGGGGCAATTTTCAGTGCGTTTATATTTGATTTCCTTTTCGCAACCGAACGCCGCTTCTTCAAACGTGAGCGTAAGGTTTAAGCGGATATCTTCGCCCTGCACGGCTCGCGTCGATTTTTTGCCGCGGGACGTGCCGAACGGACTGCCGCCCCCGAAGAAACTTGAAAAAATGTCGCCAATGTCGATGTCCATACCGTCCATGCCCGAGCCGCCCCAGAAACCGCCGGTGCCGCCCGTGAACGCAGATTGCGGATCTTCCGTGCCGTAAGTGTCGTAAACTTTGCGCTTTTCTGCGTCGGACAAAACCTCGTAAGCATGATTGATTTCCTTAAATTTTTCTTCGGCTTTTTTCTTTTCGTCGTCGCTTGCGGTGGTATACATATCGGGATGATATTTTTTCGCAAGTTTTCTGTAAGCCGACTTAATTTCGTCGGCGGTCGCCGTTTTTTCGACGCCCAATACTTTATATAAATCAGTTTGTGCCATAAATTATCTTGTTTTTATAGCCGAAACTCACCCCTTTCGAGGTGAGTACGACTTGTCGTTTTATTGATTAGTCAATGTTGTCGGCATTACCGTCGTTCGTGCTGTCGGTGTTGTTCGCCGCGCCTTCCGCGCCCGGTTGACCTGCGCCCTGTTGATACAGTTTGCTGAACACGGGATCGGATACTTTGGAAAGTTCTTCGACGATCTTCTGGATTTCCTGTACGTCGTCGGTCTTTTCAAGTTTTTCGCGAGCGTCTTTCACTGCGTCTTCGATGGACTTCTTGTCGGCTTCGTCGACTTTGTCCGCGTTATCTTTCACAAATTTTTCAATGGTGAAGATAAGTTGTTCCGCGCTGTTTTTCGATTCAACGCTTTCCTTACGCTTCTTGTCTTCGTCAGCGTATTTTTCAGCGTCTTTGACAGCCGCGTCAATGTCTTTTTCGGACAGATTGCTGCTTGCAGTAAGGGTAATCGACTGGCTCTTGTTGGTCGCTTTGTCGACTGCGGATACCGATACGATGCCGTTTGCGTCGATATCGAAAGTAACTTCGATCTGCGGTATTCCGCGAGGTGCCGGCGCAATGCCTACAAGCGAGAATCTGCCAAGGGTTTTGTTGTCTTTTGCAAACTCACGTTCGCCCTGCAATACGTGGATTTCCACGCTGGTCTGGTTGTCGGTTGCGGTTGAGAAGATCTGCGACTTTTTGGTAGGAATAGTGGTGTTCCTTTCAATAAGTTTCGTGCAGATGCCGCCCAAGGTTTCGATGCCCAGTGATAACGGGGTTACGTCCAGAAGAAGAACGTCTTTCACGTCGCCTGCAAGAACGCCAGCCTGAATTGCCGCACCGATTGCAACGCATTCGTCGGGGTTGATTCCTTTGTAAGGATCCTTGCCCGTGATTTCTTTAACTTTGTCGATAACGGCAGGGATACGAGTCGAGCCGCCGACAAGGATGACTTTTGCAAGGTCGCTTGCTTTCAGTCCCGCGTCTTTCAAAGCCGCCATCGTGGGGCCAACGGTCTTTTCGACAAGGTCAGCCGTCATTTCGTTGAATTTGGCTTTCGTCAATTCCATATCGATGTGTTTCGGTCCGTTCTGATCAGCGGTGATGAACGGAAGCGAAATGCTGGTTTTGGTAACGCCGGAAAGTTCGATTTTCGCTTTTTCCGCCGCTTCTTTGATACGCTGCATTGCCGCGGGATCTTTGGACAGATCGATGCCGTTGTCTTTCTTGAACTGGTCAACTACGTAGTCCATAATACGTTGGTCGAAGTCGTCGCCGCCGAGACGGGTGTTGCCGTTTGTCGCAAGGACTTCAAACACGCCGTCGCCGATTTCAAGAATTGATACGTCGAACGTGCCGCCGCCCAAATCGTAAATAAGGATTTTCTGGTTTTTGTTTTCTTCCTTATCGAGACCGTATGCAAGCGCTGCCGCCGTAGGTTCGTTAATGATACGCAAAACTTCAAGTCCTGCGATTTTGCCCGCGTCTTTCGTTGCCTGACGCTGGCTGTCCGAGAAGTACGCGGGGACGGTGATAACGGCTTGCGTTACTTTTTGTCCGAGATATGCTTCCGCGTCCGCTTTAAGTTTCGACAAAATCATTGCCGAGATTTCTTGCGGCGTATATTCTTTGTCGTCGATTTTTACTTTGTAATCGGTGCCCATTTCACGCTTGATGCTGCTGACGGTTCTTGCGTGGTTCGCGACAGCCTGACGTTTTGCGATGTTGCCCACAAGACGTTCGCCGTCTTTTGAAAACGCGACAACCGACGGAGTGGTACGACTACCCTCGCTGTTGGGGATAACCGTTGCTTCCTTGCCTTCCATAACTGCTACGCACGAGTTGGTCGTGCCAAGGTCAATACCAATAATTTTGCTCATATATACCTCACTGTGCCTTTTCAAGGCGAAAATTTTTATTTTTTATTTATAAACACCGTTGCCGGTTATTTATCGAGTTCTTTTCCGACTGCGACTTTCGTATATTTCAATACTTTGCCGTTCATCGTGTAGCCCTTTTCGATTTCGTAAATGACTTTTCCGACTTTATCGGGGCTGTCCACCTGCATTATGCATTCGTGGAATGCGGGATCGAAGTCTTTGTCGATTGCGTCGATGGGCGTTACTCCGTACTTTTTAAGGACGTTCATTAGCTGATCTTTCACAATACCTATGCCGCTTTTCGTTTTTTCGTCCGACACCATTTCTTCGGCGCGGTTGAATGAATCGATTGCGGGAAGGATTTGCAAAATAACTTCGGAAAGCGTCCTGTCACGCACGTCTTTTGCCAAATTCTGATTATTACGACGGAAGTTTTCAAGTTCTGCCATACGTCTTAAAGCAAGGTCTTTGTATTCGCTTGCCTCGCGACGCGCTGTTTCAAGTTCGGTTTCCTTGATTTCTTCGACGGGTTCGGTTTCGGTCGTTTCCGTTTCGGGAACTTCCGTTTCGACCTTTTCGTCTTTCACGTCTTTTTGTTTTTTGTCTTTACTCATTTTTGTCTTTCAGGTCCTTCTGCTCTTTTTTGTTTTCCATAATCTCGCTTAAAGCGTGTCCTACGTATTTAAGCACCGAGATTACTTTTTTATAATCCATACGATCGGGGCCGATAACGCCCGCGTGTCCGACTTCCTGACCGTTGATTTTATATTTCGCGCTGACGACCGCGCACTTTTCCATGCCGTCCGCTTCGTCCTTGCCGATTCTCACCGAAAACTCCATATCGTCGCCGCTTTCGATAAGGTTTATCAGTCTTTCGGGACTGCCGACAACCGACAAAAACTTTTTCGCGTCGCTCGTATCGCCGATTTCCGGATAATCCAGCATTTTCAGCGTGCCTTCGGTATAAACCTTTCCGGACTCTTCCTTGTCGTACTTTGTAAGTACGTCGATGACTTCTTCGAAAATCGTCCTGAAACCTTCGATTTCTTCTTTGATGATTTTGTCGGGTTTCAGAATTTCTTTTACGGTCTTCCCAGCAAACATTCTGTTGAGAAGCATCGTCGCCGATTGCACGTACGCGCCGATATCGTCGTCGGCTTTGTCGATTTCGATGGTTTTGTCGCGAAGCACGCCGCGGTCGGTGATGATAATGACAAGCGCGGTTTCGTCACCGATGGGGACAAGCTTGATTTCGCTCACCTTCACGTCCTTGAAGTTTTTCACGACGACGACGGACGTATAATTCGTGACGTCGGAAATGACTTTCGCGGTTTTTTCGATAATGTCTTCGACGCGGTCCATTCTTTCGCTGAACTTATCTTTAATAAAAGAAATTTCGTTTTTGGAAAGACTTTTTCCGTTCATGACCTTATCGACGTAAAGCTTGTAAGCCTGCGGCAAAGGTACGCGCCCCGCCGA
>OKSD01001211.1_pt1 | contig 26418 bp, 21 predicted proteins | sample 1601221 | NCBI WGS metagenome assembly OKSD01 (sample SAMEA3541550, study PRJEB24748) | human gut metagenome | biome: human gut; feature: human-associated habitat; material: faeces | place: China | collected 2012
TCTTATTCAGACTCTCAAAGATATTTGGCTAAACACAGGTTTTTGCAAGTGCCCCGAATTATCCCCGTCTTTCTTAGGATAATTTTCATTATACAGTCCTTCTGTTGCCCCACTATTGATCCGGTAGCACTGATTAATCAAGTCAAACTGCTCTTTGGCACGTTTATGATAAACGACCTCCTCTCCGGGTTCTGACGGAGCAATCGGTGTAGGCGGGATATATTTCTCTACGTCATCTCCGGCACAGGAGAATAATAGTGCCGGAAGAATAGCTAAAATAGTCTTTATCTTTTTCATAACTTAGTTTTATTAATTAATCGGAGTCACATTAGTAAATGTATGTATCATCAATCCATCCGAATTCGTATCGATAGTGATAGTCGCATGCATATAATCCAGACTACCTTTCATTTTCCAAAGATGATCCCACTGACTCCATTGGAATTCATACAAAGCATAGAAAGAAGCAGGTTCTCCACCTACCGGACGTTCGGCACTCACGCCATCACCTCTACCCCAACACATAGTTCCACCATTTACTTGAGCTAAAAAGTAGTAACGTTCTTCTATCCAACTTAACCAATCAGGAGCGCCGGTCTCCGGTTTGGATGGATCAAGGAAGCGAATATCTGCTTCTCCCACAAACTTACCGTTTCCAACATAATTCAATATAGCTATATCACCAAATGTCGCTCCCCAAACACAACGAACAGCAGAACCTATTTTTTCCGTCGTCATTGCCATTGTATTAAAGTTCACAGTCAAGCGGGTTACTTCTTCGGAAGCAGCGACTGCCGTTTCACCATCTCCTTCTCTTAACTTCGAGCTATCATCAATATAATAGCTGAACGTTTCACCTGTAGTAGCTGACTTGAATGATATATTTCCTGCTGACAATTTTGTATAAATCTGGAAAACACCCTCTTCTACACAACGGAACGGAATTCCACCCTGTCCACTGTTTTCCGTAGCCGAACCATATAAATACAATTCCGCCGGAATATTATCAATTCCCTCTCCACGAGTTACTGTGATGGTAGCCACCTTGTCGGTTCTCTTCACTACTCCACCTTTCGAAGCGTTTACTGTCCATTTTATATCTCCGGTTTCCAAAGGATAAATGCCTGCATTTCTAGCAATCGTATTAATAGCTGCATGAGTGATTGACAAACTAGTCGCAGCTCCCAAATCACTTTTTACCGTAGCCAGCGGCTTTGAAAAATCGCCGTCTGCCTTGTCAAACAACACCTCGTACAATACAATTCCGCCATCTGCCGCGCCACCTCCTGACCACGACAACACAACAGGCGTTGGAGATGACACATCCAACTGGACAGAAGCAGGAGAACTCAATTCCGTAGGGACCGCAAAATCTGCGTTCAATTCATAATCTTCCTGGCATGATACCATTGCCAGAAGTACTGAACATATCCATAATATCTTTTTCATAATTATTCCTTTTTGAGTCGTTTAACCAATTACCAATTCGGATTCTGCTCCAAATTACCATTCAAGTCACGTTCAGCCTGTGGTATAGGCCACAAATAATGTCTATTTGCATTAAAGGTTCTGTTTTCAACCCGAACGTATCCATCATCCGTACCTACCACATCATTTGTCTTTAGTCCGTGACACCATCCATTCAATACATTATCCGCAATTCTCCAACGGATAATATCTTTATGACGATGTCCTTCCAATGCCAGTTCTGACCGACGTTCGTTCCGCACAATCTCAATCAGTTTATCTTTAGAAGCTCCCTCTGGGAATTCCAGTGCTGAAGCAAGTGTAAATCCGGCCCTATCACGAATTGGTTTAATAGTTGCATCCCAAGCCGTCTTATCCAGTTCACCTAATTCTGCCAATGCTTCCGCATTCATCAATAAAATATCAGCGTAACGAATCAAAATCGGATTCAAACCAGAATAAAGAGTAGCACGATAAGTGTTATCCCAATATTTCTTAATATAATAACCGGTAGCCGAACAGTCTGAACCTACCCCATAACCATCTTTACCTTCACCTTTCTCACAGTTGATAACAACTTCTGTTCCGTCGGCCAACGTATATGAGTTTCCAGTGTACATCACCGTTGCCTTCAAACGTGGGTCACGATTGGCATACGGATGATTTTCATCAAACGATGTTCCTGTTTCCTTAATTGTTTTTCCATCCAGCATAATATAACTGTCTACCAACTCCTGCAAAGGAGAAAGCTGGGAATATCCACCCAAAGTGGGCGGCAGGAAAACATACATCATCTGATGTTCACGACTAGTCGGACGATACTGTGCATCCAAAATTACTTCAGAGTTGTATTCATTAGCAATCTCAAACAATCCTGCATAACTTTCAAAGAGTTTAAAGCCTCCCTCTGTCATAATGGTAGAAGTGATATTTTTCACTTGCATCCAATTACCTTCAAACAAATAGATTTTAGCTTTAATCGCCATTGCCGCCCAACGGGTAATCCGGCCTTTATTATCCGCATCATAAGAAGTCGGCAAATAGTTACCATTAATCACTTCATCCAGATCGGCCAAAACATTTGCTATTACAGTGGCTTTGGCCGTACGTGCAATCGACATACTTTCTTTAATAGAAAGCACTTTGGTAGTATAAGGAACATCTCCGAATTTCGTATACAACTCATAATAATTATAAGCACGAAGCACTTTTGCCTCGCCAATATAACGTTTCTTCAATTCAGGAACCAAATCCGGTACGCGATCAATATTCTCCAATAGTTCATTACACATACGAATCCCCGTATAACGTCCGTCCCAAACCTTTTTCACGTAAGGGTCTGCTGTAGAATATGAACCATTACCGATATTCTGTGTAGCATCGTTCGGTTGCTTGGTATAAGCATTGTCCGTCATTGCTTCACAATAAAGCTGTTCGTCCATATTTCCCAAATAGGTATAGCAAGTATTCAACGCCTTGACAGCTGCTTCAGGATCCTCTTCCCAATAAGTCAAGTCCGTTTCTCTGTCATACGGTGCCGTATCCAAGTCAACACAAGAGGCACCGCCCACTACCAAGACAGCAGATAAAATCAAATTCTTTATAGTTGTTTTCATCACGGTACAGTTTAAAATTTAACATTAAGTCCAAATGAATATACTCTTGCCACAGGATAAGAACGACCACTACCGTCTCCGGTATATTCCGGGTCCCATCCGCCTTTCATCTTCGTGAAAGTCAACGGATTCTGCACACTGGCAAAGATTCTTAAATTCTTGACATAGAGTTTTTTCATCCATTGTTGCGGGAAAGTATATCCAATCTGCGCATTTTTCAAACGCAAGTATTTAGCATCCTGAATCCAGAAATCTGATTTCGCTGCATTATTAGCAGATTCCGCACCCATTGTCAGACGGGGATAAGTAGCATCCGGATTATTCGGAGTCCAGCGATCTTGATGGAAATCCATTACAGGACCTTCATTGTTATTATGGAAAGCCTCTACAGATTCACCACGCATCCACTTGTTACGTTTTCCTACTCCTTGCCACATCATCGAGAAATCAAAACCTTTATATTCCAAACCATAGGTGAAGCCAAAAGTATATCTTGGGAAGTCATTACCAACAATAAAACGGTCATCGTCCGGTTTAATCACACCATCGCCGTTCTTATCCAAATAACGAATATCTCCCGGTTTCGGTGTAATACCTTCCAAGTGCGGTCCTTTCTGACATTCTTCCTCATTCTGGAAAAATCCATCCGAACGATATGCATAGTAAGAGTACAACGGATAACCTTCCTTGATAATTGTCTGTACATCCGAGCCACCGATAATTTCCGTACCGCGTGTATCTATTACTTCATTAAAGCTATCTGAAATATTTCCGGCGAAGTTATGCACTACCGGACCAGTCTTCAAACGATAACTTACTGATAATTCCCATCCTCTCGTCTCGACCTTACCAGCGTTTTGAATCGGGGCACCATTACCAAACAATCCAGGAACCGGTAAATTCACCAAAATATCTTTTGTACGATTATTGAAGCAATCAAAAGTAATATTCAAATCATTATTCAACAATCCCAATTCGAAGCCGATATTAGCCATACGGGTAGTTTCCCATTTGAGATCAGGATTTGTAGAAGCAAATGTAGCCGTCTGCGCCAATTTATCTCCGAAGCTGATGCCGTTAGTCACAGACACCGTCTGCATGTATTGATAGGCACCAATACGGTTATTACCTACCAATCCCCAGGAACCTCTAATTTTTAGAGAAGGAACATACGGTTTCAATACAGACCAGAATTTTTCCTCCGAAATACGCCATCCTGCAGAGAAAGAAGGGAAGACTCCCGAACGGTTTCCTTTAGCAAAATAAGAAGAGTAGTCATTACGGATATTAAATTCCAGTAAATATTTCTCATCGTAATTATAAGTGGCTCTTGCAAAACCGGAATAGATAGCCCAGTCACTTCCCGAACCTGTATTACTTACCTTATCACCACTCAAATCACCTACAAAAATGTCGTATTTAGAATCTTCCGTCAAACGACTGGTAGAGAATTGTTTTTCAGAGAAACCTTCATAAGCATACCCCAGTAATCCACCGATAGAGTGCTTTCCTATCTTCGTATTATAAGTCACCATCAGATTGGTAGTGATATTCTTGGAACGGTAGAATTGCTCGGTCAACTTGTTTTCAGTATCTCCCGTACCTTCAAAAGCTTTCCGGTTTTCATGCAATTTATTATTCCACACGCGTCCACCAGCACTTCCAATCAGTTTCAGTCCTTTATATACTTCCCATTCGGCTTGTATGGTTCCCAATAATTCATCATTCACATTCTGGCGATAACCGCCTTCTTCCAAACGTTGTAAACCGTTTGAGTTACTTCCGGCTGGATAATTATAACTACCATCCTCATTCTTGATCGGATAAATCGGTGGCATGCGGTTTGCCTGCTCGATAATCCATTCCGTCCAGTAAGCATGTTCTTTAATGTCATTACGGGCAAATTGAGAAGTCAAATTCAATGTAAAGTTATTCGTCACCTTATGGCTTACATTCAGACGTGCATTGTAGCGCTTATAACCATAATCAGGTCCCTTGAACATACTACTCTGATCCAGATAACCCAGAGAAGCCATATAAGACAACTGATCGTTACCGCCTGTCATCGAAACATTGTGTGAACTTTGAGGAGAATTACGATTATAAAGTTCTTTCACCCAATTTACATTCGGACCACCATTTCTATATTGCGCAATCTGCTCGGGAGTGAATTTTGCAGCTCTTCCCGAATTAACAGCCGCTTCATTATACAGTTCAGCGTATACCCACGAGTCTGCTATCTTAGGCAATGAAGTAGGTTGCTGAACACCATACATAAAATCATAAGAGATTTCCACCTTACCGGCTTTTCCTTTCTTGGTAGTGACAAGTACCACACCATTGGAAGCACGTGAACCATAAATAGCAGTAGAAGAAGCATCTTTCAAAATAGAAATCTGCTCAATATCAGCCGGATTCAGATTGGCGAGCGATCCTTCAATTCCGTCAATAATCACCAACGGATCATTGTTGTTCATCGTATTCAAACCACGGATATTAATAGAAGGTACACTACCCGGAGTAGAACTTCCCTGCTGAATTACCAAACCGGGAGTCGTTCCCTGCATCGCTTCCAATACATTGGAAATCGGCTTTCCTTCCAATTCATCCGTAGAAACAGAAGACACAGCTCCTGTCAGGTTGACTTTCTTCTGCACACCGTAGCCTACCACTACCACATCTTTCAAAGCAACCACATCCGACTTCAACACCACATTGATAAACTGGCGGCCGTTCACCGGAACTTCCTGTGTTTCATATCCTATTGAGGAAACTACCAATACCGCTTTCGAAGCAACATTCAGTGAAAAATTTCCATCCATATCCGTAGCCGTACCCGTAGATACACCTTTCACCAGCACGGTAGCCCCAATCACGGGTTCCCCGTCTGCCATTACCTTACCTTTCACTGCGATTGTATTAGATTGCGCATACAGTTTGGAACCAACAGCCACATTCATACAAACAATCAACATAACAGCCAATAATTGCCAACTCGAAAATGCCGTTCTGAAAAGCCGGCGGGCAAATTGCGCGTTCAATAGATTAGATTGTTTCATAACATTTTATATTTGAATTAATAGAAGAGTTATCATATATTATAAGATATTAAGTTGGGACAAAGCAAAGGAATAAGCCCCTAAAGCAACAGCCCTGCTTGCTCCTAATGTAGAAACAGCAATGCCTATTTTCTTGTGACAGGCATAATGTACCTCTCTCTCCGAAAATGGTATTTTCACCATCTTGTCTTTTTCTTCCGGAAATTTATCAAATGCCTCTTTTTCGGACAGATTGAACACCTCCATCTGCAAACAAGGGAAAGAAGCTCCTGCAAACGTGCCAATCTGCCGATTCATCTCATTCATAATTCCCGGAAGTATGTATTTAGCCGCTCCAGCCACTCCTCCGCCAATCACTACCAAGCCATCAACAATATTCAATGCACGGATGATAGCATCACCGGCCATCTCTCCCAGTTCGTTAAAACTCCGGACAGCAGCCTGCTGATCTCCCTCTGCAGTCCCTTCGGCAATATCATATATATCTTTGGGAGTCAAAGAAGAAGCATCCTTTCCGGTCAATTCCTGATATACTCGCCTGACAGCCCTGATGCTGACACTTTCTTCCGCGATCATTTCGGGATATTTCTTATTCCGCATAATCCAGACGTCGCCGCCGCAACCGTTGTCTCCGGTCAGTAACCGGCTGTCAATCACCACTCCGGCACCAAACCCTGTACCCAGCGTAATTCCGAGCAGGTTCTTATATACCTTACTGCTGCCTGCTTCTTTCAGGCGTTTATTCACTTCGGGCAAAGTGCCTGCCAAGGCTTCGCCATAAGCAAACAAATTACCGTCATTATTAATAAAAACCGGAATACCAAACTGTTCCCTCAAATAAGGTCCAAGTGCCACTCCTCCCCTGAAGGCCGGGAAGTTAGGCAAGTCACCAATAATTCCATGCTCATAGTCAGCAGGCCCGGGGAAAGCAAAACTGATAGCTACCGGAAGTTTCGGCAATCGTTTTTCAACTTCCAGGAAACCTTCTACAAGAACAGACAAGCAACGCTCCAAGTCGTCGGACGCTGCCGGAAGGCAAATAGGTTCCACTATTTCGCGACAGCCTTGTATGGCTGAAAACACGAAATTAGTGCCTCCCGCATCGAGCGTCATTACGATTCGTTCATCATGTTCATACATAGTTCTCAAGATATTAGATGATTTATTTCATTATTAAAAGCGTACGTAAGCTTTGATCGTTACACATTCTTTTCCTGCAGATTTACCATACGGGGCAATGGTATATTCTTTCACCCCGGCAGGAATGATAAATGTTTCGGCATAATGTACCACGAAAGGTTCAAAAGCATGAGTAGGACTCTCAACTACGGCCTCTTCTCCCTCCAACAGATTCAGTACATTTACACTATCGTTTGTATGATGCAATACCGGTGATGAGAAACGGTGACGGCGGGTTTCGATAAATTCGTTCGGATGCAATCCGGTACGTTCTTCTATCCAGCCTTCTCCGGAAGCAACCTCCTTGAACTGGTTGCGAAGATGTTCATTCACATATTCCGTATCCCGGTTCCAGTTGATTACGCATTTACCACGTTCCACATTGATCGGACGCGGTTTTCCATCCAGTCCCAAGCGTTGCCAGTCCCATAGTTTGAAAGTAAAGAGGTTCGGAGTCGAACTGATTTCAAGCACCATACTGTTGGCACCGGAACAATGAACCGTTCCTCCCGGAATCAGGAAGTGATCGTGTTTCTTTGTCGGAATCTTATTTACGTACTTTTCTGCGTCGAACACCAATTCACCTTTTTGTGCTTTACGCAAATCGCCGATCATCGCCTCCTTATCAACCCCCGTCTTCACTCCCAGATAAACTATGGCATCTTCTCCCGCATCTACCATGTAGTAACTTTCATCCTGTGTGTAGTACATACCGAAGCTGTCGCGGATAAATTGAGTAGTAGGATGCACCTGCAAACTCAAATTACCTCCGCCCATCGTATCCAAAAAGTCGAAACGAATAGGGAAGTCTTTTCCAAAGCGTGCCTCCACCGGTTCACCAAGCAACTCTTTACTTTTCAGTAAAACCAAATCAACCGAAGGCAGCTCAAAGCGTACTCCGTTCACTTCAAAATAAAGGCTGTTCTCTTCAGGTACACAGTCAAAGCACCAGCCGAAATTTTCACGTTCACGATCCAGGTCGCAAACCTCTTTCATCCATTGACCACCCCAGGGAGCCGGATCGAAGAAAGGAACTACCCGGAACGGTGTGTTCACCGTTGCCTCTACCCCTTTAAAGAAAGTATCCTTATCAATCATCTTCGGTGTCCCGGCCACATGGGTGTCAATCCAGAATTCTACCCTGTCAAACAATCTTTCCTTATACCTATCACATACTCTCCAATCGTTGAAATACCCTCTCTTGTATTGCAAAGAAACAGCATCGTTCCGATTGTCTATACCTAAAGCTTTTACCTCATGCCGGCGGAAACGTTGTTGGATTTCCCAACGTGCCATATCTGCATAAACCACCATTGCGTCCTGCGGAGCAACAACAGCAGCTCCCGTACCTATGATTACAATGGTTTCTTTCGCTTCACTGATTTGCTTCCGTGCAGCAGCCACCTTATCCGCATCCAAATAATCTTCCAGCTTCAAATTGGTAACATAGCCGAATAACACATCTTCAGTCATGAAGCGTTCTGTCAACGTTTGAATTTCTTTTTCCGGTTTCATCAAATCACGTACATTCATCACTCTTCCGGAGAATTCTTTTGAAAAAGCATCCAGCACTTCTTCTTCATATACTCCTGTATATAAATCCACAGCCAGCACTTTTCTTGCATCCATTTTCTTTTTTAACATAGAAATGATACTATCCCAACCCTGAACAAGCATCCCCGTCAGCTTCGTAGAAGGAAATTTATCATAATTAGCTTTTCTCATGTTTATAGCGTTTTTAAATTTTATATGTTCATACATACTTTCAATTGTGCAAATATATAGATTTTATTTATATTCCAAACAAAACTTGGATTATTTTTTGATAAATCTTATATTTGCTGAAAATAAACCAATCCGGATAGATATGAAAATAGACCATAGCAGTAATAAACCTCTTCATATTCAAGCAGAAGAGATACTTAGAAGACTCATAGAATCTGAAGAGTACAAAAACGGAAAGCTATTTCCTAACGAAGTCGAATTGTCTGAACAATTACACATTTCAAGGAACACATTAAGACAAGCTATCAACAAGCTCGTGTTTGAGGGGCTTTTGGTACGCAAGAAAGGCTACGGAACGAAGGTAGTAAAGAAAGGTATCGTAGGCGGAGTAAAGAACTGGCTTAGTTTCTCACAGGAAATGAAGATGTTAGGTATCGAGATTCGCAATTTCGAGCTACATATCAGTTTAAAGCGTGCAACCGAAGAAATCGGTACGTTCTTTGATTTAGGTTCCAGTCCCGACACTCGCTGCGTAGTGATGGAGCGTGTCAGAGGAAAAAAAGAATATCCGTTTGTTTACTTCATCTCTTATTTCAACCCCAATATTCCACTGACAGGAGAGGAAGATTATACACGTCCATTATACGAAATGCTGGAAACCCAATATAATATAGTGGTAAAGACCAGCAAGGAGGAGATTTCAGCCAGACTTGCAGGGGAATTTATTGCAGAGAAACTGGAGATAAAATCCAATGACCCTATATTAATAAGGAGAAGATTTGTTTATGATGTGAACGGAGTACCTATTGAATACAACGTCGGATATTATCGGGCAGACAGCTTTACTTATACAATAGAGGCAGAGAGATAGACCGTATGTTCATACATATATAATATAAGGAGGCTATTTTAGAAGTTGAAATCTCTATCTTTCCTTTAAAATAACCTCTTTATATCATCTCTCTTTCCATAATCATGTCCTACCCGTCATTTATTATCGAACTACCATTAGAGCATCCGGCAAGAATCCGATCCAGACTTTCATCCACAACACCTATCATCTGAAGTTTGGATAATAAATGATAGTAAGAAGTTTTTCCTACTCCTTCTATTCTCAACAGACTTTTCCACCCTCTTCCCGATACGATTTCCAATAAATCTTTTACTGTTCGAACATCTTGATTATACAAGACATTAGCCAACCGAGTATCAGCTACTTTACAAACAGGCAATTGAAGTATCCACTCCTCCTGCCCAACATTTATATTCTTATTATTGTCTGCCAAAGATAAAAAACGAGCATCGATAGCACGCTTTCGATAAGTAGCCAATATATCTTTTTTCAGTTTCAACCCTTTAAGTATAGAGTTATACATTTGCAATGTCTTCCCATAGGTAATTCGATGCCGATCAGCCACTTTCGCTACTGATTCTCCTGTAGAAATTGAATAGAAGATATCGCGGGTAACAGGGTGAAGAATCAATGCTGACAGTTCACGAATGATTATTTCATATAGCGGTTTACAAGTCGTCTGTGTTCTCAATACATATAGTAGATCATCGTATTTGGAAATGATAAAGTCCCGTTCCAGTTTCTTTTCTTCTACGATTTTAGAAAGGTAACCTGCTTCTAAACCAAGTCTTTTGTGAGCTTCCAGATAAGCATCCAAACTCTCATCATCCAAAAACAACTGATCGTCGATTCGGGAACTCGTAATGTATCCAAGATTTGCCCAATTCTTTAGAATAGCTTCTTGAATGTCGCGTCTTTCAGACATCTGTTTTGTTGTGAGCCAATTTGACATAAAAAAACGGAACTAGATTAATAATATCAACTAGTTCCGTACCTTTTATTATAAAAGAGTACGGAGCTGCCACAATCCCGCAAACAGGAGGTAGTAGCGGCTACCTTTCAGACACGGGCAGACAGCCCGTACCCTATGAGAAGTCATAGAAGTACAGGCGTCTCCCGGTGTCTGAAAAAAAAATCCGCTACGATTTCCTGTTCACCGAGGAAACGCACAATCGCATACCACAAAGGCATACTACGTTCCAATGACAAAGGTACAAATACTTTTCGGAAAATAACAAGAGAGAGGTATAAATGTTTAGTGAAAATCAAAGACAGAATATTGTATTAAAAAAAGCCGGTTATTCGAATCGTTTTAAAGTTTACACAATCCTGTTTTAATGAGGAAACATATCCGGCATCATTTTTTTTCGTGTATTATCGCAGAAGAGATCATCCGGTCTATTTCAATTTTCCGGTAGGACACGTGACTCATAACCTGCCGCTCATTAATGGAGCGAGAGTAGAATTTACCATCAGGGAAAAGGAGGTTGAATTTTATTGTCCTGATAACACTACAGCCCATTCAAACAGCAGAGAAAACAAAGGAACTGTATCTATCAAAACGGTGGGCAAATAAATCTATCTCACGCTTCGAAATTTGGAGCCTCATAGCCAATTGACGCCAACCTTTCATAGTGTCAACTACTTCGGAAATTATTTTTACAGCCATGTCTTTGCTAAGCATATAATCCTCACAAGCATCCAACAAAATCGTCAAATCCGACTCACAAGAAGAACTGGAGATTAGCAAACTTTGCTGTTCATTCAAAGTCGGGTTCATATCATACGCCGGAGAAAGAGTCCACCCTTTGGGAGTTAATAGAAAGCCATGATTACGAAAATGATCATCCGTATTACCCACACAGATATTGAATGCTACTCTACGATAAAGCTCTTGAAGATTAACTTCTACATTCGTACAACCCTGTATCATAAAGTCAACAATATCCAGATAACCATTCCCTGTACCAGCATTAGCTCCATCCATCAATCCAAGCAGAGTCATAGCGGAAGCAAAATGAATGCGCTTTCCATCATCTCTCCGATCAAACCGCTTGGATAAAAAGGTATGATATTTACTTTCTGTAGCAAGTACTCCGGTTGAAGCTACCCTGATTCCAGCTTTCGCTGCCAGAAGATGACAAAAATGTTCCCATAGACCGACATCATAATCATCTTTCCGGGATGGAAATTTAGCGATATACAATATTTCCTGTTCATCAGTCACACTCGCTTTTGGCCGTGCACCTCCAAGAGAGGTACCGGGTTGAATTAGCTGAATCAGCCATTTTTTATCTGGCAAAAGATTCTGTTCTTCACTTTTCTCAATCTCCTGACTGGCATACATCAGTTCCCGGACAGCCGTAAGTGGAGGTATTCGCAATTTATTACTGATATTGATAAAATCACCGTTAGGATTCTCTTTAAAACGAAAACCACCCATCCGAGAAAAGTCATCAATGCCCACTAGATAATCAAATGAAGTCAGTCGACGTACAGCACGTTTTTCTTCTGCTGCCAACAACTGCTCACGTCTGTTCAGTAAAGCTCGTCCCCAGCGATCGGGTAAAGCATCAGAAAAACATCCAAAGATACCTTTGCCTTGTTGGGCATATTGTATTCCAGGATAGTTATTCAAATCTTCACTTAAAAACAAGTCCCCATATTTTTTCAGCCAATCATTACTAAACTGAAATCCATACGTTTCTGAACCACGAAGCACTTCATAGCTCAATTCACCAATCAATTCTATATCTTTCAGCCAATCAAAATCGGCATATACTTCTATCTTTTTCATTGACTAGTTTTCTTTTTAGACGCTCTCTCCCGTTGCTTCAAGCTCAAGTCCTGCAATGCTTTGCCCATTTTATCCTCTTTTGCCAATAAAAGAATATCACCATCCAGCTGCAAAGCATAGAGTACTCTCAAATAAATACCAATAGAAACAGTAGGCAATCCCTTTTCCACCCGTGAGACCGTAAGTTCCGAACAAGTAGCGCGTTCTGCTACCTGCGCAATACTCAAATTCCGTCTCAAACGAGCCAATTTTATTTGTTCGCCTACAATCTGCATTTTCGAAATCAACTTGCGGGGAAGTTTAGTTCCCATCGTACTCTTTGTCATAATCGTAATCTATCATATAATATACAAAGATAAGATTTATTATTTATTATATGATTGGTTGATAAGAAAAAGATTGGATTATTCCATATTAAATATTACTGGATTCTCTCTATTATTTCATCTATCATTTATTATTAGACTTATCAATAGAGTGTCCGGCAAGAATCCGGTCCAGACTTTCATCACAACACCTATCATCCGAAGTTTGGATAATAAATGAGCATTGATAGCACGCTTTCGATAAGTAGCCAATATATCTTTCTTCAGCTTCACCCCTTTAAGTATAGAGTTATAAATTTGCAATGTCTTTCCATAGGTAATTCGATGCCGACCAGCTACTTTCTCTATTGATTCTCCTGTAAAAATAGGCTACTTTTGAAACAAATAGAATTGACTATTTATCGCCTCATCCCATTCACAAGATAAAACAATAGCATTTTTATCTTGTCTACAGGATAAAAAACACCTATATTTGTATCATTGATAAGATATAAAAATCATGAACCCAAAAATTGACTTTAACGACGTCCCAAAGAATTATTTATACTGCACCCACAGCAAATGTCCGCGCCGTAATAAATGCCTACGCTATCAAGCTACGCTCTGTATACCGCAAAACGTTCCTGATTTCCGGACAGTCAATCCCAACCATATAATAGGAAACGAAGACAACTGCAACTTTTTCAAACCATACTGCACTTCACGCTTTGCATGCGGAATAGACCACATATTGGACAACCTCCCCTATTCTACGGCTGTCACCATCCGCAAAGAATTATATTCTTTGATGGGGCGCAGTATGTTTTACCGCATCCGCAACAAAGAACGAATGCTACATCCTGACGAACAAAAGCAGATTGTCGCTGTCTTTCTAAAACATGGTATCGAAAATAAACCAGAATTCGACCAATATATCGATTTATTCGATTGGTAAAACCTTTATCAGAAAGGCTATAAAGTGGCGTTTCCGAATATTCTGACAAGGGATAATACTCACCCCTATGAGAAAAAATACTCATACTAATGGGAATATATTCTCATAGGTATGAGTATTTTTTCTCATAGGGGTGAGTATCGTTGAGAATTTAACCAGCCTTATCTATAAGCTCCAATATCATCCGTGCAAACTCTTGAACAATCTTATTATTTTCTGACCGACTCACAACGTCCTCCTCATGTGTATCCAGTTCAAGATCCTCTTGCAATCGGAACATTTCCTCTTTTCCACATGTTATCAGTTGATCCTTTTTACACATATTCCAAGGAACGAAAGTCTTGCAGATAAAAAGCTCCATGCCGGACACCATCATAACCGACCCGAGCGAGATGCCATCCGGACTGGTATACCACACAGGATTCAGCAACTCTTTCATTTCTTCTTCACTCAAGAATAAATGGTCGGTATTATAGCGCATGGCGGTGTTCGTTTTAAAATACCTTTTTATCAGATCCTCTCCGGTGAGTTCCAACCCCATCCGCAGGGCATATCTGCTGAAAAAATGAGGAGGATAAAAAGTCACACCGGGGACAGAACCTTCTTTAGTCGGTAAATCGTATCGATAAACATACTTGCCGTGATCTGTTTCTCTGACACAAACAAGAAAGCTATCAACATATTGCTTCAAACGTCGCTTACTCTTGGCGAAAAATATCAAAATCCATTTGTTCTTCCTGGGTGAAGTGACTGTAGAGAAAAGAAACATCGGAAATCTGCTTTGCCTGCGGAAATACTTTAGAGCATCCGGCATTTTTTTTCGCATTATCATGCTCACGTCCATATAGTCCTTTGCTACTTCATTCGCCAATTCCTCGTAAGACATTTGTGAAGTTATCATATTTCCTTTTTTTAATGTTTCAAATTACTTGATAATGAAAACTGCCGGAACTGCCACCACAACATACCTCCGGATATAAGACTAGCCGCCAAATCTGCCACAGGCATACTGGCCCAAACGCCTATTTGTCCATAATAATGAGGCAAAATCAACAAACAGGGAACCAGAAATAACATCTGCCGCGTCAGCGACAAGAAAATGGCTTTACTTGCCATTCCGATACTCTGGAAGAAGTTGGAAGCTACCATCTGAAAACCAACAATCGGGTAGAAAAATACCACAATACGAAAACCTTTAGAAGCAATATTGATTAATTCTTCGTCCGAAGTAAAGATGGAAGATACGATTTCCGGAATGAACATACCTATCAGGAAACCAATCGTCGTCACTACAGTCGCACAGCAAATGGTTGCTTTCAGCACTTTCGTCACACGGGGATAGAGCTTCGCACCAAAATTATATCCCGCAATAGGCTGCATCCCCTGATTCAATCCCAACACAATCATAATAAAGACAAAGACGATGCGATTGACAATACCGAATGCTCCGATTGCCAAATCACCTCCATATTCTTTCAATCCCTGATTAATCAGAATCACAATAAAACAAGAAGCCATATTCATCAGGAAGGGAGACATACCGATAGCCAATGAATCCAGCACGATTTTCCGTTTCAAACGGAAAATACCTTTTTTCAACCGTATCAGCTCGTCTTTACGGCAGAACAAATGAAGCTGCCAGACCAATGCGATCAACTGTGCACAAACCGTAGCCGTAGCCGCCCCACGGATTCCCCAGTCAAATACAAAAATAAACAATGGCGCAAGCAATATATTGATTATCACTGTCGTTATTGTTGCCATCATCGCTTTCTGCGGATGGCCCGAAGCACGGAGCACTGCATTCAGTCCCAGATATAAATGGGTAACCACATTTCCGAGCAAGATAACCTGCATAAATTCACGGGCATATTTCACCGTTTCATCGCTTCCCCCGAAAAAGTAAAGTATCGGATCGAGGAAAGGAAGAACAATTACCGTAAAAGAAATACCTATAATAAGGTTTAATACAAACACATTTCCCAAAACCCGCTGTGCGGTATCATAATCTTTCTGTCCCAGCTTCACCGAAATCAATGTAGCCGCACCGACACCGACCAGTGAGCCGAAAGCCGCGGCAAGATTCATTAGCGGGAAAGTTAACGCCAATCCGGAAATAGCCATCGCACCCACCCCGTGACCGATGAAAATACTATCTACCATATTGTAAAGAGAAGACGCCGTCATGGCGATAATTGCCGGAATGGCATACTGCATTAAAAGCTTCCCAATCTTTTCCGTACCCAACGCAGTGGGTGTCTTTTGTCCTGTCATACCTATTAGTTTGAGGCGGCAAAGATACAAAAAAGAGATGGATTACAGGATATATGAGAAAAGTTTCGTATTTTTGCCTCCAAAATTGAGTTAATACGTAACGAAATGAATATATTAGAACTAAGTGAACAGGAAATCATTCGACGCAACAGCCTGAATGAGCTTCGTGCGATGGGTATTGATCCGTACCCAGCAGCAGAGTATGTAACCAATGCTTTCTCTACAGATATTAAAGCTGAATTTAAAGACGATGAGGAGCCACGCCAAGTTTCCGTAGCCGGTCGTATCATGAGCCGCCGCGTGATGGGTAAAGCATCTTTCGTTGAATTGCAAGACTCTAAAGGTCGCATTCAGGTGTACATCACCCGTGATGATATCTGCCCGGGAGAAGACAAGGAACTGTACAACGCTGTATTCAAACGCCTGCTCGACTTAGGTGACTTTATCGGTATCGAAGGTTTCGTGTTCCGCACACAGATGGGTGAAATCAGTATCCATGCTAAGAAACTGACTGTACTTGCAAAGTCTATCAAACCGTTGCCTATCGTTAAGTACAAAGACGGGGTAGCTTATGACTCTTTTGAAGATCCCGAACTCCGTTATCGCCAACGCTATGTGGACCTGGTAGTGAACGACGGTATCAAAGAAACATTCCTGAAACGTGCCACTGTGGTGAAAACATTGCGCAATGCTTTGGACGAAGCCGGTTACACGGAAGTGGAAACTCCCATCCTGCAATCTATTGCCGGTGGAGCAAGCGCACGCCCGTTCATCACTCACCATAACTCACTGGATATGGATCTTTACCTGCGTATCGCAACAGAACTTTATCTGAAGAGACTGATCGTTGGTGGTTTTGAAGGTGTATATGAAATAGGTAAAAACTTCCGTAACGAGGGTATGGACAAAACCCATAACCCGGAGTTCACTTGTATGGAACTCTACGTACAATATAAGGATTACAACTGGATGATGAATTTCACCGAAAAGTTGTTGGAACGTATTTGTATCGCAGTGAACGGTAGCACAGAAACAGTGGTTGACGGAAAAACCATCAACTTCAAAGCTCCTTACCGCCGTCTGCCTATTCTGGACGCTATCAAAGAGAAGACAGGATATGACCTGAACGGCAAGAGCGAAGAGGAAATCCGCCAAGTCTGCAAGGAACTGAAAATGGAAGAAATCGACGAGACGATGGGTAAAGGCAAGCTGATTGATGAAATCTTCGGAGAATTCTGCGAAGGCACATATATCCAGCCGACTTTCATCACCGATTATCCGGTTGAAATGTCTCCGCTGACCAAGATGCACCGCTCTAAACCGGGACTGACCGAACGTTTTGAACTGATGGTGAACGGTAAAGAGCTGGCTAATGCCTACTCGGAATTGAACGATCCGCTGGATCAGGAAGAACGTTTCAAAGAACAAATGCGTTTGGCCGACAAGGGAGACGACGAAGCGATGATTATCGATCAGGACTTCCTGCGCGCTTTACAATATGGTATGCCTCCTACATCGGGTATCGGTATCGGTATCGACCGTCTGGTGATGTTAATGACCGGACAGACTACCATTCAGGAAGTATTGTTCTTCCCGCAAATGCGCCCGGAAAAAGTAGTGAAAAAAGACGCTGCTGCCAAATATGTGAAATTGGGAATCGCAGAAGACTGGGTTCCGTTGATTCAAAAAGCCGGTTACAACACAGTTGCCGACATGAAAGATGTTAATCCGCAGAAGCTACACCAGGATATCTGCGGCATTAACAAGAAATATAAATTAGAACTGACCAATCCGTCGGTAAACGACGTAACTGAGTGGATACAGAAAATTTAATAAATTCTTCATCCAAATCCATACAAATGAAATTACCCGGCAAGATAGCGATAATGGGCGGAGGAAGTTGGGCTACAGCCATCGCAAAGATGTGTCTGGCCCAAGAGGACTCTATCAATTGGTACATGCGGCGAGACGACCGCATTGCCGATTTTAAACGATTAGGGCACAATCCGGCTTATCTGACAGGAGTGAAATTTGATACGAGACGCATCACTTTCAGTTCCAACATCAACGATGTTGTGAAAGAATCGGATACACTGATCTTCGTCACTCCCTCTCCTTATCTGAAGGCGCATCTGAAAAAGTTGAAAACCAAGATAAAAGATAAGTTTATCATCACCGCTATCAAAGGAATCGTACCCGATGACAACGTTATTGTATCGGAATACTTCACAAAAGAATATGGTGTGCCACCAGAAAACATAGCAGTCCTTGCAGGTCCCTGCCACGCAGAAGAAGTAGCTTTGGAGCGACTCTCCTACCTGACTATCGCCTGCCCTGATAAAGACAAGGCACGTATCTTCGCACGCCGTCTGGGAAGCAGTTTTATCAAAACATCTGTCAGTGATGACGTGGCGGGTATCGAATACAGTTCGGTGCTCAAAAACGTGTATGCCATTGCTGCCGGTATCTGTAGCGGACTGAAATATGGCGACAACTTCCAGGCTGTATTGATTTCTAACGCCATTCAGGAAATGAATCGTTTCCTGAACACGGTGCATCCGTTGAACAGAAACGTGGATGAATCTGTTTATCTGGGGGATTTATTGGTGACCGGCTACTCCAACTTTAGTCGTAACCGTACTTTCGGAACGATGATAGGTAAAGGGTATTCCGTGAAGAGTGCGCAAATTGAAATGGAAATGATTGCAGAGGGTTACTATGGTACGAAATGTATCAAAGAAATCAATAAGCATCATCATGTCAATATGCCGATACTGGACGCTGTGTATAACATCCTATACGAACGTATCTCACCAATGATCGAGATTAAATTGCTGACTGACTCTTTTAGATAATCTTTAAACAAGAACGATATGATTAGTTTAAACATTGAAAAGACATTTGGATTTATCTCCAAAGAAAAGGTTTTTGCTTACGAAGCTGAAGTAAAAGCCGCACAGGAAATGCTTGAAAAAGGTACAGGCAAAGGTAATGACTTTTTAGGATGGTTGCATTTGCCTTCTTCTATCACTAAAGAACACTTAGCCGACCTGAACGCTACAGCAAAAGTATTAAGAGATAACTGTGAAGTAGTAATCGTTGCCGGTATCGGTGGCAGCTATCTGGGTGCCCGTGCCGTAATCGAAGCTTTGTCTAACAGCTTCACTTGGCTGCAGGAAAAGAAAACGGCTCCTGTCATGATCTATGCAGGACACAATATCAGCGAAGATTATCTGTACGAACTGACTGAATATCTGAAAGATAAGAAATTCGGTGTCATCAATATTTCTAAATCAGGAACTACTACCGAAACTGCTCTTGCTTTCCGTTTGCTGAAAAAGCAATGTGAAGATCAGCGCGGTAAAGAAACTGCAAAGAAAGTAATCGTTGCTGTGACGGACGCTAAAAAAGGTGCTGCCCGTGTTACAGCTGACAAAGAAGGATACAAAACATTTATCATCCCTGACAACGTAGGCGGACGTTTCTCTGTACTGACTCCGGTTGGTTTGCTGCCTATCGCAGTAGCCGGATTTGATATCGACAAACTGGTTGCCGGTGCTGCCGATATGGAAAAAGTATGCGGATCGGACGTTGCATTTACTGAAAACCCGGCTGCTATTTATGCTGCTACCCGCAATGAGTTGTACAGGAATGGCAAGAAGATCGAAATCCTCGTTAACTTCTGCCCGAAACTGCACTATGTAAGCGAATGGTGGAAACAGCTTTACGGAGAATCGGAAGGAAAAGACAATAAGGGTATCTTCCCTGCATCGGTAGATTTCTCTACAGACCTTCATTCTATGGGTCAATGGATTCAGGAAGGCGAACGTTCTATCTTCGAAACTGTGATTTCAGTAGAGAAAGTTAACCACAAACTGGAAGTTCCTTCTGACGAAGCAAATCTGGACGGCTTGAACTTCTTAGCCGGCAAGCGTGTGGACGAAGTGAACAAGATGGCCGAACTGGGAACGCAGCTGGCTCACGTAGACGGTGGCGTACCTAATATGCGCATCGTACTTCCGGAATTGAGCGAATACAACATTGGTGGTCTGCTCTATTTCTTCGAAAAGGCTTGTGGTATCAGCGGTTATTTGCTGGGCGTGAACCCATTCAACCAACCGGGTGTGGAAGCATACAAAAAGAATATGTTTGCCTTGCTGGACAAACCGGGTTATGAAGAAGAATCCAAAGCAATCCGTGCAAAACTATAAATCAAGAACGTTTTATAAACGGTAAACTATAAACAATGAACGGTGAACAACTATGCTATATGCATGGATTTGTTCACCGTTCATTATTATATTCAATTGATTGCAGTTTCCGATTGTACCGCTTATTGCCCGTTGTACCGTTTACTGCTCACCACTTCTACTTCTCATCTTCCACTTTCGTCTTCAAACCGATTTCTTCCTGTGCTCCTTCACATTCGGCTTTGGAAGAAAGATAGAACTCTAATTTCACATCACCGTTCTTATCTACCTGTTTAATGGTCGCAATCACCATAATTTTGGCTTTTGACACCCCATCCTTAAAACGAAGCTGTCCTTTTTCCACATCTGTCAGATTTCCCTCTGTAGATACTTCTGTTTGCTCATAAAAGAGTTTGGTATCCACTTCATCGTCATTCTGAAGTTTAAAGGTTTTCAGTTCTGCCCCATTTCCATCCAAAAGCAGAAAGGCTTTCACTTCATCTCCCACTTTCAAGGCGGGCAGTTCCTCCCTCTGATTCGCATAGTCTTTTTCATCGGAACTGGTATTTTCACCGTCCGATTCGATCTTCGCATAAAGCTTTTCTATCTTGATAACAGGACTTTCCCCACTATCAGAGCAGGCGCCTAAAAACAATGGTAGCAACAATAATACTCTCTTTTTCATGCTATCGTCGAGTTTATAACGTTACAAAAATACACATATTCTTCTAAACAGCAAATAATTATGTAGTTAATCGCTTGGGAGCGTCATTTGCAACTATCTTCCCTTTCTAACTTATCTCTCATTTTTTATCGTTATCTTTGCCTCGTATACAGTTGTAGATGAAGCGAATCAAACTTAAAAAACAAATAGAATGGCAGGAAATTTATTAAAGAAGTCCAGTGGACTCATGCTACTATGTAGCGTATCATTGCTAATGATAGTCATGACCGGTTGTCAGGAAGCCAAACTCAAAACTGTAATCGGGATAGCCAACAAACAGTGTCCGCTGGACATGGGAGAAGTCGGCAATATTACCAGTATCATCTACGACGGGGATAACGTAGTGTACACTCTCAACATGAACGAGGAAATTACCAATATTAAGATTTTGAAAGATAATCCGGAAAGCATGAAATCATCTATCAAAATGATGTTTCAGAATCCGGCTGCTGATGTAAAGGAAATGCTGAAATTGATGGCTAAGTGTAATTCCGGATTACACATGATATTTGTAGGGAATAAGTCGGGCGAACAAGCGGTTTGCGAACTTACTGCCGAAGAATTGAAAGAGGTTATCAATACAAATGCCGACCCGGCACAAAGCGGACAGACAAAGCTTGAAGCGCAACTGAAAATGGCGAATCTGCAATTTCCAATGCAGGCCAGTGAAGAAGTCGTTGTCGAAAAAATCGAAATCATAGGTGAATCGGTTGTTTATATATGCAGTGTGGACGAAGAGTTGTGTCCTATCAGCCAGATTGAAGAAAACGCAGCTGAAGTGAAAGAGGGTATTGTGTCAACGCTAGCAAGTCAGACCGATCCTGCCACCCAGATATTCATAAAAACCTGCGTGGAGAACAATAAAAATATTACCTACAGATATATCGGCAAGGATTCCGGGAAACAATACGATGTAGTTATTCCCGTGTCTGATCTGAAGAAAATGCTCATAAAAAATAAAATATCATCTTAAAAAGATTCCGCAACGTACAAAGTATGAAAAAGAAACTGAAAGCCGTCCTGTTTGACATGGACGGCGTACTCTTTGACTCTATGCCTTATCATTCGGAAGCCTGGCATAAAGTAATGAAATCTCATGGGCTCACTCTTAGTCGCGAAGAAGCATATATGCATGAAGGACGGACAGGAGCCTCTACAATCAATATTGTTTTTCAACGTGAATTGGGTAGAGAAGCCACACAGGAGGAGATAGAAAGTATCTATCAGGAGAAAAGTGTTTTGTTCAATTCATATCCCGAAGCAAAGCCTATGCCCGGTGCATGGGAGTTACTGCAAAAAGTGAAGAAGGACGGGCTGATTCCGATGGTGGTCACCGGCTCCGGTCAGTTATCCCTGCTCGAACGGCTGGAACACCACTATCCGGGAATGTTTCACAAAGAACTGATGGTTACAGCGTTCGATGTAAAATATGGCAAACCCAATCCCGAGCCGTATTTGATGGCTTTGAAAAAAGGAGGGATCAAAGCGGATGAAGCGGTTGTAGTAGAAAACGCTCCGTTAGGAGTGGAAGCCGGACACAACGCGGGTATTTTCACCATAGCAGTCAATACGGGTCCTTTGAACGGGCAAGTGTTGCTGGATGCCGGGGCTGATTTATTATTTCCATCCATGCAGGCACTTAATGACACCTGGGACATGATGACTGAAAATGACATCTAAAAGCTGAAAAGAAAATTTATTCTTCAAAACAGAAGAAAAATATTGAAAAGCAGGAATATAAATAGTATTTTTACGGGAGTTTAATTCGCTTAGATTCTATCTAAGCCAACGCAGATTCTACTATGCAAAAGTTATTATCTTTACCACCCAATTTGATCCATTGCTTCCACGAACTGGAAGAAGTTAACCATACCGATTGGTTTTGTACATCAGACCCCATAGGGAGCAAACTAGGCTCCGGCGGCGGAACCACATGGTTATTGCAAGCTTGCCATCAGGCATTCGCTCCACAAGAGTCTTTCAGCAACTGGATAGGACACGAAAAAAAAATATTGCTCCATGCAGGCGGACAAAGCCGTCGGCTACCCAGCTACGGCCCTTCCGGCAAAATATTAACTCCTATCCCGATCTTCAGTTGGGAAAGAGGACAAAAGCTGGGACAGAATCTGTTATCATTGCAGCTCCCGCTCTATGAAAGGATTATGAATCAGGCTCCGGCCGGTCTGAATACGCTGATTGCTAGCGGAGATGTATATATCCGTTCGGAAAAACCGCTTCAGGATATTCCGAACGCAGACGTAGTATGCTACGGGCTGTGGGTGAATCCGTCATTGGCAACTCATCATGGCGTGTTTGTTTCCGACCGGAAAAAACCGGAGGTGCTCGACTTCATGTTGCAGAAACCTTCTCTGGAAGAGTTGGAAGGATTGTCGAAAACTCATCTTTTCCTGATGGATATCGGTATCTGGATTTTGAGTGACCGCGCCATAGAAGTATTGATGAAACGGTCGTTGAAAGAAGGTACGAAGGATATTACTTATTATGACTTATACTCGGACTATGGTTTGGCTTTGGGAGAGCATCCTAAAACGGAAGATGAAGAAATCAATCAGTTGTCCGTAGCTATATTGCCGTTGCCGGGTGGAGAATTCTATCATTACGGCACAAGTCACGAACTGATTTCTTCTACTTTAGCCATACAGGATAAGGTACGGGACCAAAGAAGAATCATGCACCGGAAAGTAAAGCCGAATCCGGCTATCTTTATACAGAATTCCATCACACAAATTTCTCTTTCTGCCGACAACGCCAATTTATGGATTGAGAATAGCCATGTGGGAAAGGAATGGAAATTAGGTTCCCGCCAGATTATTACAGGAGTTCCTGAAAATCAGTGGAGCATCAATTTGCCGGATGGGGTTTGCATCGACATTATTCCTATCGGTGAGAATGAGTTTGTTGCGCGTCCGTATGGATTGGATGATGTATTCAAAGGAGCGTTGGACAAAATAACGACTACTTATCTTAATATTCCTTTTACCCGTTGGATGGAAGATAGAGGAATTACCTGGGAGGATATAAAAGGGCGTACAGATGATTTACAATCGGCATCCATCTTCCCTAAAGTAGCTTCTGTGGAAGATTTAGGCATATTAGTACGCTGGATGACCTCGGAACCACGACTGGAAGAAGGGAAAAAACTTTGGTTGAAAGCAGAGAAAGTTTCTGCAGACGAAATATCCGCAAGCGCCAACCTCAAGCGTCTTTACGAACAACGCAATGCTTTCCGCAAGGAGAACTGGAAAGGACTGGCAGCCAATTATGAGAAGAGTGTGTTCTATCAACTTGATTTGCTGGATGCCGCAAATGAATTTGTACGTTTCAATTTAGATATGCCTGACGTATTGAAAGAAGATGCCGCCCCCATGTTACGGATACACAACCGGATGCTTCGTGCACGTATCATGAAACTACGTGAAAACAAGGATTGTGCCAAAGAGGAACAGGCAGCTTTTCAACTGCTTCGCGACGGTTTATTGGGGATAATGAGCGAACGTAAAAGTCATCCCATACTCAATGTTTATTCCGACCAAATCGTATGGGGACGCAGTCCTGTGCGTATTGATGTGGCCGGAGGATGGACAGACACACCTCCCTACTCTCTTTATTCAGGAGGAAGTGTTGTAAATCTTGCTATCGAGCTGAACGGCCAACCGTCGCTACAAGTATATGTGAAACCTTGCAAGGAATATCACATCACTCTTCGCTCTATCGACATGGGTGCAATGGAAGTGATAAGGAATTACGAGGAACTGCAAGATTATAAAAAGGTAGGTTCTCCATTCTCTATCCCGAAAGCCGCCCTTACATTGGCGGGCTTTGCACCGGCATTCTCTACGGAATCTTATCCTTCTTTAGCTAAACAGCTGGAAGATTTCGGTTCAGGAATCGAAATTACTCTACTGGCTGCTATTCCCGCAGGCTCTGGCTTGGGAACCAGTTCCATACTGGCATCTACCGTGCTCGGAGCAATCAATGATTTCTGCGGACTGGCTTGGGATAAAAATGATATATGCAGTTACACATTAGTATTAGAACAGCTCCTGACCACAGGGGGAGGTTGGCAAGACCAATATGGCGGTGTCTTTTCCGGTATTAAGTTGCTTCAATCTGAAGCAGGTTTCGAACAGAATCCGTTAGTACGCTGGTTACCCGATCAGCTCTTTGTTCATCCTGATTACCGCGACTGTCATCTGTTATATTATACGGGAATTACTCGTACTGCTAAAAGTATTTTGGCAGAGATTGTCAGTTCCATGTTCCTCAATTCCGGTCCACATCTAAGTTTGCTGGCCGAAATGAAAGCTCATGCAATGGATATGAGTGAAGCTATTTTACGTAGTAATTTCGAAAGTTTCGGTCGTTTGGTCGGCAAAACCTGGATACAGAATCAGGCATTAGATTGCGGAACCAATCCACCGGCAGTAGCAGCCATTATTGAGAAAATTAAGGATTATACCCTGGGATACAAACTCCCCGGTGCAGGTGGCGGGGGGTATCTATATATGGTAGCAAAAGACCCGCAGGCAGCCGGACAAATCCGACGGATACTAACGGAACAAGCCCCTAATTCCCATGCTCGTTTTGTAGAAATGACTCTTTCTGATAAGGGACTTCAGGTTTCAAGAAGCTAAAGAGAAAGCGTTACCATAAGGCAGGTCAATCATCCGGAATCATAAAAAAACAAGCTTGGACAGATTCAAACGAAATGTCCAAGCTTTAATTTTTCAATGCCATAATGATCTGTTTTACATGTTGAGACTTGAAATAACTGTAAAGTAAATCACAATAATGATAAAACCAATAGCTCCGATAACTAGTGCAATACTAGCCCATTTCTTTTTTCTAGCTTCTTCCATTCTTATTTATATTTATTGGGATTAATATAATTTATCGTCAAATGTCTACATCTGGAAAGCTATGAACATACTACTACAGAATATCATTCCTTACTTTTTCATATCTACAAAGTTAGCATTTCTCACGAGAATCCTTTTATTTAAATCAACTTTTTCATTCTATTTAGGCTAAATTATGTAACTACATACAATAATAACTAACTAGGTTTGAGAAAATGCAAAGCAAAATACATGACTGACTATCTAAGGATTATGAATCTAAATATCAAGAATATGAAACACATTTATTTTACTCATTACCGCTTTTATATCACACAAAAACTGTACATTTGCACTATAAATGCGAATCAGTATTTGATTCCTTAGTTAAAAATTAGAGTAATTAATGCGATGG
>OKSD01001213.1_pt1 | contig 26404 bp, 27 predicted proteins | sample 1601221 | NCBI WGS metagenome assembly OKSD01 (sample SAMEA3541550, study PRJEB24748) | human gut metagenome | biome: human gut; feature: human-associated habitat; material: faeces | place: China | collected 2012
GGAAAGGAAAGCGTGAAAGGGAACCGTCAGGGTTCCCTTTCACGATCAATCACCCGCCGCAGCGACCAAAATTGCAAAATAATACTACAAATGCTGATTTTGCAATTTTGCTGGCAGCTTGTCCCGAAAGTCCAAAAGGACTTTTGGGACAAGCTGAAACACCCGCGGCAAAAACCGCGGGCTTCTTTTACCCTTTGATGGGGTGCGCTTCCATGTACTGCGCCAAAATGTGTGCCGCGTCCGCGACCAGAGCGGCGCAGGGACGCTTTTTGTAATATTCTGCCGTGCGGCGTTCCGGCAGGGGAGAGCCGTCGGTTTTTACGCCGGTGAGCAGCTCACGGCAGATGATACTACCGTTCTTCTCGCGGAACTGTGCGGCCAGCGACTGAAGCCGCAGGTAGTGCGCGGATTTTTCTTCGTGCGACAGGGAGGAACTGCCGTATAGCAGCCCCGCAGCCATAAACATTCCGCTCACCGCGCCGCAGACCTCACGCATCCTTGCCATGCCGCCGCCGAAGCCGGAGGCGATGCGCTTTGCGGTGTCCTCATCCAGCCCGGTTTGGTTGGAAAAGGCCAGCAGGACGGCCTGCGCGCAGTTGCAGCCGTCGAGAAAATTCTGCGCGGCGCGTTCTTCACAGGTCATTGCGGCGCCTCCTTCGGGAAGGAAATTTTATTGAATTTCAGCATATAACGGATGGAATAGTAGCCCTTGAGGTAGTTATCCTCAAACCATTCGTAGGTCGCCTGCGGCAGATGCAGCAGCTCCGGTGCCTCGCAGCGGAAGAGCTCAAAGGTCTTCCGGTCGCCGCAGAGCAGGGCGGCGATCAGCTCGTTCTGCCCTTCCTGTGCCAGCCGGTCGAGGCAGGCATCCATGATCGTGACGCAGATCAGCTCCTCCTGCGGCGCGCGATCCTGCTTGGTCGCAAACCAGTAGAGGAAATCCGCCTGCGTGAAGGCCTTGCGCGCGGTGACGAGCGCCAACTTCTGAAACTCCTCCTCCGCGCCCCGCTTGAGCACGTCGATCAGGTAATACAGCAGGTCCTCATTCAGACAGCAGCAGTCCACCAGAACCTCGTAGGCGCTGCGCGGGCCGTCCGGCTCGTCGATCTGCGGCGGCTGCGCTTCCGGATCGGGCTCCTCCTCCGGGGCTGCCCCGGCAAGGGCGCTGAGCGCGGCACGGAGATCTTCTTCCCGAAAATCGTCAAATAGCTCCTGCGGAAGCTCCGTCCCGTCCTGCGCGGCGCAGCGGCGCACGAATTCCGGCACGCCCATCGCCTGAATCTGCTCCTGCAATTCGGCGGCGCGGGGCAGCGGCTCCGTCTGCGTCAGGGTGATGCCCTGCGGCGCCTCGCGCGCTCCTGCGGAAAGCTGCTGCAAATAGTCCAGATAGGTTTCGATCAGTGTCATTCGTTTCACCTCAAGTGGAGTATACAATAAAATGCGCGCTTTTACAATCAGAAAAGACGTGATTTGCGGAAATGATCCGAAATTCGTGCCTTGACTTGACAGAAAAGGCAGGATATAATAGCTTTGAAACCGAGAAAAGGATGGGCTTACCAAATGAGAATCAAGATTACTGCCGACAGCACCTGCGACCTTTCCCCCGAACTGATCCGTGAGAACGATATTGAGATTTTTCCCCTGTTCATCAACATGGGCGATAAGAGCTATCTCGATGGTGTGACCATTCAGCCGGCGGATATTTTTGCGCACGTTGCAGCGGGCGGCGCTCTGTGCAGCACGGCTGCAGTGCCCATCGGAACCTATCGCGAGCGTTTTGAGGCGCTGGCCAAGGAATATGACGGCGTCGTTCATGTGAACATCGGCTCCGGCTTTTCTGCGACGCACCAGAATGCCTGCATCGCGGCGGAGGATCTGCCCAATGTACGCGTGATCGACTCCCGCAACCTCTCCAGCGGTCAGGGTCATGTGGTCATGGAGGCCTGCAAGCTGGCCAAAACGGCGACCGATCTGGACGAACTGTGTGCCGCGCTCAACGAGCTGGCGCCCCGCGTGGACGCGAGCTTCCTGCTCGACCGTCTGGATTACATGGTCAAGGGCGGGCGCTGCTCCTCCGTTGTCGGTCTGGGCGCGAACCTGCTGAAGCTCAAGCCCTGCATCGAAGTCATTGACAACAAAATGGCCGTGGGAAAGAAGTACCGCGGCAACTATGCCAAGTGCATGGAGCAGTACGTGCGCAGCCGTCTGGAGGGCGCGGACGACCTGATCTATGAGCGCATTTTTATCACGCATACACCGGTGTCGAAAGAAGTGCTCGACACGGTCTGGCGCACGGTGGAGCAGTACGGCAAGTTCGAGCATACCTACGAAACGAACGCCGGCTGCACCGTCTCCTGCCACTGCGGCGAAGGCTGCCTCGGCGTGCTGTATATCCATAAGAATCCGAAGGTTCTGAAATAAACGAAAACCCCGCCACTGGCAAAGTCAGTGGCGGGGTTTTGATCATGCGTGTGTTTTATTCGATTTCCAGACGGCGGGCGGTGGCCTTTGCAGGCGCCTGCTTCGGAAGGGTCAGCTTCAGGACGCCATTGTCATAGGCGGCGCTGATCTTCTCGGAGTCGATGCCGTCAAGATTGAAACTGCGGCTGTAGCTGCCATAGGAACGCTCGCAGCGCAGGTAACCTGCCTTCTTTTCCTGCTTCTCATAGTTGGAATGACGCTCGGCGTGGATGACGAGGGTATCATCGTCTACGTCGATGTGGATGTCCTTCTTATCAAAGCCCGGCAGATCGGCCGACAGTACCAGCTTGTCGCCTTCGTCCTCAATATCGGTACGGAAAGATGCCAGCGTGTCCGGTGCGAAGATGCTGCGTTCAAAGTCTTCCAGTTCACGGAAGGGGTTATACATAGCTGCTTCATTATTGTGCTTACGATACGGTGTGAGATTCAACATAATCAATTCCTCCAATTCAGGCTCCCCACGGTTCCCCGTGGGTCGTTCATTTCTTTTTTCTGGCTTTATTATCCCGCCGGATTATGAACGATTCTTGCTTTCAATATGAACGAACTGTAAACAATTAGCACTCTGCAAAACAGAGTGCTAATTCCGAAAAATATCACTTGGGGAGGATGACCCGGAAGGTCGAACCCGCGCCGGGGGCGCTGTCCACCTCGATCACACCCTGGGAAAGCTCCACGATGCGCTTGACCAGCGCAAGGCCGAGGCCGTTTCCCATGGAGCGGCGCGAGGTGTCGCCCTGATAGAACTTCTCAAAAATATGTGCCTGTATCTCCGGCGTCATGCCGCAGCCGTGATCTTGAATGCTGACGACCACACATTCCGTCTGCTCCAGCAGACGGATGGCGATCTCCTGCCCGTTTTCACTGAATTTGATGGCGTTCCCGATCAGATTCGTCCAGACCTGACTGAGAAGCCGTTCGCAGCCGGTCACGTTCACGGGGTCGAGCACCGCGTCGAAGCTGATGCCCTTCTCCGTCCACTGCGGCTCCAACGCCACCACGGCCTGCCGGAGCTGTTCATCCAGACGGAAGCAGGTGCTCTGCTCGGAGAGCGATTTGCTCTCCATCTTGGAAAGCAGCAGAATATTCCCGACCAGCGTGGAAAGCCGGTGCGTATTGAAGAGAATTTTGTTCAGATATTCCTCCCGCTCGGCGGGGGAGAGCGCGCTGTCCTGCAAAAGCATGGCATAGCCTTCGATGGCCGTCAGCGGTGTCTTGAACTCATGGGAAACGTTGGCGATGAAATCATTGCTGAGCGTGGCAATGCTGTTCAGCTCCCGCACCATGGCGTTGAAATTGCGGAAGGTGGTCTGCACCTCCTCCATCTTGCTGGAGTCCTCGACGGTGATCGTGTAATTCCCGCGCGCGACCTCTTTGGAGGCATTGCTGAGCTTGACCATGGGCGCGAGGATGCGCCGGCCGATGAAATAGCTCATCAGACCGCCGGCGACCGCCGCGGCGACCAGCAGCCCCAGCAGGGCGGAATAATTCAGCCTGTGGATGTAGCCGAAGCGCTGTAAAAGAAACAGCGCGCCTGCGACCGCCGCGAAAGAAAACAGTACGATCACAAAGACGATCAGCATATAATAGGTACGCATACGCAGGGAGTATTTTCTCTGCTTCATTTTTTTACCGCCTTGTATCCGATGCCGCGGACCGTCGTGATCTCGAAATCCGGGTTCTCGCGGAAGTGGTCGCGCAGCCGGTTGATGTGCACGTCCACCGTGCGCGGGTCCGTCTGGGAATCCACGCCCCAGATGTCGTCCATGAGCTGCTGGCGCGTGAAGATATGGCCGGGGGAGGAAACCAGCTTGTAAAGAAGCAGGAATTCCTTCTGCGGCAGAACGAGCTGACTGCTGCCGGTGCGGACGGTGAAGGAGTCAAACTCAAAAACCGTGGAGCCGATGCTCTGGCGGCGGTCGGCGACCATCTGCGCGCGGCGCAGAAGCGCCTGAATTCGCAGAACCAGCTCGTTGACGTTGATGGGCTTGACCAGATAGTCGTCCGCGCCCGCGAGGAAGCCGAACTGCATATCCTGAAAACTGTCCTTGGCGGTGATCATCAGGATGGGAATGGTGTTGCCCACGTCGCGCAGACTGCGCACCAGCGTGTAGCCGTCCATGCGCGGCATCATGATGTCCGAAACGATCAGGTCGATATATTCCTTTTCCAGAACCTCCAGCGCGGCGGCACCGTCCGGCACGCCCACGGTGGTAAAGCCGCTGCGCGTCAGCACGCGGCAGAAAAGCTGCTGCAATTCCGCGTCGTCCTCCGCAACCAGTATTTTGAACATGAGATCACCTCCGTTGGGATAAGTATAGCATATGGGCCGGGGATTTGTAAAAGAAAATGTTGCCTTTTTTAACGGAAGTTCATAATCAGTTGATGTTGAGTTGATGTTCGGCGGGTATCATAATTCTATTAAAGAGAGGTGCGCTATGAAAAAGAACAAGGAAAGCCGTTTGAAAAACTACTTTGCGGGAAAGAGCAAGCTGACGATCATCACCTATGCCGTGGTGCGTCTGCTCGTGCTGGGCGTGCTGGTGCGCTCGATCTTTACGGGACAGTTGGAAAGCGTCTACACCTGCCTTCTGACGCTGTTTCTGATGTTCCTGCCCGCGATCGTTTCCAGAAAGCTGCATATCCAGCTGCCGATCGGGCTGGAGGTCACGATCATTCTCTTCATCTTTGCCGCCGAGATCCTGGGCGAGCTGGCCTGCTTCTATGTCAAGGTGCCGTTCTGGGATAAGGCACTGCACACGACAAGCGGCTTTATCTATGCGGCGGTCGGTTATTCCATGGCGGACGTCCTCAACCGCGACCGCCGGACGAAGTTCGAGCTGTCGCCTATCTTCCTTGCGCTGGTGGCGTTCTGCTTCTCCATGACGATCGGCGCGCTGTGGGAGATCTTTGAATTCTCCGTGGATTGCCTGTTCATGAAGGATATGCAGAAGGATACGATCGTCCATGCAATCACTTCCGTCACGCTGGACCCGACCAACAGCAACATTCCCATCACGATCTCCGGGATCAACGACGTCGTGGTCAATGGCGAGAGCCTCGGCCTCGGCGGTTATCTGGACATCGGCCTGATTGACACCATGGGCGATCTGATCGTCAACCTGATCGGCGCGCTGGTGTTCAGCGTGATCGGCTTCTTCCATCAGAAGAGCAAGCATAGATCAAAGGTCGCGGAGATGTTTGTCCCGACCGTGCAGGAGGAGGAAAACTCGGATGAGCGAGAAAGAAAAAGCGAGAATTGAGCACGCGCAGCAGGCGGACACCCACCGCATCCTGACGGTGCCGAACCTGCTGAGTTTCTTCCGGATCCTTCTGATCCCGGTGATCATCTGCCTGTATTTTAAGGAACAGTACTGGTGGGCTTTCGGCCTGCTGGTGCTTTCCGGTGCGACGGACGTGGTGGACGGCTGGATCGCCCGTACCTTCCATGTGGTGTCGGATTTCGGCAAGGCGATCGACCCGGTGGCCGATAAGCTGACACAGATCGCGCTGCTGCTGTGCCTGATGCCGATGAAATACTGGTGGATGGTGGCGATCCTGATCACCAAGGAGGCCTCCATCGGCATCCTGACGCTGATCGCCCTGCGCCGCACGCACAGCGTCTACAGCGCCGGCTGGTACGGAAAGATCTGCACGGTCGTGATCTACCTTTCCATGTTTGTCCTGATACTCTGGCGCGATGCGGATCCGACCTTTGTTCTGGTGGATGCCATTGTCTGCTCTGCGCTGATCGCGCTGGCCTTTGTGCTGTATCTGATCCGCTACACGGCGATCCTGCGCGGTGCAGGGAAGAAAGAGGAGCAGGCATGAAGCAGCGGTTCATCGCATTTCTTGCGGCGCGGAAAACAAAATTCCGTCTGCACCAGCGCAGAAAAAAACGCTATTTCCGCTGCCCGGCCTGCCACGCGGTGCAGTCCGTGCCGGTCAGCGGCGGGCAGACCAAGGTGGTCTGTCGCAGGTGCGGGGAAATTTTCCTGCGGCGCACCTGACGGCGCCATATTTAAAAAGTTCCAAAAGCCAAAGGCTTTTGGAACTTTTTTTTTGCGGCTTCGTCTTATAAATAAAAGAAAAAAGACAGGAGGTTTGACCCATGAAACTGAAAAAATGGCTGGCGCTGGCGCTCTTTGTGGCTCTCTGCTTCCAGCTTGCGGCCTGCGCCACCACGCAGGTGGAGGACAAGAAGGCGACCGATGTGTCCATCGGCACATCCAAGCCCGCGCACTCCGAGGTGGACGAGCCGGCCGGTCATCCCCCCGTCGCCCTCACCGGAAACGGCGAGGCGCGGGAGCCTGATGCAGAATTCGCGGCGGCGAGCGCGGCCTTTGCGGCTGCACTTTTGAAAAATACCGCAAAGGGTGAAAACACTGTGATTTCCCCCTATTCCGTCCAGCTCGCGCTGGCGATGACGGCCAACGGCGCTTCCGGGGAGACGCTGGCGCAGATGGAGCAGACGCTCGGTATGCCCGTGCAGCAGCTCAATGCCTACCTGCTCGCCTGCGGGCAGAAGAGCACGGAGGAATTCTCCGCGGCCAACGCCCTCTGGCTGCGTGAGGATTACCCGGTCAGCGAGGATTTCCTCCAGACCGACCGCGACTACTACGGCGCGGAGGTCAACTCGGCTCCCTTCAACGCCGCCACCCGCGATGCGATCAACAGCTGGGTCAACTACCAGACCGGAGGAAAGATCGAAAAGATCCTTGACGAGATGGACCCGGATGCGGTGATGTATCTGGTCAACGCGCTGGCGTTCAGCGCAACATGGCGGAAGGAGTATATTACCTCCGACGTCAAAGAGGAGCCTTTCCACGCCGCTTCCGGCGATACGCAGGCCGAGCTGATGTATTCCGACGAATATTGGTATCTGCGGGACGAAAACACGGTCGGTTTCCTCAAGGACTACGAAAACGACCGATTCTGCTATGCCGTCCTGCTGCCGCAGGAGGGCACGTCGCTGGACGATTACGTCGCCTCCCTCACCGGCGAGAAGCTGACGGCCCTGATGGCGAACGCATCGCAGGAGAGAATTCACGCCGTGATGCCGAAATTTACGACGGAATATTCCACGGAGCTTGGAGCGGCGCTCCAGACCATGGGCATGACGGATGCTTTCGATAAGAACAAGGCGGACTTCTCCGTAATGTCGCCGGAGGCGAAGGAGACCCGCCTGCGCATCGGCCGCGTGCTGCACAAGACCTTTCTGCAGGTCAATGAAACCGGCACGGAGGCCGCCGCAGCGACCACGGTGGAGATGGTCGCGGAGTCCACTGCCATTCCGCAGGAATACAAGACCGTCCGCGTGGATCGTCCCTTTGTGTGCGGCATCTACGACCGCGAGATGCAGTGCTTCCTCTTCCTCGGCGCGATCTACACGGTCTGATCGGAAATCTTTTTGCAGCCTGCCAGCGTGTCGAAAAGGTTTTTTCGACACGCTGAACCCACGGTTGAGACATGCTCAACCGTGGGTTGTTTTACCTTTTCCGAATTCTTAACGGACAGATGATAGACTTTTCCTTCCGAGTATGGCATAGTAGGAATAGAATGAAGGAGGGAAAAGAAAATGAACGAAATGACATTGGGAAAACGCATCATGCAGCACCGCAAGCGGCTGGGCATGACGCAGGAGCAGCTTGCCGACCGCGTGCGCGTCAGTGCGCAGGCCGTCAGCAAGTGGGAAAACGACCTGTCCTGCCCGGACATCAGCCTGCTGCCGCAGCTGGCGGAGATCTTCGGGATCACCGTCGATGAGCTGCTGGGCAAGGAGCCGGCGGGCGGCACCGTCAGGACGGCCGAGCCGGTCGGGCAATCGCCCCGCGAGAGCAGAAAGGAATTCCATATGGAATGGAAGCCGAGGGAGGGCATCTGGTTTGCCGTGTACATCCTCTGCATCGGCGGACTGCTCCTGCTGTCGGCGCTCCGGCCGGAGCTGGGCGTTTCGTGGTGGACGGTCCTCTGGACGACGGCGCTGCTGATCGGCGGCCTCGCCGGGATGGTGCACCATCCGTCGTTCTTCCCACTGGCGGTCACGCTGGCAGGCGCGTACTTCCTCGTGACGAGCTTCGGCCTCTGGAAGGTCAGCCTCGGCTGGAAGGTCGTCATTCCGGCCTTTCTGCTTCTCTGGGGTGTGAGCCTGCTGATCGATGTACTCTTCGGCAGGAAGAGAAAGCACTCGGTCATCCACGCGCCGGAAAGCAGCAGCGAATATTCCTTTGAAGACGGCTGGGTGAAGGTGGAGTCCGAATTCGGCGAGGACACGATCCTGGTCGAGCTGACGGAGCTGCGCGGCGGTGAGATCGAAACAAAATTCGGCTCTTACTGCGTTGATTTTTCCGGCTGCGAAAGCGTCGCTCCCGATTGCCATATCACGGTGAGAAGCCGCTTCGGCGAAACGGTCCTGCGGATCCCGCGTCGCTTCCGCGTGGAAATGGAATCGTCGGGCGGAACCTTCGCAGCAGAAGCCCATACCGTCGGCCAGCCACAGGAAACGCCGGAGGCGACGATCGTTCTCCACCCGCAGGTCAGCTTCGGCGAGCTGCGTGTGGAATATATCTAATGCCACTTTTTGACGCATATCAGTATAAGAAACCTTTGAAATAATAAAAAACAGGCTCGGATGAGCCTGCTTTTTATTTGTAGTAAGAAAAGTACATGTGGATAAGCCTGTGGGCTCGGCTTGCATACCATCGGCATTGCCGACGGCTATCCGTGCACTCTTATTTCTCCACCAGACGCAGGAATTCGTCGATGTCCTTGGCAATGGAGGCAAGGCTGCTTTCCCAGAATGCGCGGTCGGTCAGGTCAATGCCGGCGATGGCGGCGGCATCCTCGGCGCTCATGACCGTCGTGGCGTGCAGCAGCGCCTTGTATTTCGGCACGAAGGCTGCGCCCTCCTCGCGGTACTTGGCGTATAGGCCGCGGGCGAACAGGCCGCCGAAGGCATAGGGGAAGTTATAGAAGCTCAGCGAGCCGGAATAGTAGTGGCTCTTGCACAGCCACATATACGGATGCAGCAGGCTGTGATCCAGACCGTCGCCATAGGCTTTCTTCTGTGCGTCGAGCATCAGCTCGCACAGGCGGTCGGCAGGCAGGAACTCCTCCTCGCGGCGCTCAAACACCGCCGTTTCAAACAGGTAGCGGCTGTAGATGTCGCAGATGATCTGGCAGGCGTCCATGAGCTGGGATTCCAGGATCGCCAGACGCTCACCGTCGGTCTGTGCGGCGGCGTAGGCGGCGTTGTTGACGATGTTTTCGTTGAAGGTGGAGGCCGTTTCCGCTACGGGCATGGAGTATTCCTTGTTCAGCGGGCGGTGATCGTAGAGGTTCACGTTGTGGAAGGCATGGCCCAGCTCGTGCGCCAGCGTGACGATGTCGGAATAGGTCCCGTCGAAGTTTGTCAGGATGCGGCTCTGGCGGATGGGCTGGACGGAGCAGCAGAATGCGCCGCCGACCTTGCCCTCGCGCGGATAAAAGTCGATCCATGCGTTGTCAAAGGCCTCCTGCCCCATGGCGCGAAGATCCTCGTCGAAGCTGCCGAAGAGCCGGAGAATGACGTCGCGCGCCTCTTCCAGCGAGTATTTCTTGTCGTTTTCGCCCATGGGCGCGAACATATCGTACCACGGCATCCCGTTTTCGTGGCCCAGCGCTTTGGCCTTGCCGCGCAGATAAGCCCAGAACTTGGGCAGATATTCGTCGATGGCGGAGAACATGGCGTCGAGCGTTTTGCGCTGCATCCGCGCGTTGTAGAGCGCGCGCTGCAAGGGCGATTCGTAGCCGCGCAGATGGCAGTCGGTGAGCATTTGCAGCTTGATGGAGTTGAGCGAGTAGGCCACGGAGTCCGCGATCTTCGGATAGCAGGCAAGCTCTGCCTCGTAGGCTTCCTTACGGGTCGCGGGGTCGGGGTCATAGGCGAGATTGCGGATGGCCGACAGCGTCGTCTGGCCGCCGCGGAAATCCACCTGTACCGAGGAGGTCAGGTAGGACTGAAGCTCCTCCCATGCGTCCGCGCCGGACAGGCTCATGCGCGCCATGATCTCCTCTTCCCGCTGGCTCAGAAGATAGCGGCTGTCCTTCTTGATGTTGGTCAGAAGATAGCGGTAATCGGTCAGCAGGGGATCGGCGTCGATCAGGGCGTCCAGATTTTCCTGTTTTGCCACAAACTGCCGGAAGGCAGTCTGCGCGCCGGTGATGGAGGCTAGCTTGTTCATCAGGCGGCCGGAAACGGAGGCGCTTTCGGCGTCCTTCGTGTCGGCGGACTGACGCAGACTGGCATAGAGGAACATCCGCTCGGTAAGGTCGGCGAGGGCTTCTTCCAGCTCCAGCGTCGCGCGGATTTCGGCGGCGGGAGAGTCTTTCCCGTAATGCCCGGTCAGCTCCTGATAGCGGGCGCACAGCTCGTCCAGCTTTTTCAGGTCAGCCTGAAATTCCGGGCTGTCAAAGCCGGTGTAAAGCGCGTCCAAAGACCATCTTTCGTTCATGAATTTGCTCCTTTCATATCTCACCGCCGTCAGACGGCGGCCTTGTTCGGTTTCTTGTGGCGCAGCAGCCAGAGCCAGGTCATCAGACCGCAGATCGCCACGTTGCAGTAGAAGGAAATTCCTCTGGACAGCAGGTTGAAGCTGACGGCATCGGAGAAATAGTTGCCGCAGATGTCAACAAACAGCCAGTCGGCCGCGCCGACCGCGCCGGGCAGGGGAACGGAATTGGAGCCGAGATAGACGTGGCTCTGACCGATGAAAATGTCCAGCCAGTCGCGCTTTGCGCCGCCCAGCGCCAGAAAAACCAGCACCGGAACCATCAGCATACAGATGCGCTGCCCCAGATTCAGCAGGAATGTGCGCACGAGCATCCCGGTATTTCCGCGGACGGAAGCGGCGCAGATACCGTAGCTGTCGATCCAGTTGGCGAGCTTCGCCCGCTTTTCCTCTGCCTTGCGCAGCAGGTGCAGCTTGGAAAGGAAGAAAATGCTCCAATTGCAGATGGAATGTACCAGCTTCGGCCGGAACAACAGCAAAATCAGCAGTAGGGCCAGCGCACCTTGTATGACCGCGCCCAGAAGCAGAAGCACCAGCGAGGCGGTGTGATACTCCGCAAAGACGGCAGGCCGCAGCGCGATACAGACGATCGTGACGAGAAACAGCGCTGCCTTGTAGAGAATCAGGTTCAGAAGCAGGGCGACCGAGGAGACCTCCATCGGGATGCCATCGGTATACATACAGTAGGCCGCGACGGGCTGGCCGCCGGAGGCCGAGGGCGTGATCGCGGAGAAGAAAAGATCTGCTGCGCAGTAAACAAAACCGTGGTACGGCGGCCGACGATAGCCGAGAGAGCCGCAGATCATGCGCAGGCTCATGCCTTCAAAGAAGATGATGCCGAGCATACACAAAAAGGCGGCGGCGAGAAGCCAGTGGTCGGAATTGACGCAGCAGTTCCAGAAGCCGGAAAAGGAAAAATCCTGACTGGTGATTTGAATCAGCACGGTGGCGGCGGTCAGGACGAGAAAAAGCGCCAGCCACAGGGCGCGTTTGCGCGTCATGCGGGCAGCCCCGCCCGGCGTGCTGCGCGGTAAATTGGTATCATAACATATTCCTCCATTATAACGGCAGTATACCACAAAGCCGCCGCGCTTGCAATCCCCTAAAAAACCAAGGCCAAAGACACCGCCCGGTGGGCGGCAGGAAACTATTTCAGAATGGTGCCGCCGCCGAGGACGACGTCGCCGTCGTAGAAAACGGCGGCTTGCCCCGGCGTTGCCGCGCGCTGCGGCTCGTCGAAGTGCAGAAGCAGCGTGCCGTCTGCCTGAAGCTTTGCCAGTGCGGGCTGCTCCGGCTGGCGGTAGCGCAGCTTCGCCTTGCAGCGGAAGCGTTCGCCGGGCGCCTGCCCGGCGATCCAGCGGAGCGCGCCGACCCGCACGTCGCGGCGGTAGAGATCCTCCGCATCGCCCAGAACGACCGTGTTCGTTTCCGGGCAGATGTCGCAGACGTATTTTTTCTCCGGCAGGGACAGACCAAGCCCGCGGTGCTGACCGATCGTGTAGCGGATGATACCGCCGTGCCGGCCGAGCACGCGGCCGTTTTTGTCCACAAAATCGCCCGCCGCGGCCTTCTTGCCGGTGTGCAGCTCGATGACGGCAGCGTAGTCGCCATTCGGCACGAAGCAGATGTCCTGACTGTCTGGCTTTTCGGCATTCAGGAAATCCGCTTCCTCGGCAATCCGCCGCGTCTGCGTCTTGCACAGCTCACCGAGCGGAAAGAGCGTGTGGGCGAGCTGCTCCTGCGTCATGTCGTAGAGAACGTAACTCTGATCCTTGGAAAGATCCAGCGCCTTTTTGAGCACATAGCGGCCGTCCTCAAAGGCAATGCGGGCATAGTGCCCGGTGGCGACATGGTCGCAGCCGAGGATTTTCGCCCGCTCAAAGAGACGGTCGAACTTCATATAGCGGTTGCAGTCGATGCAGGGATTCGGCGTGAGTCCTTCCTGATAGCAGCGGATGAACTCGCCAATGACCTTTTCGCGGAAATCGTCGGAGAAATTGAAAACGTAATAGGGCATATGCAGCCGATGCGCGACGCTGCGCGCGTCCTCCACATCGTCCAGTGAGCAGCAGGTGTGCGCGCGGGAGATGCCCGCGTCCTCGTTGGCGTAGAGCTTCATCGTGCAGCCGATGCAGTCGTTCCCGGCGTCCGTCAGGAGCTTTGCGGCGACGCTGGAATCCACGCCGCCGCTCATTGCGACCAGTACCTTCATATCAGTCTGCTGCCGGGGTGGCGCGCATGGCGGCGATGGTGCGCGTGATGAGATCGTCCAGCGTCCAGCCCAGCATTTCCGCGCCCCGCGTGATGACCTCGCGGGAGCAGCCTGCGGCGAAATTGGCAGACTTGAACTTCTTCTTCACGGATTTCAACTCCAGATCCTGCACACTCTTCGACGGACGCATCAGCGCCACCGCGCCGATCAGCCCCGTCAGCTCGTCGGTCGCGTAGAGTACCTTTTCCATCTCATGCTCCGGACGGATGTCCACGGTGATGCCGTAGCCGTGGCTGGCCGTGGCGTGGATGATGGATTCGTCCAGACCGGCCTGGCGCATCAGCTCCTGCTCCTTGATGCAGTGCTGATCGGGGAACTGCTCAAAATCAAGGTCGTGCAGCAGGCCGACGATGCCCCAGAACTCAGCCTCATCGCTGTAGCCCAGCTCACGCGCAAAGGATTCCATCACGCCGGAAACGATTTCTGCGTGCTTGAGGTGGAAGGGGTCGGAATTGTACTTTTTCAGAAGCGCCGCTGCTTCCTGCTTTGTCGGAACCATAAAGAACACTCCTTAGCCAATGAAATCATACCATTATAGTAGGTTGGTTATTTTATAGCATCAAACGGAACGATTGTCAAGATGAAACTTCCGCAGGCCAGCTCCGAAGCGAAGCCGGAAATCGAGCGATTCCAAAAATATACTTGCATTGAAGTGCGTTTCAATCTATAATAAGAACAGCAAGAAAATCTTCCAAAGAATACGGAGAAAGGACTTGATGAAATGAAAAAGAGATTCTTTGCGGCTCTGTGCGTACTGGCAGTCCTGGTTTTCTGCCTTCCTGCAACGGCCTTTGCGGAAGATGCAAAAGTCGTTACGGTTTCCACGGAAGCGGAGCTGCTTGAGCAAATTGCCGTGCTGAACGAGTCCGGCGGAGAGCTGACTCTCCGGTTGGGTGGCGATATTCAGATAAGCGGCACCGGCGGTACGGCGCAGACTGTTGTGAGCAAGGGAACGCTGACCATTCTGGGCGACGGTAAAACCCTCAGTGTTGCCTGCCTGAATGTGAAGAATGATGCGGTTCTGAATTTGGGCGCGGCGGACGGCTCTGATACGCTTACGGTGACGTCCCACGATAATACACAGCCGGTGCTGCTCATCAGTGGCACGGTGCAGGCGACCCTTTACGAAGGCGCGGTGATCCGCGATTCCAAAAGCGCCGGCACCTGCGGTGGTGTGCAGATTGAGGGAAGCAGCGTTTTTAATCTCCGAGGCGGCACGATCGACAATTGCCACAACCTCTACGCCTATGTTCCGGGCGGCGTGCTGGTATCGAACCACGGCCGTTTCAACTTCTATGACGGCATAATCAGCAACTGCACAGGCGGTGCCGGCGGCGCAGTCGGTCTGAACGGCGCCAACGTGATGTTCGGCAGCAGTGAGGGGCCTGTATCCTTCTATATGTACGGCGGCGAGATCATCAACTGTACGGATACGGATGAGGATCTCGGCGGCGGCGCCGTTTGGGTCTGCACCAATACCTCACCGGTTACCGTTGTGATTCAGGACGGCAAGATCACGGGCTGCAAGGGGCATATGGGCGGCGCAATCCTTTACTATGCGGCGCATGAGGACGCCAGCCTGCGGATCGAGGGCGGCGAGATCTCCGGCAATACGGCAGAGACCTTCGGCGGCGGCATTTTTGCATTCAAGGGGAATGTGACGATTGCCGACGGCGTGAAGCTCTATGGAAACACCGCGAAGACCGCAGGCGACGATATTTACAATAACGGCGCCAATGTCACGCTGGGCGAGGCTGCAGTGGGGACGACATTTCCCTCCTGCGGCCATATGGTGGACGGCTGGTACTATGACGGGGAAACGCGCTATGTCTGCGGCCGGCCGGATATGGCGGAGCGCTACACCGGCACAGGAACGCTGGACACCTCCGAGTATGCGCTGAAGGCGGCGCACGGCCACTACACCGTGACTTACACGGACGGTGTGGAGGATGCAGTGCTCTTTGAGGATCAGACAATCAATAATCTGCCCTATGGTGCGGCGCTTCCTGCCTTTAACGGCACGCCCACGCGCGAAGGCTATGATTTTGACGGTTGGAGCCCGGACCTTGCACAGACGGTGACGGCCGACATGACCTATACTGCCGTCTGGAAACAGAAGCCGACAGAGCCTTCCGAGCCGCTGGAGCCAAGCAGCCCCAAGCCTTCCGAGGAGCCCGTCAAGCCTACGGAGCCGGAAAAGAAGCCTTCTCCTGCAACGGGCGATGATGCGGCAGTGTGGTTTGCAGTCAGCGCTCTGGCTGCCGCTGCGCTTGCGGGCACGATGATCTGCCTGCGGAAAAAACGTTCCGAACAGTAAAAGAATAAAAGTTTCGCGGCCTGCTGCAAGCTTGCAGCAGGCCGCGGTGTATTTTCGGTTAATCCATCGCCAGACCAAAATAGAGATTCTGCGGCAGCGCATCGCCGCGCAGGGCCTTGCCCATGGCGTAGGGGAGCGGCCCCTCCGGGGTGAGGCAGATGCCGCCCTGCGCCCCCGACGCTTGCAGCAAAAGCGCCGCGGCGGCGGGGTCGTAGGGAAGCAGCTCCTTGATGGTGAGCCGTCCGTCCTTCTGCGCGCAGACCGCGCAGAATACCTGCTGCGCCGTTTCAATGCGGCAAAGGCGGTCGTCGATCGCCTGATACCGCAGAAAATCCGGCCCGCAGGAGAGAAAATTCTCGTACAGCAGCAGTTCCCGCAGATTGAAGTAGGCCTCCGCGTCGATCTCCTGCACCGTCCCGGCGCAGGGCGCGGAGAAGATCTTCTCTGCGCCGCGGAAGGCCACGGTCCGGTAGCCGTAACGCCGGTAGAGGTCGAACAGCGGCGGCTCCGAGGGAACCAGCAGCGCGTAAGAGACGCCCTCCTTCCGCAGTGCGGCTTCCGCAAAAGCCAGCACCTTGCCGCACAAGCCGCGCCGCCGGTAGGCGGGAGCGGTGGCCACGGCGTAGAGATAGGCCGCCGGATGGCTCTGCCCGCTTTTGTCCACGAGCTGCGCGGGCAGGGCGCAGACCATGGCGGCGATGTCCTTTCCTTCTTTTGCGCAGAAAACATCTACGGTTTTTCCGAAAATTTTCCAGAAGACTTCGATCTCCTCCGGACGGTCGCCGAAGCAGGTCTGCCACAGTGCGGTGAGGCGGGGAAGGTCCTCACGCCCGGCGCGGAGGATCATTCCGGAATCTCCTCTGCCAGATATTTTTCCAGCAGAATGTCCGGCGTATAGCTTTCCTTCGCACGGCGCAGCCCCTCGATGCCCATGTCGTCCTCGCGGTTGAGGTAGCGCACGTCGGGGTGGCGCTCGCGGATGCGGCGGGCAAATTCGCGGTTGATCATGGCATAAGCGCCGTTCATCTCCGGCAGCGCTTTTTCAAAGTTCACGTCATAGGTGTCCTCGCGGATGCGGTTGCCCATGCAGAAGGCGACGACCTGCCCATCTACCTCCAGCACAAGACCTTCCAGTCCAAGCGCCTCGTAGTTGTCAAAGGCCTTGCCGATGGCGATGCGCTCGCCGGCGAAGTCGGATTCCTCCCCGCGCTCGATGTGTGAGGCGTACCACTGCTCCGTGAAGGCGCGGCAGCGGGGAAGCTGTGCCGCGTCGATTTCCAGTATGCGGTATTCGGGATAGGTTTCTTCAAAATGGTTGCAGTGGTTGCGCTTGGCCTGCAATTTTTTGCCGTGCAGGTCCGCCAGATGGTCGATCTCGTAAATGTAGTCGAAGCTGTTGCGCACCGTGCGGAAATGGAAACGGCCGGGGAAAAGCGCTTCCAGCCGCGCCACATCCGACTCCAGCAGACCGAAGATGCGGCAGGGGAAGCCGCGCTCCTTCGCGTCTGCGAGGAAGGCCTCCACGACGGCTTTCAGGTCGCGGTTCCGCGCAGGAAAGGCATAGGATTCACTGCTGAATTTGCTAAGGATGACCGGCTCGTTTTCAAAAAACGCGACCTTCTGGTCGCCCCAGAGAAAAAGCGTGACGAAGGAATCCTCCGCACCGTAGCCGTCGGCGTGATAGAAGAAGGAATGGAGCACAGGCTTGTCCTGCAATGTGATTGGACGAAATTCAAGCATAAATAACCTCTTTCTGCCCATAGCGGGCAAACGCTGATTCTATTTTACCACATTTTTTGCAAGGGTCAACGCCGGACTTGCATTTTCCCTACAATTGCGATATGATAATAAAAAATGTGGGGGGAATGGTATGCACAGGATCCTGACGGCAATGTCCGGCGGCGTGGACAGCGCGGCGGCCTGCCTGCTTTTGCAGCAGCAAGGGTATGAGGTCGGCGGCGCGACGATGCTGCTGCGCGATTCCGGGCAGGAGCAGGAGATCGAGGATGCCCGCGCGGCCGCGCGGCAGATGGGCGTGCCGTTTCATGTGTTTGACCTGCGCAGAGAATTTGAGCGTGAGGTGATCGCCCCGTTTGCCGAGGTTTATCGGCGGGGCGGCACACCGAATCCCTGTATTTTCTGCAACGGGGCGCTGAAATTTGGATTGTTTCTGGAAAAGGCACTGGAGCTTGGCTATGACGGCATCGCTACGGGGCATTATGCCCGTGTGCAGGAACAGGACGGCCGTTTTCTCCTGAAAACCGCGGCGGATACTGCGAAAGACCAGACCTATATGCTCTGCGGCCTGACGCAGCGTCAGCTTTCTCACACGCTCTTCCCGCTGGGGGATGTGCAGAACAAGGAGGCCGTGCGGCAGCTTGCCGCGAAGCGCGGATTGCAGCTTGCACGCAAGCACGATTCGCAGGACATCTGCTTTGTCCCGGACGGGGACTATATGGCCTATCTGACCGCCCATGGTCTTGTGCCGCAGCGCGGGAATTTTATCACCCCGGAGGGGAAGATCCTCGGCCCGCACCGCGGACTGGAGGCCTACACCGTCGGCCAGCGCCGCGGACTGGAGCTTTCCTGCGGCCACCGGGTCTATGTGCTCGGCAAACGCGGCACGGATGTCGTGGTTGGCGAGGAAGCAGGGCTGTTTTCCAGACACGTGACGGTGCGGAATGTGAACTACATCCCCTTTGACCGCCCGCAGATGCCGCTTCGCGTGCAGGCGAAGCTCCGCTACACGACCAAAACGGCGCCTGCGCTGCTGACCCCTCTGCCGAACGGCTGCGAGCTGCTGTTCGACGAGCCGCAGCGGGCGGCTACGCCGGGGCAGACGGCGGTATTTTACGACGGAGAAACCGTCCTTGGCGGCGGTACGATCTGCGATAAAACGGAGGTAGAACAATGAAGAAAATTTTTGCTTTTGCGGCGGCGCTTGCGCTGCTGCTCGGGATCCTGACGGCCTGCGGAAGCGGCAATTCTGACGAGCTTTCCGGCAAGCACCATGTGGAGATCGTGATCCGCGACTACGGCACCATCGCGGTGGAACTGGATGCGGACGCCGCGCCCATCACGGTGGCAAATTTCCTGAAGCTGGCGAAGAGCGGCTTTTATGACGGCCTGACCTTCCACCGCATCATCAACGGCTTTATGATGCAGGGCGGCGACCCGGAGGGAACCGGCATGGGCGGCTCCAGCGAGAAGATCAAGGGCGAGTTCTCCGCCAACGGCGTCAAGAACGACCTTTCGCACACCCGCGGCGCGATCTCCATGGCGCGTTCTCAGGCGATGGACAGCGCAAGCTCCCAGTTTTTCATCGTCCATCAGGATTCCACTTTCCTCGACGGGCAGTATGCCTGCTTCGGCTATGTTACGGACGGAATGGACGTTGTGGACGCGATCTGCGAGACCGTTCCCGTGGTGGACAACAACGGAACGGTGCAGGACGGGCATCAACCGGTCATGGAGACCATCCGCGTGATCGACTGAACAGAAATTGAAGAAATGAGATAAAAATAGATAGAGAAGGGGACGTGATTCCAATCGCAAGAAGATACGACAGTGAAGATGCAAAGCGCAGGATTCTTTCCGCCTGCGTCCGGCTCTTCATCGAAAAAGGATACCGTGAGGCAAAAATGGCGGAGATCATAGCCTGCGCGGATGTTTCCACCAGTACGTTCCATAACATTTTCCGCTCCAAGGACGGTGTGCTGGAGGAACTGACGGAATTCATGTTTGACAACCAGTTCAGCCTTGCGCGGCGGATCATGGGCGAGGAGGCCAGCCCGGTGTTGGTCTATGCCTTTGAAACGGCGATACAGATGACGCTGACCGAGCTCAACGAGAATCTGCGTGAGATCTATGTCGAGGCTTATACGCAGCCGAAGCAGGTGGAGCTGATCAACCAGAAAACCGCGACGGAGCTGTATCATATGTTTGGCAGCTATCTGCCGGGATACAGCGAGAGCGATTTTTACGAGCTGGAGATCGGCACCTCCGGCATCATGCGCGGCTATATGGCGCGGCCCTGTGACAAGTATTTCACGCTGAACAAAAAGCTGGAGCGCTTTATCACCATGACGCTGCAGGCTTATCGCATCCCGGAAACGGAAATTGCAGAGGCATTGGACTATGTTGCGAAGGCCGACATCGTCGCCACGGCGAATGCCGCGCTGCAGGAGCTGTTTCAGACACTGGCGATGCGGTTCAATTTCGTGCTGACTAAGTCGGAGGGGAAAAACTGAAAACCGAACATTAACCGGCACCCGTCACTTAATACTGGGTGCCGGCTTTTTGCCTGCTGCAAAAGCCAAAGAAGTGCTTGCATTTACCGGAAACGAGTCTTATAATAGGCCGGAAAATACAGAAATCGAGATGATTTGAAAAATGGGAAAGGCAAAAAAGCAGCTGGATATGCTCAATGGCCCGATCTGGAACAAGCTGCCGCGCTTTGCGCTGCCCGTCGCGGCGACGGCGATCCTGGAGCAGCTTTTCAATGCCTCGGACATTGCCGTGGTCGGCAATTTTACCGGTGCGGCGAAGACCATCTCCGTGGCGGCGGTGGGTGCGAACAGCTCCATCATCGGCCTGATCGTCAACCTGTTCATCGGCATTGCGCTGGGCGCGAACGTCGTGATCGCCCACGCCGTCGGGCAGGGCAGGACGGAGGATGTGCAGAAGGCGGTACATACCTCGGTCGTTTTTTCCGTGCTGGGCGGCATTGCGGTTGCCCTGCTGGGGGAGCTGGCCGCCGCTCCGCTGCTGCGTCTGCTCAATGTGCCGGAGGACGTATTTCCGCTGGCACTGCTGTATCTGCGCATCTATCTGGCCGGTATGCCGGTGATCCTGCTTTATAACTTCGAGGCTGCCATTTTCCGCAGCGTGGGTGAAACCAAGATCCCGCTGATCGCGCTGGCAAGCTCCGGCGTGCTGAACGTGCTGCTCAACCTGTTCTTTGTGGCCGTGCTGCACAGGACCGTCGACGGTGTGGCCATCGCCACGGTGATCTCCAACGCGGTCAGCTCGGTCCTCCTCTATCGCCGGCTGCGCCGCACGAATCTGACGATCCGTCTGGAGCCGAAGCAGCTTCGCATCGACTTTGCGATTCTGAAGCGAATTCTGAGTATCGGGCTGCCTGCCGGCGTGCAGAGCGCCGTGTTTGCCTTTTCCAACATCGTGATCCAGTCCGCCATCAACAGCCTCGGCACAGTGGTTATGGCGGCTTCCAGCGCGGCGTTCAATATTGAAATCATCACCTACGACATCCTCAATTCCTTCTCCCAGGCCTGCACCACCTTTGTCGGGCAGAATTACGGCGCGGGGAAGCTGGATCGCTGCAAGAAGACGCTGTTTCTCTGCATGATTGAGGGCATCGCCCTGCTGGCGGCGGCGATCGCCGTGATCCTGTTCTTCGGAAAGACGCTTCTGGCGATCTTCAACGACGACCCGGAGGTCGTGGAAACCGGCTACATCCGTCTGGTGATGATCATGCTGTCGCATTCGTTCAGCCTGCTTTATGAGGTCATGTCCGGCTATCTGCGCGGCTTCGGCATCTCCCTGACGCCGGCGATTTTGACCATGCTCGGTGTGTGCGGCATCCGCATTGCGTGGATCAAGCTGGTGTTCCCGCACAGCAGGACCTTCCGGACGATCATGACGGCCTACCCCATCAGCCTGGCGGCGACGGCGCTGCTGGTGCTCGTCGCGCTGCTGTGCTATCACCCGGCCAGACGCCTAGCGAAAAAGAGAAGCCGCTCCATAGAGAAAGTGTGACAAAAAATGGAAGCGGCGCCGGCTGGTAAGGACGCATCCGGCGAAAAACCGGAAAAATAGAGAAACTCCGAACCGCCCCGGATCGTGCTGCCCGCACGATTCGGGGCGGTTCCTGTTCGGGCGCTTTTTATAAGCTGCTTTTCCCGGACGGATGCAAATTCTTCCCGGATGACGGCACTTCCGCAAGGCCGGTCAGGATCCAAAACCGAACACCGGCTTGATCTTGGCAAGGAGGCTGCCTATGGCCTGCGCGGATCGTTATCCGCCGGGACCATTTATTGCCAGCGGGGACAAGGCTTGTTTTTTTATCCGCGTGCGCTATACTGTGGCGCGTGATCGAAGTTACAGGAGGAACAGACAATGAATGCAGTGATCTTTGATATGGACGGCGTGCTCATTGACAGTGAGCGTGTGGTTTTGGAGGGCTTCCGGTATGCCGGGAAAAAGACCGGCGTGCCAAATGCGGAGCGGATGGCGATCGTGGGGCTTGGCCTCAACGACGATGCATGGATAGAGAAGCTGCGGCTGGAATTCGGAGCGGACGCGATGCGCGTGCTGGAGTATGCCGAGGCGTATATGGCGAAATTTTACGCGGAGAGTGCCGCACCGGCAAAAAAAGGCGCGCAGCAGCTGCTTGCGCAGCTGCGCGCATGGAAGATCCCGATTGCGGTCGCGTCCTCCTCACCGGCCGCCGCGGTGCGCGCTTATCCTCTTCGCGCACCAATGCCGCGATCGCCTGCTGCGCCATCACGCCGGAGACCTCACCCCCCGAAAGCTTCGCGGAGAACAGACTGCGCAGCAGACGGATCCCCTGCGGGGTTTGGATGTATTTTCCGCTGAGTGCGCGGCTGACGGTGGAGGCGTGCAGACCGACGGCCTGCACGATATCCTGCATCGTCATAGGCGCGAGCGGCTGCCGGGAAAGAAAATACGGCATATGCCGCTTCAGAATTTCCTGACAGCAGCGCAGCAGTGTCTGCTCCCGCTGACGGATGCAGTGGATGAGCCATTCCGCCTGCGAGACCTTTTTTGCGAGGTATTGCCGGACCTCCGGATCCTCGCTTTCATGTCCGAGAGAGCGATAGAAGCTGCTGACCGTCAGCTCCGGCGTGTAGGCCTTATTGACGCTGACGCTGAGCACGCCGTCTTTTTCATGGATGAGCACATCCGGGATAACGTAGCTGTCGTCCGACGCGCGGCAGAACTCCGCGCAGGGGTAGGGAGAAAGACACTGAATCTGCCGATAAGCCTCCTGAACGGCCGCGAGGGGGACCTGCTCACTTGCGGCAATGGCGGCAAAGGCGTGATGTCCTGCCTGCTCCAGATACCGCTCGGCGATCCTGCAGGGCAGATCGGATTCCCCGAGCGCCCGCAGCTGAAGGCACAGACATTCGGAAAGTGTTCTTGCACCGACGCCGGGCGGGTCGAGCCGCTGTACGATCTGAACGGCAGCGTCAAAAATCGGCGCCGGGCCAAACGAAGAAAGATCGGCGCGCAGATAGCCGTCGGGGTCGAGCGCGTGGATCACGGCAAAAACGGCGCGCTGCATGGTCGGCTCCAGCGAAAGCCGTTCTGCCTGGAAGAGCAGGTGGGTCGTCAGGTCCCCCCCCATAGGCGACGGCATCCTTGTCGGCAAGATCGGGCTGCGGAAGGCCTTCCGCATCTTCGCCGGTCCCGCGTCTGCCGGCGGGAAGATCGTCGAGCAGCTTACCGCGGGGGCTGCGCCGCATTCAAGCGTTGGATTCTCCAGCAGAGCGGTACTGATATAGGATTTCAGCTGGCACACGTCCAGCTGTAGAATTTCAACGGCGGCGTACATCTGCGGGCGCTGCTGCTGAACAGGTTTTGTTCTTGAAAAATCTGCATGGAAAAATTCCTCTCGTAGTGGCACGAAAATTGCTATACATAGAAGAACACAGGGAGGTGTAAACCGATGAAACAAGAAAAATATGTAGAGAATATTCAGGAGATCCTGCAAAAGCGTCTGGCCTATATTCCGCGGCTGCATGTTGTGGCGGTAAGCGCGCTCGACAGCATGGAAAAGCTCGCGGAAAAATACGGCAGCTCCCTGCGGCGTGTGGTCGGAACGGTGGAGCCAAACATCCCCGGCGTTCTGTTTATCACGGCGGACCGCGTCTTCAGCAGAGAGGGCATTCTGGCGATCGCTTCCATCGTTGACGATTGGGGTATGGATGCCGGGCAGGCGATTACCGATCAGGCGGAGGTATTCTATTTTATGCTGTCGCTGCCGCAGACGCTGAAATAAGCGATCCGGCGCAGCTGCGGCGCGTCAAATACAGACACATAAAAAACAGGAGAATGAATCATGGTTAGTCAGAAAGTTACAGTCATGAACGCATCGGGCCTGCACGCACGTCCGGCCAACGCATTTGTCAAGGAAGCGGTCCGCCACGCAGGCTGCAATATCCTGATCAGGAAGGACGGCAAAACCTATATGGGGAAATCCATCGTGTCGGTACTTTCTGCGTGCGTCAAGTGCGGCACGGAGATCGAGCTGGTCGCCGACGGCACGGATGAGGTGCAGGCTTTACAGGATATGGTCAATCGTCAAGCCAGGGCCTTTCATCACCCACATCGTTTGTAGTGGTGTAATCCAGGGAGATGGAGTCTCCGGCTCATCATCCCTGGCAATCAGATAATAGTCGCCAACCAGTTCATACTTCAGCCCTGTGCGTTCATCTGCGACAAATCTCTCCATTCGCATAATCTCCCGTTCCTTTCTGTAATCACAGTAGCAGGAGGAATAGCGGAAATCGAATGTGCGGATAGTAAAAAGCGCCGTCCCGGAATCACTTCCAAGACGGCGCTTTTCTGCTGCGGATCAGAGCGAACACTTTACGGCGAAACCGCCGCTGAAGAAATAGGTGTTCGTCCAATACCTGTTTGATGGAGCAGGGGTCTCCAAGGATGAACACCCCTCTGATGCTCCGGTTTCGCCTTCAAAGGCCATTTCGATAGTATAGGTGCTTGCTTGCCAGAGGCGATGCAATGGTGCGCAGAATGTCTGCCGGCTTACGATGTTTTTTCTTCATCATAGACACTTTCTAAAAATCTTGGGTCAGCCCATATCGGCGGACAGGGCCTTGTCGATTTGGGCTTGCAGTGCCTCCGCCTGCTTCTTTTCCGTAATAGCACCCACGATGGGGTCGCCCACGATATTGCCGTTGCGGTCGACCACATAGGTGGTGGGATAAGCAAAGATGTTGGCAGTAAACTTTCCCGCCTCACCATCTGAGTCAAAATACACATTCTGATAGGTGGCGCCCTTCTTGGCCAGCACGTCCTTCGCCTCGGAAATCGCTGCCTCGTCGCCGTCCAGCGTGAAGGTGTTGACGCCGATGAGGGAGCCGCCCTTCTCCGCGAGTTCCTTATTCAGCGCGTCCAGCTCGGCAAGCTCACCCACGCAGGGATTGCAGGTGGTGAACCAGAAATTCACTACGGTGACGGCGTTGCCGGAGAACAGCTCGTCGCTCTTCACCGTGTTGCCGTCCAGGTCTTTCCCCTCAAAGGCGGGGAACTTCTGCATACTGCCGTCATCGGGAGGGGTGCTCGTGTCGCTGCCTGCGGGCATGCTCATATCGCCGTCCACGGATTGCTGCACGATCTCGGGGTACTTCTCTTCCAACTCGGTCAGCTTGTTTTCAATATTGCTGATCTCCGTGGCCGACTCCTTCAGCCACTTATACTCCTCGTCGCTGAACTCTTCCTTGGCGTCCTCGATGGTCTTGAGCAGGAAGTCGCCGTAGTTTTTGCCGTCCTCCTGCATGGTCATGCCCTTATCGGCCGCCATGAACACCTTCTCCCACAGCTCGGTATTTTCCGACAGGAGCGCGTTCTCCCGCTCCAGCAGCTCCTTGTGCAGGGCGAGCGCCTCCTCGGCGGTTTTCGGCTCGCCGGTCATGGCGGAGCCGTCTCCGCTCATATCCGCCTGCTTGTCGTTGTCCTTTGCGCCGCAGGCTGCAAGGGAGAGCAGCATCATCGCGCCCAGCAGTAGAGCCAGAATCTTCTTTGCATTCATATTCGTTTCTCCTTAAGCTTTGTTGTTGTTTTCTCGCAGCGTCGCTGCGTTTTCTTTCTCTTTTCCATCGCCGAAGCCGTAGCGGAAGCACACGGCGTTCGTCGGACAGGCACGGATACACATCCCGCAGCGGATGCACTCGGTATGGTTGGGCGTTTTCGTCACATCCACGTCCATCTTGCAGGCTCTGGCGCATTTCCCACAGGAGACGCACTTACTCTTGTCCACCTTCATCTGGAAGAGGGACACCCGGTTGAACAGCGCATAGAACGCGCCCAGCGGGCAGAGCCACTTGCAAAACGGCCGGTAGAACGGTACGCTCAGCACGATCACTGACAGCAGGATGCTGAACTTCCATGTAAACAGCTTGCCCAGCGCCGCCCGGATGCCGGAATTGGCAAGGGACAGCGGGATGGCTCCCTCCAGCACGCCCTGGGGGCAGAGGTATTTGCAGAAGAAGGGGTCTCCCATGCCCACGTCGTTCACAAGGAACGCCGGCAGGAGGAAAACCATCACCAGCAGGACGGCGTACTTGAGGTATGTCAGGGGCTTGAGCTTCTTTGTGGAGAGCTTCTTTGTCGGGATCTTATGCAGCAGCTCCTGAAACCAGCCGAAGGGACAGAGGAAGCCGCAGATAAAGCGCCCCAGCAGCACGCCCAGCAGAATGAGAAAGCCTGTGATATAATAGGAGAAGCTGAACTTGGACGAGCCCACCACTGCCTGAAACGCCCCGATGGGGCAGGCTCCGGAGGCCGCCGGACAGGAGTAGCAGTTCAGCCCCGGCACGCAGACGGTTTTCCCAGCGCCCTGATACAGTCCTCCCTTGAGGAAGTTCGGCAGATGCAGGTTGGTCAGCAGCGTCGCCCCCGCCTGAATCCAGCCCCGGAAGCGGGACATGGTCTGTGAAACGCCTGAAAACTTCTTACCCAATGCCCACACACTCCAGACATAATTTGATTGCTTTGCTC
>OKSD01001257.1_pt1 | contig 25840 bp, 19 predicted proteins | sample 1601221 | NCBI WGS metagenome assembly OKSD01 (sample SAMEA3541550, study PRJEB24748) | human gut metagenome | biome: human gut; feature: human-associated habitat; material: faeces | place: China | collected 2012
CTTCGAGGAGCTTGTCGAGCACGCGGGCACAGATCTCGTCGGAGCGGTCCGGTTCGATGACACGGTAGTCCGGCGAGATGCCGGCGAGGTGTGTGTTCTCGCGCAGAAAACGACCGCAGATGCTGTCGATCGTGCCGATGGAGGCGCGGCAGCACAGCTCCGTCTGCCGCCGGAGACGGCGGTTCATCGGGTCGGCGGCGATGCGCTCGCCGAGCGCGGAGAGAATGCGGCTGCGCAGCTCGGCGGCTGCGGCGCGCGTATAGGTGATGACAAGGAACTGATCGATGTCCGCGCCGCGGTCTACATAGCGCATGAGCCGCTCAACGAGGACCTTTGTTTTGCCGGAGCCCGCGGCGGCGGAAACGAGCCGCGCTCCGCCGCGGCTTTCGGCGGCGAGTTCCTGATGGTCGGTCAGGGGCATGCTGTCTCCTCCTCTCCGTTTTCGAGCTTTTCCCAAAATTCGGGCGCTTTGAATTTTGTTTTGAACCGCCAGCCGTCGGCCGTTTCGCTGAAGCGGCAGGCGTCGCAGTAATCGCAGGTACGGCAGGTGTTGGCCCTGTCGTTTTCATACCACGGGTCGGCGGCGATGCTGCCGCCGCGGAGCTCTCCGGCCATGTTCGAGAGCGTCTCCTCGAGAAACCGCGAGAGCTTGCCGAGCTGCTCGGCCGTGGCGAGCGCTTCCGCGGCGAGCTTGCCGCGGTACAGCGGAAGAAACTGCAGCACTTCGCCGTGCTCCATGGCCTCGACGACCTCGGTTTCCGACAGGATCAGACCGCTGCGGTGCAGCTTTCTGGCCTTCTCCGCCACGATCTCCTCGTCCGAGAGGCGCTTGTCCGCGCGCACAAGGATATCGTGCGCCGGTACATACAGCACGCCCGCGGGGACGATCTCCTTGCCGTAGCGCTCGGCGCCGTGCTTCTCCAGCGTGAAGAGATAGAGCAGCATCTGCAGCCCCATGCCCTGCCACACATCGGAGAGCGCGAATTTTTTCTTTCCGGACTTGTAGTCCACGATGCGGATGTAGAGCTTGCCGCCGTGCTCCCAGCCGTCCACGCGGTCGGCCGTGCCGGTGAGAACAAATTCGTCCTCGCCGCTGCCGACGCTGACCGGCGGCAGATCGGCGTCGTCCTTGTTGGAAAAATTCAGCTCAAAGTCGAGCGGGCGGAAGTCGGAGCGGCGCAGCTCCTGCGCCGTGTCGAGCACGATGCGCCGCGATGTCTCCGCCAGACGGCGGAAGAGATAGACGAACCGGGGACTCTTTTCCCGAAAATCCTCCAGCTGCGTGCGCACATATTCGCGGACGTATTTGTCCGTCAGCGCGGCGACGGTCTTGTCGTCCGCTTCGGCAAAGCCGCCGCGCTCCGACACCTCGCGCGCCACGTTTTCCAATAGAAAGTGCAGAAACGTTCCGCGCTCCGGCGGGGCGAACTGCGCGCTCTGGCGCGGCTTGGCGCGCAGACCGAAGCGCAGGAAAAACTGGAACCGGCAGGAGGCAAAGTTGTCGATGCGCGAGGCCGTGAGATAGAGCTTCTGCCCGTAGATCGCGCGCACGCCCTCGCGGGAGAGCCGCCCGCGTTCCTCCGCGGCGGCCTTTTCGATGGCGGCGATGCGCCCGCCCTCGCCGCGCGCGGCGAAAAACTCGCGGGCCGCGGCGTCTCCGGCGCAGGCCAGCTCCAGCGCACCGGAGAGCGACTGCGCTCTCGCGGCATGCACGTCGCCGTTCTCCTCGCAAAGCGCGAACAGCTTTGCGATCCGGTCGGTGACGAAGGAGGGTGCGGTTTCATTGACATGAAGTTTTTGTACTTAACAGAAATTCTAAGGGCGCGGCTCGCTCTCGCCGGAGGCAAACGCGCTGCGGCTGACATAGAGCGACGATTTGGGAAGCGTGAATACGTTATAAATGAGATTGAATTCGCGGTCGAGCTCGTCGTCGCCGCCGGAGAGCTCGATGTCGAGCGCGCGCAGCTCGCTGCGCTCGGTGTCGGTGAACACGCCGCTCCCGTCGGAAACGCGCGGCAGACGCTCGTCGGACGCGCCTAGCACGAGCAGATGGCGGATGCTGCGCCGCCGCATGCGGTCAAAGTCTCCGGCGGTCACGCGGTCGAGCGCCACGGGGATCGTGCCGACGTCGTACTGCGAGAGCATCCGGCGGAAGAGCCGCCCGAAATCCTCCTGCGAGAGCGGCATGTCGCCGAGAATGGCCTCGCACTGCTCGAGCGCGGAAACGATCAGCTCCCAGAGCTGACGGTATTCCGCCGCGGCCTGAAGCTCTCCGGCCTCCTCAAGCGCGAGAGAGCGCTCTTCCAGATGCTCCGGCAGGGAAATATCCTCCCAGAACGCCGCGAGCGCGGCGCACTGTCCGCGCGCGTCAGTCGCCTCCTTTCCGCGGCGCCCGAACGCCGCGAGCGGCGCGGCGACGCTCCGGCGCAGCGTATCGATCTTTGCAAGGAGCGCGTCGCTCTCCGGCGTGACCGTGCCGCCGAAGCCGTCCGGGTGCTGCCGCCATGGCTCGGCGCGCGTCCATGCCGTGCCGCGCAGCGACCAGAGCAGAACGTAGTTTTCCAGCGCGTCGCAATCGGCGCGGGAAATGCCGGTCAGACCGGTTTTCAGATAGGTAAAAACGCTCTCATAGCTCCAGCCATCGGCAAGAATATCGAATGCCGCGGCGATGAGCGCCGGAAGGGGACGGGTGAAAATGTCGGTTCGTTCGCTCGCGTAGAGCGGCACACCGGCGCGGCGGCACGCCTCCTCGAGCGCGGCGCGGTAATCCCCGAAGCCGCGCACCGCAACGGCAATGTCCCGCCAGCGGCAGGACGTTTCGCGCACGAGCCGCCGCATCTCCGCTGCGGCCAGCTCGCACTCCGCCGCGACACCGGGCGCGCGCACGAGCCGGATGCTCCCTGCGGCGTCGCGCGTCTCGTCTGTCCAGCCGAAGAGATTCTCCTCAAGAAACGCAAAGGGCGTGCGATCTTCGCCACGCGGCACGGAGACGATCTCTACGGCCACGCCGTCCTCCTCGGCGGCGTCGCGCAGCGCGCGCATCGTGCGGCGGGCGAGGGAGAACACCTCGCTGCCGGAGGCAAGATCGTCGCAGGTGAGGCAGACCGTCACGTCCGCGAACGGCAGCAGCGCGCGGATGACGCGGCGCTCCTGCGCGGTGAAGTCCGTGAAGCCGTCGATATAAAACTTTGCGCTGCGGAGCCATGCGCAGCCGGGAAGCTGCTCGGCCAGCACGTCGAGCCGCCCGGCGGGATCGGCGCCGGACTGCGCGGAGAGAGCGTCGAGCGCCTCCTGCAAAAGCGCGAGATCGCGCAGCTTGCCCGCGAGCGAGGGCGTGGCGCTTTCGGCGGCTTTGCGCAGCGCGTCGGGCGCGGCGCAGCCGAAGCGAAGCTCGTCGAGCGCCGAGAGGAGCTGTACCATGCGCTCGGGCGAGCGGGCGCTGCCGCCGTATACGCTGAGCGCGCCGCCCACCTGCTCGAGCGCGAGCGAGAGCTGCAGAAACCGTCCGGGCTTATCGATGTAAACGCGCGCGCTGCCGCCGCAGCCGATGGCGACGCGGTGGGCAAGGCGCGAGAACGAAAGCACCTCGGCATAGAGACTCGCCGTATCGCCGCAGCGCTGCGCGAGCTCGCGCTCGGCCTCGTGGCTGTACTGCTCGGGTACGATGAGAAAGCTGCCGGACTGCCTCCGGGCGCAGCGCGCCGCGATCTCGGAAAACAGAAGCGCGGTCTTGCCCGTTCCGGCACGGCCCAAAATCAGCCGCAGCATGGCGCTCCCTCCTTAAAACAAATTCTTTATAGAAGCCTCCCTTGTGTAAAGGGAGGCGGCAAAACCGGAGGTTTTGACGGAGGGATTGTAGACAAAGCAGCTTTCTGGAAAAGAACAATCCCTCAGTCAGCCTGCCGGCTGACAGCTCCCTTTGCACAAGGGAGCCTTTTCACCATTATATCAAGCACATTATCCGATAACAAGTGCTTTGAAAGTTCCTTGCAATCCGCCCCGGCGTATGCTATAAAAATGAAAAAGAGTAAAGAAGAAAAAAGCAAAAAGTAAGAGAGAGGGAAACGCTATGCTGTCTACCATAAGCGAAATGGATCCCGTGCTGATCGCCGCGGCGGTGATCCCGGCGGTGATATTGCTGCTCCAGGTCTACCGTGCCGACCGGCTGGAAAAGGAACCGACGGGGCTTTTGATCTCGCTGCTCCTTTTCGGTGTGATCGCCACGGCGCTCGCCATCGTGACAGAGACGATCGGCGAGGACATCCTGCTCTCGTCCTTTGACGAGACCGACCTCGGCTATCTGATCCTGTCGAACTTCATCGTTGTGGCACTCTCGGAGGAGGGATTCAAGCTGCTGCTGCTCCGCTGGCGCACGTGGCGCAGCCCGAATTTCAACTGCCAGTTTGACGGCGTGGTGTACGCGGTGTTCGTTTCGCTCGGCTTCGCGCTGTGGGAAAATATCGGGTATGTTGCCATGTACGGCTTCGGCACGGCGCTCGTGCGCGCGGTGACGGCGGTGCCGGGCCACGCCTGCTTCGGCGTTTTCATGGGCATCTGGTACGGCGCGGCGCGGCGCTACGCGAACGAGGGCGATTTTATCGGCGAGCGCGTGTGCCGCCGCCGGGCGCTGTGGCTGCCCGTGCTGATCCACGGCATGTACGACTTTATCGCCTCGCTCGACTTTGACTACAGCGGCCTCATCTTTATCGTGTTCATCATCGTTGTATTCCTCGCGGCAAGCCGCCGCGTGAAGATCGTCTCGCGCAACGACCGGTTTATCCGATAAAGAAAAATCCACGCCGCGGCTTGTACATCGGGCCGCGGCGTGGTACACTATCTGGGCTATAATTTTTATCCTGCGGCAGCCGGCCGCGGGAGAAAGGAAAGAAATATGGATCATAACGAGAAAACCATGGACAAGATCGTAGCGTTCTGCAAGAACCGCGGCTTTGTCTACGCCGGAAGCGAAATTTACGGCGGCCTTGCCAACTCCTGGGACTACGGTCCGCTCGGCGTGGAGTTCAAGAACAACGTCAAGAAGGCGTGGCTCAAGAAGTTCGTGCAGGAGAGCCCCTATAACGTCGGTCTCGACGCCGCCATCATCATGAACCCGCAGACGTGGGTCACGACCGGCCACGTTTCGAGCTTTTCCGACCCTCTGCTCGACTGCAAGTCCTGCCGCGCGCGTCACCGCGCCGACAAGCTCATCGGCGAGGAGCACCACGAGGTCAACGTGGACGCCATGACGTTTGAGGAGATGGACGCTTTTATCGCCGAGCACGAGGACATCGTCTGCCCCGTGTGCGGCAAGCACAACTTTACGCCCATCCGCAAATTCAACCTCATGTTCAAAACCGCCATCGGCGTTACCGAGGACTCTTCCTCGACCTGCTATCTCCGCCCGGAGACCGCGCAGGGCATTTTCGTCAACTTCTCGAACATCCAGCGCACGACGCGCCGGAAGCTCCCGTTCGGCGTCTGCCAGGTCGGTAAGGCGTTCCGCAACGAGATCACGCCGGGCAACTTCACGTTCCGCACGCGCGAGTTTGAGCAGATGGAGTGCGAATTCTTCTGCAAGCCCGGCACGGACCTTGAATGGTTTGCCTACTGGAAAGACTACTGCAAAAACTGGCTGCTGAGTCTCGGCATCAAGGAAGAGCATCTCCGGCTGCGCGACCACGAGCCGGCGGAGCTTGCGTTCTACTCCCGCGCCACGACCGACATCGAATATGCCTTCCCGTTCACCGACTGGGGCGAGCTGTGGGGCATTGCCGACCGCACGGACTACGATCTCAAGCGCCATCAGGAAGCGTCCGGCAAGGATCTCACGTACTTTGACCAGGAAGCGAACGAGCACTACATCCCCTACGTCATCGAGCCGTCGCTCGGCTGCGACCGCGTGGCGCTCGCGTTCCTCTGCGACGCTTACGACGAAGAGGTCGTGGACGAGGCGAAAAACGACGTGCGTACCGTTCTTCACCTGCACCCGGCGCTCGCGCCGTTCAAGTGCGCGGTGCTGCCGCTCTCGAAGAAGCTCGCCCCCGCCGCGACCGAGCTTTACCACGAGCTGCAGAAGGAATTCATGGTGGACTATGACGACGCCGGTTCCATCGGCAAGCGCTACCGCCGTGAGGACGAGATCGGCACGCCCTACTGCATCACTGTGGACTTTCAGACCGTGGGCGACGAGAAAACGCCCGCCGACGGCTGCGTCACGGTACGCGAGCGTGACAGCATGGAGCAGGTCCGCATCCCCATCGCGGAAGTGAAGAGCTACATCGCCGAGCGCGTCAAGTTCTGATATAGGGCTCCCTCTTTGAGGGAGGCATAAGCAAAAAGCCGCTTCTTTCCCATTCGGGAGAGAAGCGGCTTTTTGCGCAGGTACGGTATTGCAATCTCCCGTTGCGGAAAATATAATAAAATCGGGGGGAATATGTTTTGAAGAAAAGACAAGTGCTGATCAAGGAAAGCAAAAACGCCTCAGGCGTATGCACTATACTGATAAACAACGCTCGATATCAAAAAGGTTTTTACTCGTTTGTTAGGAGAATAATGGAATACTTTTTGATTGGCGATGAGGTCTTTTTCGGCTTTTATAGAACAGATGGTGTGAATTTAACTAAGGCGCAGTGTAAGAGACTTGAAAAAAGGATTCCTGACTTTTTTCGCGGAAATGGCGATATACAAAATCTGAGCGAGTACTTAAGTGTTGCAAGGATCACTTTGAATGATCAGGGACTTGATTTGCTTCCACAAATCTTCGATTATTATCTTGAAACCATCATGTTTAAACCTAAGACGGATTGGGCGACGTTTCAACAGTATTACCGGCATTATCTGGATCACAGGTTGGAGAATTATATATTGGACAACCTTGCCGGAATGCTGTTTTGCTACCTTGACAGTGGTGACTTCATGATATGCTTTGACCCGGGAAAAAATAATCCCGAGGAGATTCGGTGTATTGCGTCAGATATTCTTGCCCCTGATGAAGGACAGAAAGAAAACCGCGAGGTGAGCACTTGTTAAGGCAAAGCGGGACAGCGAAAGCTGCCCCGCCCATCTATATTGAAGCAGAGCCGATTCCGGCTCTGCCGGAAAAGGTTCCGCCGCGCATAGCTTGGCTTATCAAAAGCCTCGTATGCGCGGCGGTGTCTGTTATTTTATTCCATGTGCTGCGAAAGCCAGTTTTCCGCCTGACGGATGCCGTCCACGGCGGCGGAGAGAATGCCGCCGGCGTAGCCCGCGCCCTCGCCGCAGGGATAGACCCCGCGGAGATTCGACTGCCCCGTTTCGCCGCGCACGATGCGCACCGGTGAGGACGAGCGCGTCTCCACGCCCGTGAGGACCGCGTCCGGCATGGCGTAGCCGCGCAGCTTTTTGTCAAAGAGCGGGAACGCCTCGTGCAGCGCGGCGAGCACGAACTCCGGCAAACAGCCGTCGAGCGTGCCGAAGCGCACGCCGAGCGGATACGTCGGCGCAACGCTGCCCGCGCTCTCCGACGGCTTTCCCGCGAGAAAATCGCCGAGCCGCTGCGCCGGGGCGCGGTAATCGCCGCCTCCGGCGAGGAACGCGGCGCGCTCCCATGTTCTTTGCAGCTCCACACCGGCGAGCGGGTCGGCGGAGCCAAAGTCTGAGGGACGCACCTCACAGAGCACGGCGGCGTTGGCGTTCTGTCCGTCGCGCGCGAAGGGGCTCATGCCGTTCACGCAGAGAAGTCCCTCTTCACTCGCCGCGCCGACGACGTACCCGCCCGGACACATGCAGAACGTATATACGCCCCGCCCGTCCGGCAGATGCACCGCCAGCCGGTAGTCGGCAGCGCCCAGCGCCGGGTGAGCGGCAAAAACGCCGTACTGCGCGCGGGAGATGACCTCCTGCGGGTGCTCGCACCGGACGCCCATGGAAAACGCCTTCTGTTCGAGCTGCGCGCCGCGCTCTTTCAAGAGCGCGAACAGCTCGCGGGCGCTGTGGCCCGCGGCAAGGATGAGCGAATCGGCCTCAAGCGCTTCCTCCGCGCCGCCGTGCGCGAGACGCACCGCGCGCAGCGCCTCACCGGAAAGCTCGATATCCGTGAGCTTTGTGCGGAAGCGCACCTCGCCGCCGTGGGCGAGGATCATTTCACGAAGCCCCTTCACGGCGTCCGGCAGACGGTCGGTGCCGATGTGCGGCTTGGCCTGCCAGAGAATTTCGTCCGGCGCTCCGGCTTGTACGAGATCGTGCAGCACCTGCCGGCCGCGCTTATCGTGCGTGCCAGTGTTGAGCTTGCCGTCTGAGAACGCGCCCGCGCCGCCCTCGCCGAACTGGATGTTCGATTCGGTGTCCAGCGCGCGGGTCTGATAGAATTTTTCCACGTCGGCCTTTCGCTCGTCCACGGCGCTGCCGCGCTCGAGCAATATCGGCTCCGCGCCCGCGCGCGCGAGCGTGAGCGCGGCGAAAAGCCCCGCCGGGCCTGCCCCGCACACAACGGGACGAAGGGCGGGCTTTTTTTTCAAAACTTCGACGCGCGGCGGCGTCCACGGCGTATAGGGCGAAAACTTTTCCTCGCCCCGCCGGAGCGACACCGCGGCGGTCACGGTGAAATGCACGTCGTCCTTGCGCCGCGCGTCCACGCTGCGGCGCAGGAGCGCTGCTTCCAACACGTCGCCAACCGGAACGCGCAGCTTTTTGGCGCACGCGGTCTTGAGATCGCCGTCAAGAGCGAGCTTTACATCACGAACCTCAATCACGCGCGGCGCTCCTTCCCGCGCGCAGCCCGGAGGCAAACGCCCAGTGCAGGTTGTACCCGCCGCACGCGCCGTCAATGTCGAGCGCCTCACCCACGGCATAAAGCCCCGGCACGCGGCGGCTCTCCATCGTTTCGCTGTCAAACTCGGAGACGTCCGCGCCGCCGCGCGTCACCTGCGCGTGCTGCGTGTCGCCCGGACCGAGGACCGAAAGGCAGTAATTTTTGATAATGCGGGCAAGCTCGGATGTCTCGCCGCTTTTGGCGCGGCGCGCTACCGCCTCGCCGAGCCGCCGGTGGAAAATGCCGGTGAAGAGATCGGCGTCAGCTCCGCGCAGCGCCTTCTGCGCCGAGAGCTTCGCGGCGAGCGCTTCCAAAGAAAGCTCCGGCAGCAGATCGAGCGAAAGCGTGTCGCCCGGAAGGGCATGCCGCGAGAGATTCAGCGCGAGAATGCCGCTCACGCCGAAATCCCGGAAGAGAATTTCGCCCTCTTCGGTGTAAACACTCTTCCCGTGGCGGATAAGCTCCGCGCGGCAGGCGCAGCGCAGCCCCGTGAGACCGCGGATGGATTCCGTGTCGGTCTTGAGCGGGCAGAGAACGGGAGAGAAGGGGATCATCTTGTGTCCCAGCGGACGGAGAAGGCTCGTTCCGCCGCCGGCCGCAGCGATCACGCGGTCGGCAAAAAACTTCTCGCCCGTGCGGGCGGTGAGAGCAAAGCCGCGGCCCTGCGGGGCGATGGCGGCGATCTCCGCCGAGCAGCGCTCCGCAACGCCCAGCGCCTCGCAGCCGAGACGCAGTACGTCGAGCACGGAGGCGGCGGTGTCGCTGCGCGGATAGATGCGGCCTTCTTCATCCGCGACCGTCCAGAGCCCGAGCGAGCCAAAGAAAGAGCGCAGCGCATCGCACGGCATGTCCGCAAGAACGGGCGCGACGAAATCCGGCCGGTTATAGTGCTCCGGCGAAACGTGCGTATTCGAGAGATTGCACCGCCCGTTGCCGGTTTTGAGCAGTTTTTTGCCGACGCGGTTCGCCTGTTCAAAAATCTGAACGTCCGCTCCGGCTTGCCCGGCGGCGATCGCCGCGCAGAGCCCGCCCGCGCCGCCGCCGATCACGGCGACACGGCGCGGCGCTTCTTTTCTTCCCATGGGATGGTCCTCCCCGATGATTTTTCGCGGGTCAATCTTATCACAGTTTTTCCCGGCGCGAAAGAGCGGCGCGAAAAAATGTGCGGCGCGCAGCGCACAGGTGTGCCAGCCGCTGCCAAAAGACGACGTTTTCTTTCTTCTTCCTCTTCACCGGATTGACAATGCGGCGAAAAATGGGTATATAAATATGATAGTAAGCAGCGGGTAACGCAAAGCGTGCCGCTGCTCTTTTCTGCTAAAACGTTAGCGCGTGCTAACCAATAAACAAACGGAGAAAACGCATGATCGACAAAAAGCTCCTCGCCCTTCTGGGCGCAAACAAGAAGTACATCTATTATACGGCCGCGCTGATGATCCTCGGCCTTTTTGCCAATCTCAGCATCACGGCGGCCATCTGCCGCACGATTGAGCTGGCGGTAAATTTCCAACAATACGAAACTGCGCGCGTCTTTCTGCTTCCGGCGGCGATTGCTGCGGCGGGCGCGGCGGTGCGGTATGCCGCATCCCGCGGCGCGGGGGAACTGCGCGATACGCTCGGCCGCCGGGCAAAGAAGGAGCTGCGCGAGCGTGTGTACGGCAAGATCGTCCGTCTCGGCGTCCGCTCGGCGGACGGCATGAGCATGGCCGGGCTCACGCAGGTGGCTATGGAGGGCGTGGAGCAGCTGGATCTCTATTATTCCTCGTATATCCCGCAGTTTTTCTATGCGATGGCCGCACCGGTCATCCTCTTCTGCGTTACGTCGCCGGTGGATTGGCGCACGGCGCTCGTGCTGCTCGCGTGCGTGCCGCTCATTCCGCTTTCGATCATCGCGGTCTCAAAATATGCAAAGAAGATCTTTGCAAAGTACTGGGGCAAATATACCTCCATGGGCGACGCCTTTCTCGACAGCGTGCAGGGGATGCGGGAGCTCAAAATTTTCCGCGCCGACGCCGCGCGGCAGAAAAAGATGAACGAAACGAGCGAAGAATTTCGCCGCATCACGATGAAGGTGCTCACCATGCAGCTTGCGAGCACAACGATCATGGATCTTGTGGCCTACGGCGGCGCGGGCGCCGGCATTGCCGTGGCGGTGACGGGCGTGCTGCGCCGGGGGCTTTCGCCGTTCGCCGCGCTCTTTCTGATTTTGACGGCGGTGGAGTTTTTCCTGCCGCTGCGCGCGTTCGGCGCAGCGTTTCATGTGGCAATGAACGGCGTGAGCGCGGGCGGAAAGATCCTCTCTCTGCTCGATGAGCCGGAGCCGGTCTGGGGCAGAGCGGAGGCACAGCCGGGCGAACTGCGGCTGGAGAACGTCTCGTTTTCCTACGACGGACAGCGCGATGTGTTGCACGACGTATCCATGGCCTTTCCCCGCACCGGTATGACGGCAATCGTCGGGCCGTCCGGGTGCGGAAAGTCCACGGTCGTGAATCTTCTGACCGGCGCACTCCGGCCGCAGAGCGGGCGTGTTACGCTCGGCGGAGCGAGCATGGAGAGCCTTTCCCGAGAGAGCTACTATGCCCATCTCGCGGTGGTGAGCTGCGGCAGTCACATTTTTAACGACACCGTCCGCGCCAACTTCCGTCTTGCCAACGCCGACGTAACGGACGAGGCGATCTGGGCGGCGCTCGAAACGGTAAATCTCGCGTCGTTCGTCCGGGAAAACGGCGGGCTGGACAAGGTAATTGCCGAGGATGCCGCCAATCTCTCCGGCGGACAGAAGCAGCGGCTCGCGCTCGCGGTGAATCTCACGGCGGAGCGGGACATTTATATTCTGGACGAGGCAACGAGCAACATCGATATCGAAAGCGAAGAGATTATTATGAAGGCCGTTGCCGCTCTTGCAAAAGAAAAGGCGGTCATTCTCATCTCGCACCGGCTTGCAAACGTTGTTCCGGCGGAGAAAATTTATGCCATGGAATCTGGCGGGGTTGCCGAATGCGGCACGCACGCCGCGCTCATGGCCTCCGGCGGCGGTTATGCAAAGCTCTATGCGGCGCAGAAGGCGCTCGAAGAGGGATACCGGGAGGACGAGGAATGAATACGACAACGAAACCGCGCCGCAGCGGCGCGAAGATCATGGCGCAGCTCATCGTTCTGCTCGGTTCGCTCGTGTACATTATGCTGCTCGCCGTAATTAACGGCACGGCGGGCTTTCTGTGCGCCATGGGCGTGACGCTCTCGGGCGCTGCGGCCATCGCCAAGGCGCTCGGCGAGGAAATCTCCCTTTCCTACGGCGCGCTCATCGCGCTGGCCGTCGGTTGCGGCGTGCTGCGCGGCCTGCTCCGGTTTGCCGAGCAGTACGGCAACCACTACATTGCCTTCCGTCTGCTGGCGGTGCTGCGCGACAAGATCTTCACGGCGCTGCGCCGTCTCTGCCCGGCCAAGCTGGAAACCCGGCAGAAGGGCGCCATTATTGCGATGATCACCTCGGACATTGAAACGCTGGAGGTGTTCTATGCACACACCATCTCGCCGATCTGCATTGCGGCGCTGCTGAGCGTGGGAATGACGGTGTTCATCGGCTGCGTGTCGAGCTGGTATCTGGCGCTCGCTGCGGCGGCGGGGTATGTTACCATCGGCGTTCTTGTCCCGCTCGTATTCTCCCGGCGTGTGCGCGTCGCGGGACAGGCCTACCGCGCGGAGTTTTCTTCGTTCAGCGCGTATTTCCTCGACAGTATCCGCGGCATTCGGGACATTGTACTCCATAATGCGGGCGCGCAGCGCGCCGCGGAAGTTGGCCGGCGTTCGGAGGTGCTTCTCGCTGAGACGAAGAAAATGAAGCACGAAACGGCTCGCGCCGCCGCGGGTACGGAGCTTTGCGTGTCGCTCTTTATCCTTGCGGGGCTCGCCGTGGGGACGGCGCTCACCGTGACGGGCGCGCTTACGCCCGGCGCGATGCTCCTTGGCGTCGCGGCGCTCTTCGGATCGTTCGGGCCGGTCATTGCCATTTCGGCGCTGCCGGGCAATCTCACGCAGACACTCGCCTCGGGCGAGCGGGTGCTCGACCTTCTGGAAGAGGAGAGCGCCGTGCGCGAGGTGGAAGAGGGAGAGGGAGAGAAGATCGACGGCTTTGCCCATCTCTCGGCAGACGGCGTCACATTCTCCTACGACGGCGTGACGAATGTGTTGAGCGATGTATGGATGTACGCCGAAAGAGGCGAGATCGTCGGTATCGTCGGCGAATCCGGCTGCGGCAAGTCCACGTTCCTCAAGCTGCTTCTCCGTTTCTGGCAGAAGCAGGGCGGCGAAATTCTTTATAACGGCGCGGACATTGATGCAATCGAAACGGCCAGCCTTCTCGACAATGTGACGATGGTGAGCCAGACAACGTATCTCTTTGATGAGACGATCGAGGAAAATCTCCGCATTGCCCGGCCCGGCGCGGCGCGCGCCGAGATCGAAGAGGCGTGCCGGCTCGCGTCGATCCATGACTTCATCCTCTCGCTACCGGAGGGGTACGAAACGCGCGTCGGCGCGCTCGGCGACAATCTCTCCACGGGCGAGAAGCAGCGGCTCGGTCTGGCGCGGGCGCTGCTGCGCGGCAGCGCTCTCATATTGCTCGATGAGCCGACGAGCAACGTTGACAGCATCAACGAGGGCATCATATTGCAGGCGCTGCGCCGGCTGCGCAATAAGAAGGGCATCATCCTCGTGTCGCACCGCGAGTCCACGATGGCGATCGCCGATCGGGTATACGGCGTGAAAAACGGCCGGATGTTCCCCCTGCCGCGCGCGGGGAGAGAGGAGAGAATGTAAATGAAGATAAAGAGAATCTTATGGCTCTGCCTCGGCTGCATCGGCCTTGCGCTTGGCGCTCTCGGCGCGGTGCTGCCGCTGCTGCCGACGGTCCCGTTCCTGCTGCTGGCCGCGCTCGGCTTTGCCCAAAGCTCCGAGCGGCTGCACACGTGGTTCACCGGCACGAAGCTTTATAAAAACAATCTCGAAAGCTATGTGCGCGGCGAGGGCATGACCGCTGCGGCGAAACGGCGCATCATGCTCACCGTTACGGCGCTCATGGCCGTCGGCTTCGCGCTGATGATGCGAAAGGAGCTCTATATCCTGTGCATCATTCTCGCCTGCGTCTGGGTCGGGCATGTGATCTATTTTGTTTTCGGCGTGAAAACCTGCCGAAGCGCTCCAATACAGAAGGAAGAGAGCGGCATATAAAAAATCTCCGTATAACCGGTCAAACGGGTTATACGGAGATTTTTTATGGAATGGATATTCTGCGGCGCGCCGGGACGGATCACTTGCCGAACGTTTCGACCCACGCGCGCACGGCCTCGGCGCTCTCCCGCGCGCTCATGCGCTTGCCGGGCAGAACGTCGGCCGCGGGGCAGACACTGCGCAGAATATCGGCCGTCTTTCCCATGCCGCTGCCGCCGGAGGTGGCGAACGGGATCACGGTCTTGCCGGTGAAATCGTAGCTTTCAAGAAATGTTTCGATGATGCGCGGCGCCTGATACCACCAGATCGGGAAGCCGACGAACACGGTGTCGTACTGCGCCATATCCTCCACGCGGCCCGCAATGGCCGGGCGGCTGTGCTCGTCCTTCATCTCGAGCGTGCTGCGGCTTTTCTTGTCCATCCAGTTCAGATCGGCGGAGGTGTACGCCGTCTCGGGACGGATCTCAAAAAGGTCGCCGCCGGTCACGGCGGAGAGCGTTTTCGCAAGCTTGCCCGTTTCACCGCCGGCGGAGAAATACGCGATCAGAGTTTTATTCATAGGGAAGCACCCCCTTAAAATCATTATATTGTCAGTATAGCATATCCCGCGGCGGAAATCCACCGGGCAGGGAGTTTTTACGCACGGGGCGGGCGAATCGCTTGTGCGGCGCGGCGCGGCGTGGTATAATAAATCAGTTATAGAAATTATTTTAGAAGGAGCGCGTTATGCCGGAATTTCATGTGGTAAGCGAATATTCGCCCGCGGGCGATCAGCCGCAGGCGATCGAAAAGCTCGCCGATGGCGTGGCCGCGGGGCTGGATGAGCAGACGCTGCTCGGCGTCACCGGCTCCGGCAAAACGTACACGATGGCGAAGGTCATCGAGCGCGTGCAGAAGCCGACACTCGTGCTCGCGCACAACAAAACGCTTGCCGCGCAGCTCTGCAGCGAGTTCAAGGAGTTCTTTCCGGACAACGCCGTGGAGTATTTTGTATCGTATTACGACTACTACCAGCCGGAGGCGTACATCCCGCACACGGATACCTACATTGAAAAGGACGCCTCCACGAACGAGGAGATCGACCGGCTGCGCCTTTCGGCGACGTTTTCGCTGCTGGAGCGGCGGGACGTGATCGTCGTGGCATCGGTAAGCTGCATTTACGGTCTCGGCGAGCCGGACGATTTTGCGCGCATGGCTATCTCGCTCCGCCCTGGCAGCAGTCTGCCGCAGGAGGAGCTTTTAAAAAAGCTCATCGACTGCCGGTATGAGCGAAACGACATCGCCTTCGAGCGCAACATGTTCCGCGTGCGCGGCGACACGGTGGAGATCTTCCCGGCCTACTGGCGCGATAAGGCCATCCGCGTGGAATACTTCGGCGACGAGATCGAGCGCATCAGCGAGATCAACCCCCTCACGGGCGCTGCGGTGCACACGCTCAGCCACACGGCCATTTACCCCGCGAGCCACTACGTGACGCCGCCGGAGAAAATGGCGCGCGCCGTGCAGGAGATCCGCCGCGAGTGCGACGAGCGGGTGAAGTTTTTCAAAGACCACGAAAAGCCGCTCGAGGCCGAGCGCATCGCGCAGCGCACGAATTTTGATATCGAGATGATCCAGGAGCTGGGCTACTGCTCCGGCGTGGAGAACTATTCGCGCATCATCTCCGGCCGCCCGGTCGGGAGCGCGCCGATGACGCTGCTCGACTATTTCCCGAAGGACTTTCTCCTGTTCATCGACGAATCGCACGTCACGCTGCCGCAGGTGCGCGCCATGTACCACGGCGACCGCGCGCGCAAGGAAGCGCTCGTTGAATACGGCTTCCGGCTGCCGTCGGCGTTCGATAACCGCCCGCTGAAGTTTGAGGAATTCCAGCAGCGGGTAAATCAGGTCATATACGTTTCCGCCACACCCGGCGAGTACGAGCGCACGCGCTCGGGGCAGATCGCCGAGCAGATCATCCGCCCGACGGGGCTTACCGACCCGAAGATCGATGTGCGACCCATCGAAGGCCAGATCGACGATCTTATCGCCGAAATTCATACGCGCATCGAGCGCGGCGAGCGCACGCTTGTCACAACGCTCACCAAGCGCATGGCGGAGGACTTAACGGCGTATCTCGGCAACGCCGGCATCAAAACGCGCTATATGCACCACGACGTCGGCGCGATGGAGCGCATGGAGATCATCCGCGATCTGCGCCGGGGCGAATTTGACGTGCTCGTCGGCATCAACCTCCTGCGCGAGGGCCTTGATCTTCCCGAGGTATCGCTCATTGCGATCCTCGACGCGGATAAGGAGGGCTTTCTCCGGAGCGAAACATCGCTCATCCAGACGATCGGCCGCGCGGCGCGAAACGCCGAGGGCACCGTCATCATGTATGCCGACACGGTCACGCCCTCCATGCGCGCCGCCATCGACGAGACTGAGCGCCGCCGCGCCATCCAGACGGCGTATAACGAGGCGCACGGCATCGTGCCGAAAACCATCAAAAAGAGCATCCGCGACCTTCTCGAGATCACCGGCCCCGCGGCGAAGGACGAGCGCGGCATGCGCATGACCGAGCGCGAGCGGAAGGCCGAGATCGACCGGCTGGAAAAAGAAATGCGCAAAGCCGCGCAGATGCTCGAATACGAATATGCCGCCGTGCTGCGCGATCAGATCATCCGGCTGCGCGGGGAGAAATGACCATGGCGGAAAAAAACGTACAAAACGATTTTTCCAAGGGGAATATCCCCGCGGTCGTCATGCGCATGGCGCTGCCGCTCATCGCCGCGCAGCTCGTGAACGTGCTCTACAACGTGGTGGACCGTATCTACATCGGCCATATTCCCAATGTCGGCAGCATGGCGCTCACGGGCGTCGGCATCGCGCTGCCGGTCATTTCGATCCTCTCGGCGTTCGCGGGCCTGTTCGGACAGGGCGGCGCGCCGCTTTGCTCCATGGCGCGCGGCCGCGGGGATAACGACGAGGCCTCCCGCGTGATGGGCAACGCCTTTTCCATGCTGCTCGTTTCGTCCGTTGCGCTCGGGCTGCTCACATGGGCGTTTCTCGATCCGATGATAACGGTGTTCGCCGCGGGCAAGGAGGCAAGCTCCTATGCGCGCGAGTATCTCGCAGTGTATCTCATCGGGACGACGTTCTCGTTCGTATCCCTCGGCATGAACGTGTATATCAACGCTCAGGGCTTCGCCACGCGCGGCATGCTCACGGTGCTGCTCGGCGCGGCGGCGAACATCGTGCTCGACCCGCTGTTCATTTTTGCTTTCCGCATGGGCGTGCGCGGCGCGGCGGCTGCCACGGTGCTCTCACAGGCGCTGAGCGCCGCGTGGTGCTTCCTCTTTCTGCGCAGCAGCAAAACGCCGCTCGAGCTTTCGTGGCGCACGATGGCGCCGCGGAAGAAGATCATGGGACGCATCATGTCTCTCGGCGTAGCCGATTTCGTGATGGGCGCGACGAACTCCGCCATTCAGACCGTGGCGAACCGCCAGCTTGGGCTGTACGGCGGCGATCTTTATGTCGGCGCGATCACGGTCGTAAACTCGCTGCGGACGATCTTCACCGAGATCATCCACGGCTTCGGCTCCGGCATCCAGCCGGTGCTCGCTTTTAACTACGGCGCGGGGCAGAAAAAGCGCGTGCTGGAGACGATCCGGTTCAGCACGCTCGGCGCGGCGGCGTTTTCGCTGCTCGTGTGGGCGGTGTTCATGCTCTTCCCGGAGCCGCTCATCCGCATCTTTACGCCGGACGAGGAGCTCATCGCCGTGGCGGTGCGCGCCGTGCGCATTTATTTCTGCGGGTTCGTGTTCATGTCGCTCCAATTCGTTGCGCAAAACTCGTTCCGCTCGCTCGGCAAGGCGCGGCAGGCAATTTTCTTTTCGCTGCTGCGCAAGATCGTGCTCGTCGTGCCGCTAATGCTGCTGCTCCCGGGCGTATTCGGTCTCGGGGCGGACGGCGTGTACTGGAGCGAGCCGATCAGCGATCTGCTCGGCGGGGGCGCGGCGTTCACAACGCTTATGCTCACCGTGTACCGCCCGCTCGCCAAGGAACTTAAGGAGGAAACGCTATGCCAAAACTGATGCTCATCGACGGCAACAGCCTCGTGAACCGCGCGTATTACGGCGTGCGCCCGCTCTCCGCGCCCGACGGCACGCCGACGAACGCCGTTTTCGGCTTTCTGAATATATTGCAGCGCCTGCTCGACGACGAAAAGCCGGACGCGCTCTGCGTCATGTTCGACCGCCGCGAGCCGACGTTCCGCCACAAGCACAGCGAGGCGTATAAGGCGACGCGCAAGCCCATGCCGGACGATCTCGCCGCGCAGATGCCGGTTTTGAAGGACGTGCTCGACGCGCTCGGCATCGAGCGGCGCGAGCTCTCCGGCTGGGAGGCGGACGATCTTCTCGGCACCGTGAGCCGCATCGGAGCGGAGCAGGGTTGGGAGTGCGTCGTCGTCACCGGCGATAAGGACGCTTTGCAGCTCGTGGGAGATCATGTGCGCGTGCTCAACGTCAAAACGCGTATGGGCCAGACCGAGACCGTCAACTATACGCCCGAACGCTTCCGCGAGGAATACGGCTTTGACGCGCCGCACATGATCGATCTCAAGGCCCTCATGGGCGACACGAGCGACAACATCCCCGGCGTCCCCGGCGTGGGGGAGAAGACGGCGCTCGAGCTTGTGCGGAAGTACGGCTCGCTCGCGGGCGTGTACGAGCATATCAGCGATCCCAACATCCGCGCCTCGCTGCGCACAAAGCTCGAAAACGGCAAAGAGAGCGCCGAGGACTCGTACTATCTCGCCACGATCGACCGCAGTGCGCCGATCGATATTTCCCCCGACGAGCTTCGCCGCCCGGCAGACTACGGCGGCGCGGCGTATGCGATCTTTCAGCGTCTCGGCTTCCAGAAGTTCATTGAAAAGTGGGGCCTGAAGCCGGCCGCGGAGGAGAAAAAGGAAGAGACCGTATTTGAGGGCACATGCGAGAGCGTGACGCCGCAAACGGAAAAAGACCTCCGCGCCGCGCTGGAGCGGGCGGGGGACGCCGTCGCCTATTACTGGTTTGATGCCGAAAGCGACGAGACGCTCGCGCATTTCAACGTTTCCGAAAATGACGCGCTCGCGGTGTTCCTGACGCCGGAGGCATACCGGGACGGCTATACCGCGGCGCTCGCGCTGCTCTTCGCGCCCGATCGCCGCAAGGCGGGGCATGATGTAAAGAACTTGCAGCGCGCGCTGCTCGCGCGAGGCGTGGACGCGCTCGAAAACTGGGTGTTTGACAGCGCACTCGCCGGGTATCTTCTCGACGCGACCGCCGCCGGGTACGAGATCGAAAAGCTCACGCTCGCCTACTGCGGCTTCACGCCGTACACGTCGTCCGGTGCGCCGGACAGCGGCGATCAGCTCATGCTCGACCTCTCCGGCGGGGAGGGGAAAACGCTCGCCGACCGTCTCGGCGAGATGGCCTCGCGCGCGGCAAGCGTCGCGGCGCTCGAGGAAGTCATGCTTCCCAAGCTGCGTGAAGCGCAGATGGAGGAGCTTTTTACAAAGATCGAGCTGCCGCTCTGCGCGGTGCTCGCCAAAATGGAAAACGAGGGCTTCCTTGCCGACGCGGAGGCGCTGCGCGCCTTCGGCGAGAGTCTTACGGGCAGCATCGACGCGCTGCGCGAAGCGGTCTGGGCCGAGGCGGGGGAGGAGTTCAACATCCAGTCCCCGAAGCAGCTAGGCGCGGTGCTTTTTGAAAAGCTCGGTCTCCCCGGCGGGAAAAAGACCAAGACCGGCTGGAGCACGAATGCCGATGTGCTCGATAAGCTCCGCTATGAGCCCATCGTGCGCCACGTGCTCGAATACCGTGAGCTCACCAAACTCAAATCCACCTACGCCGACGGCCTTTTGAAGGTCATCGGCGCGGACGGACGCATCCATACGAATTTCCAGATGACTGTTACGGCGACGGGACGCCTTTCGTCCACCGAGCCGAACTTGCAGAACATCCCCGTCCGGCGCGAGCTGGGCGCGGGACTTCGCAAAATGTTCGTTGCCGCGCCCGGCAATGTGCTCGTGGACGCGGACTATTCGCAGATCGAGCTTCGCCTGCTCGCGCACATCTCGGGCGACGAGGCGATGCGCGCGGCGTTTCTCTCCGGCGAGGACGTCCACCGCGTCACGGCCTCACAGGTGTTCGGCGTGCCGCTTGAGGACGTCACCGCCGAGGAGCGCCGGAGAGCGAAGGCCGTGAACTTCGGCATCGTGTACGGCATTTCCGCCTTCTCGCTCGCGCAGGACATCGGCGTCAGCTACGGCGAGGCGAAGGAGTATATGGACGCCTATTTCGCGCGCTTCCGCGGCGTGCGCGATTACCAGAAGGAAGCCGTCCGGCGCGCCAAGGCGCTCGGCTATGCCGAAACGCTCTTTCACCGGCGGCGCTATCTGCCGGAGCTGAATGTTCCGGCGCTGCGCGCGTTCGGCGAGCGCGTCGCGCTCAACATGCCCATCCAGGGCACGGCGGCGGACGTTATAAAGCTCGCTATGGTGCATGTGGACAAGCGGCTCCGCGCCGAGGGCATGAAGGCAAAGCTCATATTGCAGGTGCACGACGAGCTGATCGTCGAATGCCCGGAGGCGGAGCGTGAAAAGGCCGTGCAGGTGCTGCGCGAGGAAATGGAACATGCCGTAGCTTACACCGTGCCGCTCACCGCGGACGCCGGCTGGGGCAGAAACTGGGCGGAGGCGCACGGGACATGATCGTTCGCAGAGCGGGTCTCTCTGACGTTTCCGCCGTCGCCGCGCTCGAGCGCGCCGAATTTCCGGACGGCGCGGACGAAGGGATGCTCGCGCGCCTTTGGGAAACGGACGGCGGTGTTATCCTCATTGCCGAAGAGGGGGGAGACCTTCTCGGCTACGTCTGGGCGCGTTTCGTGCTCGACGAGGGCGATATCGGCAATGTGGCCGTGGCGCCGGACTCTCGCCGCCGCGGGATCGGCGCGGCGCTCATGGAAGCGCTTTTTGCCGAAAGCGAGCGGCGCGGCGCTGCCGTGGTGCAGCTCGAGGTGCGCGAGAGCAATCTTGCCGCGCGGCGGCTCTATGAAAAAAACGGCTTTGAGATCGTGGGAAAACGAAAAAACTACTATGAAAAACCGGCGGAAGATGCTATTCTGATGTCGAAATTCTTCCAAAAAGAGGCGGAGTAACGCAATGCTGATATTATCCGTGGAATCCACGTGCGACGAGACCGCCGTCGCCGTGACCGAAAATGGACGAAAGGTGCTCACCGACCAGATCTTCTCGCAGGCCGACCTGCACGCCGTATACGGCGGCGTCGTGCCGGAGATCGCCTCGCGCAGCCATGTGGAGGTCATCTCGCGGCTGGCTGACCGCGCGATCGCGGCGGCGGGTGTGAAAAAGTCCGAGCTTGACGCCGTGGCGGTGTCGTATGCGCCGGGACTCATCGGCGCGGTGCTCGTGGGCGTGAACTTTGCCAAAAGCGCCGCGGCGGCGCTCGGCATCCCGCTCATCCCGGTGCACCACATCCGCGGCCACATCGCCGCAAACTACATTGCCTATCCGGAGCTTGAGCCGCCGTTCCTCTGTCTTGCCATCTCCGGCGGCAACACGATGCTCGTGGACGTGCGCGACTATACCGACCTTCGCATTCTCGGCCAGACGCGCGACGACGCCGCGGGCGAGTGCTTTGATAAATCCGCGCGTGTGCTCGGCCTGCCGTATCCCGGCGGCGCGCCGATCGACCGGCTGGCGAAGGAGGGGCGTGATGACGCCTACACGCTGCCGCACCCGTTCGTCGGCGAGAATCCCTATGACATGAGCTTTTCCGGTCTCAAGACCGCCGTTATCAATCTTGCCCACCACTGCGAGCAGACCGGCGAGGCGCTCGATCGCGCGGGGCTCGCGGCGTCGCTCTGCCGCGCGGTGAGCGAATCGCTCGTGCCGCGCACGATGGCGGCGGCCGCGGAGCTTGGGTACAAAAAGATCGCCGTGGCGGGCGGCGTTGCGGCCAATTCTCGCATCCGCGCCGATTTTGCCGCCACCGCAGAAAAAGCGGGCGCACAGCTTTTCGTCCCGCCGCTCCGTCTCTGCGGCGACAACGCCGCGATGATCGGCTGCCAGGGCTATTATGAGTTCCTCGCCGGGCATACCGCCGGGCCGGAGCTCAACGCCTACGCAACGATGCCGCTCGAAAAGCAGATCGGATAAGATAGGATAAGATAAAAAATAAGGGGCGAGGGAAATGGGCGTCCACGACGGCCACCGCTCGCGGATGAAGGAACGCTTCCGCGGCCACGGTCTCGAAAACTTCAACGACATAAACGCCTTGGAGCTGCTGCTCTTTTATGCCGCGCCCCGGCGCGATACGAACGGCATGGCTCACGCGCTTCTCGAGCGGTTCGGCTCGTTTTCCGCCGTGCTGGAGGCAAACGAGCAGGAACTGCTCGCGGTGCCGGGCATCGGCGAGAACGCCGTGACGCTTCTCCGGCTCATCCCGGCGGTCAGCCGCCGGTACCTGCTCGACAAGACGCCGTCGAACGAGCCGATCGATTCCGCCGAGGCTGCGGGACGCTATTTCATCCCGCGGTTTATGTACGAGACGGAGGAGATCGTCTATGCGCTGCTGCTCGACGCGCGGAAGCGTCCCATCCACTGCGCGGCGATAAGCCGCGGCACGGTGGATGCCGCCGAAGTGAACGCCCGCAGGCTCGCCGAGCTTGCGCTGCAGTACCGCGCGAGCGCTGTCATCCTCGCGCACAACCACCGCAGCGGCGTGGCGCTGCCTTCCGTGGAGGACGAGACCTCCACGGCGCGGCTCGCCCGCGCGCTCGATCTGCTCGGCGTGGAACTTTCCGACCACATCATCGTCGCCGGAAACGACTACGTCTCCATGCGCGAGGGCGGATTTATGCGATAAATCAACAGACCTTACTTCAGATTTGATACTGGCGGGGGCTTCGGCCTCCGCCGGTTTTGCAGTGCTGTGCATTTTTCCCTGCATATCGCGCGGAACGGTTCGTTATGGAAACCGCATAACGGCAGCCGGAAACAAACAAAATGCCGTTTGCGGGATTGACATTTTCTGGATATTCTTCGGATAAGCATTGAAATACAAAGAAAAAATCAATGTTGAAAAGTCTGTGGGAAATGTTGATAACTCTTTGAAATCCCGGTTGCGTTTTCCCGGCGGAGGCACGTTCCGCCGGCTCCGGCGGCGGAAATTATGGAAAGTCAATGCGAAAAAGCGTAGAAAAACGGGCCGGGATTTTTGGCAAAATTCGGTCTTGACATACAAAAATTTCCCCATGGGAAAGGCTGCGGCGTGCAGTTTTGCCCTGCATATTACAAATTGTAATATTTTGTTTCCTGCACAGCAGAAACCGCTTGACATAACGCTAAAGAATCGATAAAATGTACCTTATGATATTATGGGAGAGATGGGGAACTCCTTTAATTTCAAAATGACCCTTTATCATAAGAAGACTAAGGAAGAAGGAGGTAGACCGACTTATGCCGCAAATGTCCGTATGGATGATCGTCGCCAGCATCATTGCCGTGCTGGTGTTTTTGCTGATCGGCTTTGTGCTGGGCGTCATGTACCGGAAAAAGGTTTCCGAGCGCGAGATCGCCAGCGCCGAGGATGAAGCGAAGCGCATCATCAACGAAGGCATTAAAGCCGCTGAAAACAAAAAGCGCGAGGCGCTGCTCGAGGCGAAGGAAGAGATCCATCGCACCCGCACCGAGTGCGACCGCGAAGTAAAAGAGCGCCGCAACGAAGTTTCCAAGCAGGAGCGCCGTCTCCAGCAGAAGGAAGAAAATCTCGACCGCAAGACCGAAGCGCTCGAAAAGAAGACCGAGACTCTCAACCGCAAGCTCCAGGAAGCCGATGCCCAGCAGGAGGAGATCAAGCTCATCAAGAAGAGCCAGCTCGACATGCTCGAAAAGATCTCCGGCTACTCCGTGGAGGAAGCCAAGCAGTATCTCATCAAGAGCGTTGAGGCCGACTGCACGCACGAAATGGCCGCCAAGGTCAAGGAAGTTGAAGCCCAGTTCAAGGACGAGGCCGAGCAGAGGGCCCGCGAGGTCATCGCCACGGCCATCCAGCGCTGCGCCGCCGACCACACGAGCGAGATCACCGTTTCCGTCGTTCCTCTCCCCAACGACGAAATGAAGGGCCGCATCATCGGCCGCGAGGGACGCAACATCCGTTCCATCGAAACGCTCACCGGCTGCGATCTCATCATCGACGATACGCCGGAGGCCATCACGGTCTCAAGCTTTGATCCCGTCCGCCGCGAGGTCGCGCGCCTTGCACTCGAAAAGCTTATTCAGGACGGCCGCATCCACCCCGCCCGCATCGAGGAAATGGTCGCCAAGGCCCAGCGCGAGGTCAACCAGACCATCAAGGAAGAGGGCGAGCGCGCCGTGTTTGAGACGAACGTCCACGGCCTGCACCCAGATCTCGTCAAGCTCCTCGGCCGCCAGCGCTACCGCACGAGCTACGGCCAGAACGTGCTCAACCACTCCATCGAGGTCGCCCAGATCTCCGGTCTGCTCGCCGCTGAGCTCGGCGTGGACATTGCCTTGGCCAAGCGCGCCGGTCTCCTGCACGATCTCGGCAAGTCCATCGACCACGAGGTTGAGGGCAGCCACGTGACCATCGGCGTAGACCTCGCCCGCAAGTACAAGGAGTCCGAAGAGGTCATCCACGCGATCGAAGCGCACCACGGCGACGTGGAGCCGCACACGGTCATCGCCTGCATCGTGCAGGCCGCCGACACGATCTCCGCCGCCCGTCCCGGCGCGCGCCGCGAGAACATCGAGAACTATGTCAAGCGTCTCGAAAAGCTGGAGGAAGTCTCCCGCTCGTTCCCCGGCATTGCGAGCTGCTACGCTATCCAGGCCGGCCGCGAGATCCGCGTCATGGTCAAGCCCGAAGAGGTCAGCGAGGACCAGATCGTCCTGCTCGCGCGCGACATCGCCAAGAAGATCGAAGCCGAGCTTACGTACCCCGGCCAGATCAAGGTCCACGTCCTGCGCGAGACCAAGGCCGTCGATTACGCGAAATAAGATACGTTACCGAAAAGCTGCTGTTGCGATAGCGACAGCAGCTTTTTGCGCTTTGCACGCGGGGCTGTGCCTGAATACCGTGGAGTCGAAAAAGAATACTTTTTAACCGTCTCATTGCATTGCGCTTCGAAACACGATATCCTTGCATCGGGAGGTGGCGAAATGGCCAACGAGGACACCAAGAATTTTAACGCCATGCTGCATGACAGCAAGGACATGCCCAAGATACAAATTATTACCGACCGGAAAAGCATTGAGAAATATGGCGGAAGCAAAATGTACTTCGCACCGCCGCTCGACTATGACCGCGTGATGAAAAGAGTCCCTTGCGGCAGGGTGACCACCGTGGGGGAGATACGAGAATATTTCGCAAAGCAGAGCGGCGCGGACTTTACCGAGCCGATCACAGCGGGGATCTTTGTCTCTATCGCGGCGTGGGCGAGCCATCAGCGCTCCGGGGACGAAACGCCGTATTGGAGGACGCTGAAGGCGAACGGGGCGCTCAACGAAAAATATCCGGGAGGCATCGAAGCGCAGAAGAAAAAGCTGGAGGCGGAGGGACATGCCATCCTCTCCAAAGGCCGTAAAAACATCCGGTACTATGTAAAGGACTATGAAAAGGTTCTGTTTGCTCTTGGCTCCTTGTGATGTGCCGTAAAGTGTGCTATAGTTACCCGGAAAAAGCCCGGTGAATCGAAACACAGGAGGAGAATGCCCTTATGGCGGTAAGTGCAGCAGAGATCGCAGAAAAG
>OKSD01001261.1_pt1 | contig 25815 bp, 18 predicted proteins | sample 1601221 | NCBI WGS metagenome assembly OKSD01 (sample SAMEA3541550, study PRJEB24748) | human gut metagenome | biome: human gut; feature: human-associated habitat; material: faeces | place: China | collected 2012
CGATTTTATTTACACGGCTACGGGAAAGATACCGGGGAGCAGCCAAAAATCCCAGATAAAGCGGTTAAGCCCGGGAGGGAAAAACATACTTGATTCGTCCGACGTCGTATTCGGAGATAAGGAGACAGCTTCATTTAAGGGCGAAAAGCGGACGCAGAATATTTCGGGCTTGGCGGTTGACGGCGACGGTTATATTTACTGCTATGACGAAGCAAGCGGCAAAATATTTATGTATGACGGTGAATGCTATATGATGACCGCTTTCGGAGGCGGCGGAGACGGCATTCAAAACGGAACCTTCAGACAGATAGCGGCGCTTGATATATTGGATAACGGCAAAAAAATAATCGTTGCGGACGGCTTGAAGCTTACTCTTACGGTTTTCGGCGAAACCGATTACGGAAGGGAGCTGAAGGAGGCAAGGAGGCTGACGCTTGACGGCGACTATACTTTATCAAAGACGGTATGGGAAAGCATTTTAAAAGAGGACAGCAACTGCCAGCTTGCCTATATAGGTCTTTCAAAGGCGGCGCTTGCCGACAAGGATTACCGCGCCGCCGCAGATTATGCAAAGGCCGGTCTTGACAGGGAGCTTTACAGCAAGGCGTTTAACTATAACCGAAAAGCTTTTTTAAAGAACAATTTTAATATTCTTATGCCTGTAATTTTGTTGACTGTTGCAGCGATTGTTGCAGTTTGTATAATTATAAAAAAGAAAAAAATCGTCATTGTAAAGTCGCCTAAAATAAGATTTGCACTTTCGGCACCGTTCCATCCGGCAAACGTTTTCAGTGAAGTGAAAGCCAAAAATGCAGGCTCGGTTTATGTAGGGGTTGCGATTATAGCGCTTTACTACATAACCTCTGTATTAAAGGCAACGGCAAGCGGATTTTTATTCCGTTCCTCGGATAATTCCTTTAATTCGGCGCTGGTTCTGGTTCAGACCGTCGGCTTTGTTCTGCTTTGGACCTTGGCTAACTGGGCGGTTGCAACATTGCTTGGCGGGATAGGCAAGCTGAAGGAAATATTCACGGTTATATGCTACAGTATAATACCGATGGTATTCGGCAATGCGGTTTACATCCTGTTTTCGTATATGCTCAACGCCGACGAGGGAGAATTTCTCATAATATTCGTGACGGCAATGCAGCTTTACTCGGTGCTTATGGTAGTAATAGGATCCGTAATCATACACGACGTGGGCATCGGAAGATTTTTGTTAATTACTTTGCTTACGCTTATAGGTATTGTAATTATCGTATTCCTTTTTGTGCTTATAGTTATATTCTTCCAGCAGGCGGCGGCATTTGCGGCTACGCTCTGGCGCGAAATATTTTTCAGATAAGGTGAATTAAAGGTGAAAAGAAAAATATCTGCTGTTATTCTGTCCGTGCTTTTGCTTACCCTGGCGGCAGGCTGCGGTACGAACAAGGGAACCCCTCTCTCGGCTTTTGACAGCAAACACAAAAATAAAAGCGAACAGAGCTTTACTGCGGCGGAAAACAGCGAATGGTCGCTTCAATGGGATAAGGAGCATTACCGAATATTGCTTAAAAGCAAGGCTGACGGCACAACCTGGTCGACCCTGCCCGAGGAGCTTTTAACTCCTGCCTTTGATGAAGACGGATATGAGGTAAACAACAATCCTCAGCTTGAAAATCCGCTTACGGTGCAATATATAAATCCGGAAAATATGCAGCCGGAGGTTCTTTACGGCTATACCGGAAGCCTCAAAAAAGGCGCATACGGGCTTGAAAAAATAAGCGGCGGCATTAAAATAACGTATTATTTCGATAATAAGCAGATTTCGGTTCCGGTTGAATATAAGCTTCTTGAGAACGGCATTAACGTGTCTGTTGATCCGACTGAAATAACCGAAGGCGACAACAAGGTTTACAGTATTGCTCTCTCTCCGTTTTTCTGTTCGGTAAGCAACGGCTCGTCAGACGGGTATCTGTTTGTGCCTTCGGGCAGCGGCGCTTTAATAAAACCGCACGAATGGGAAGCGGACGTGGGCTATACCTGCTCTTATCCCGTGTACGGCGAGGACGGACAGCTGAAAAATACAAATAACAGCGGAATAACAAATTCTCAGCCGGTAAGGCTCCCCGTTTACGGTGCGGCGGACGGAAACCGCGGCGTTCTTGCAATAATAGAGAAAGGCGCGGAATCGGCAAGCATTAACTGCAATGTCGGCAACAGGAAATTCGGATTTTCCGCCTGCTATGCGGGCTTTGAAATACGCGGCGTCGCATCGGACGGTTCTTATTCCGAAAATGCTCAGGTATCCGCGATTTCGGTAAGCTTTTTACCGCTTACCGGCGAAAAAGCAAGCTACAGCGGAATGGCGGAGGCATACAGGAATTATCTTATAAAGGAATACGGTATAGAAAAAGTCTCAAAGGAAACGGCGGCTTCTCTGGAGCTTTTGGGCGCAACGCAGGTTGACTCGCAGTTTTTGGGAATACCGTACAGATCGCTTTATCCTATGACAACCTTTAAACAGGCTTTAAGCATCTTAAAGGAGTTCACGGACAGAACCGGCGTTGCCCCGGCAGTTAAGCTTTCGGGCTTCGGGCTTTCCGGCTTAAATAACGGAAAAGCGGCGGGCGGTCTTAAAACCGCAGCGGTACTCGGCAGCAAAAAGGATATTAAAGCTTTTACAGATTACAGCTCCGGTATCTCAGCTGGGCTTTATATGAATTACAATATAGTCAATTTTTCAAAATCCGGCGCGGGAATAAGCAAAACCTTCGACTATGCCCGCAATACGGTAGGGCAGAAGGCTCTTGCCCGCAAACGCGTGCTCGGCAGCGATAAGGAGGAAAAGGTCGCCGAATATTTTGTTGCCAGAGAAAAGCTTTGCGAATTGGGTAAAAAGGCGGCGGATAACGCAATCGAGACCGGCATAGCGGGGCTGTCCCTGGCAGAAGCGGCGTCGGGAGTTTATTCGGATTATTCAAATCAGAAATATTATGCCCGCGGAGGCTTTGCAACGGATTATTCCGAAATTATCGGCTACGGAAAGGAAAAGGGAAATAAAATATTGGCGGACGGTGCGAATTTATATGCGGCGGTATCTGCCGATATTATAACCGGCGCTCCGGACTGCTCGGATAAAAACGATCTGTTTTATGCCGATATTCCGTTTTACCAAATGGTTTTCAAGGGCTATATACCTATGACGGGACCCGCGGTAAATCTTGCGGCGGAGTCTGCAGACCGCCTGCTTTTTGCCGCCGAAACCGGAATGGGCTTAGGTTTTACGTTTATAGGCAGCTACAGCTCGGATTTGTTTTCGGCCGAGGAAAATATTTATCACTCGGTTCTTTACGGCACAGGCTCAGATGACGCCTGTAAAGCTGTAGGCGGGTATTTAAAGTATTTTGAGGCAGTTGAGGGCGCTGTAATTTCGGAGCATTCGATTTTAAGCGATACTTTAAGAAAAACGGTTTTTGATAACGGCGTTGAGGTATATATAAATTACGGCGTTACCGCCGCAGTTACAGCCGCAGGCACGGTTGAAGCACGGTCATACATATTTACGGAGGGGAAAAGATGAAAAGAAAGAAAAATCGCGGCATAACCGCCTTAAAGGCTCATTACGGCCGCATATGCGTTTTCCCTTGGATTATAGGGCTGGTGCTGTTTTTCGGATTGCCTATAATACAGTCGGTGTTTTATGCGTTTTCCAAGGTTTCGCTTACAACAAACGGACTTAAAACAAGCCTTGTGGGTTTTAAAAACTTTAAATATATATTTGCACAAAACGCGGATTACCTCGACTATATAGCTTCGGCGGTTGTGAAATTTCTCTATTCGTTTCCGGTAATAATCATCATAAGCCTTATTTTGGCGCTTATGCTTAATCAGAAGTTTCGGGGAAGAATATTTTTCCGTGCGCTTTATTTTCTTCCTGTAATAATTGCAAGCGGGGCGGTACTCAATGTTATTCTAAGCTCTGTTTCCGAGGGCGTTTCAAACATAAAAACCGATGAAAGCGTAGCTATGGCTATGTTTGACGTTAACGGAATAGTTGAAGGTCTGGGGCTTCCGCAAAAGCTGGGCGATTATTTTGTAACGGTTATAAACGGAATAATGAATATGATATGGAACTGCGGAGTGCAAACTGTGCTGTTTATTTCGGGTATGCAGACCATACCGCCGCTTTTATACGAGGTTTCAAAGGTGGAAGGAGCGACAAAGTGGGAGGAATTTTGGTTCATAACCTTCCCGATGCTTTCCCGCGTCACGGTGCTTGTTGCGGTATTCACTATGGTGGAGCTTATGACCGATCAGAGCAACTCGGTTATGCGGCAGGCTTATACGTTCATGAGAATGCAGAATTACGGCGAGGGTTCGGCTATGCTCTGGAGCTACTTTGTCGTTATAGGAGCTATTATGGCGATTGTTATAGGCACTTACGGCAGATTTTGTATGAAGCGTTGGGAATAGGGGGGCGAGGAGCATATGATCAAAAATAAAAAGGCCGCAAGAGCCGCCGCGTCGGTCGGATATTCAGTTTTCAGATTTGCACTGCTCATTGCGATAGGGTATATCGTTATCTATCCGGTTATATATATGATATCCTCGTCGGTTAAAACACCCGCCGCTTTTTCCGATCCGAGCATAATTTATATTCCTAAAAAGATCACCTTTGAGTATTATTCGATAGCCGTAAAGGCGCTTGATTATGTGAACAGCCTGCTCTCAACCCTTAAATATGAGCTTGTGAGCGCCGTTATTGAAATACTTATTTGCTCTTTTATAGCATACGGACTCGCAAGATTTGATTTTAAGGGTAAAAGATTTCTGAATTTTGTGCTTATACTTACTATTTTGGTTCCGGCGCAAATGATAATTATTCCTATGATGACAAACTATTCGCAGCTTGATATTTTAGGAATATTCGGTCTGTTAAATAAGCTTACGGGAATAGATATCCGACCGAATATACTCGGCACGGCGTGGACGTTTTATCTGCCGTCGGTTTTCGGAGTGGGACTGCGTTCGGGAGTGCTTATTTATATCTATGTTCAGTTTTTCAAAGGTTTGCCTAAGGAGCTTGAGGAGGCGGCATGGATAGACGGCGCCGGTCTTTTCAGAACATTCTTTTCAATCGCCGTCCCTTCCTCCTCGGTTGTTTATACAACCGTAACGCTTTTCGCTCTTATCTGGCATTGGAACGATTATTATCTGGCGGTTATGTATCTTTCCGATAATTTTCCGCTTGCGGTTAAAATTTATGATATCGATACGCTCTTAAACGCTTATAATATATGGCAGGGAAGCAGCGCCTCAATTGCGGCTAAAAGCGCATGCTGCTTTATCTTCATAACTCCCATGCTTATACTTTATTTGGTTCTGCAGAGAAAATTCGTTCAGAGCATTGACAGAGTCGGTATTACGGGGTAATGCAGTTAAAGCAGAAAGGAATTTTTCAACAAATGTACTGTTTTGAAAAGAAGGACAGCGTCCGCTTAAAGGAAAATTATTTGAATATGGGTCAGACAAGTCCTTCCGGTGAAAATATCTATCTCAATAATCTTTATCTTACAAAGAACGGAAAGCCCTTCTGCCCTGTTATGGGTGAGGCTCATATTTCGCGTTTGCCGGCAGAAGAATGGAAAGACCGCATTTTAAAAATGAAGGCTGCGGGCATAAATACCGTATCCTCTTATCTGTTTTGGGTAAACCATGAATTTGAGAAGGGAAAGATGGATTTTACCGGAGATAATAACATATCGGAGTTTATCCGCATCTGTAAGGAAAACGATATGTATTTTTGCTTAAGAATAGGGCCTTGGGTTAATGCCGAGTATCGGAACGGCGGATTTCCGGACTGGATTTATACAAGCGGAATAAAGCTGAGAGATAATAACGAGGAGTATCTGTATTATGTGTACCGTTGGTATAAGGCAATATATGATAACGTAAAAGATTATCTGTTTGAAAATAACGGCAATATCATTATGATTCAATTTGAAAATGAATTGACCGCTAAGCCTGAGCATATCTTAAAATTAAGGGAAATTGCCGAGGAAATAGGGCTGACGGCGCCCATATATACCGCAACCGGTTGGAATTTGGTCGGCGGCGCGCTGTTGCCTCAGCGTGAGGTTCTTCCGATGTTCGGAGGATATGCCGCAAAACCGTGGACGTTGAGTATTGATAAAATTCCGATTTCCGCTCATTATAATTTTTCGCATATCAGAAATTCTGCGGAGATAGGAAACGATTTAATAAAGCCGGGAAATTTCGAGGTGCATATTGATTTGGATAATTATCCGTTTGCGTTTTGTGAATTGGGAACCGGCATTTGCGTAAGTAAGCACCGCCGTCCTTACATTTCCTCGCTTGATGATTATTCCATGGTTTTAACAAAGCTCGGATCGGGCTGTAATTTGCTTGGGTATTATATGTTTTGCGGAGGCATAAATAAGATGATCGGAGGTACGCCTTTGTGCAGAAGTAATTGGACCGATTACGATGCGTTGGTTTATCCGATTTTCAATAATTATTTTCAGGCGCCTATAAGCGAACACGGAGATTACAAGAACAGCTACCGAACAATTAAGCTGCTTAACCTGTTTGTCAACGATTTCGGTTCTGAGCTTGCGCAGATGCAGCCCTTTTTGCAGGAAAATCCTCCGAAGGATTCCGATCAATGCAGTCTCAGGTACGCTATGCGAATAAAAGACGAATCCGGATATATATTTGTTAATCATCACTGTCATTTGTTAGATTTAAAGCCGGTTTACGGAGTGCAATTTAAAGTGAGCAAAGAAATGCCTGCTATACCTGATAATCCGATTGATATTACAGAGGACGACGCTTTTTTCTTCCCGTTCGGTATTCGGTATAATACACTTTATGCCGAGTATATAACGGCGCAACCGATATGCAAAACAGAAAAAACCTATTTTTTCAAAAAAATCAGGGGTATTGAGCCGGTTTATAAGTTTAAGGGTGAAAGACCCTTTACGGCAACTGTGGGCAAGGATAACGGATTCATAAAAGAAGGAATACGCTTCATTACGCTTACAGATGATGAAGCGGAGCATTTTTATAAATTTGCGGATACGGCATATATCGGAAACGGCTGTGATCTTATCCGCGATAACGGTGAGATTAAGACGGCGGGCTTCGGAGCAGGAGAATATTTCCGTTTCGGCGGTGACGGTTATGTTACCGAACATACCGGAAATGACGTTATTCTTGCCGAAGTAACCGCGCATGAGATCATAGATCCGGATATTGATAAAAGCTATCAGTATGAGCTTTTTGAAAACTTTTCTTTTGATAACGGAAAAAAACCGGTGCATTGCTCGGTTGAAAGAAAAATCAAGTATTACGAGCTTACTGTTACGAATTGTAACGGGTACGTGCATATCGGCTACAGCGGAGATTCGGCACAGCTGTATTACGACGGAAAAATGTCCGATGACAATTTTTATAACGGTACCGAATGGGTTATTCCCGCAAAATATCTTTTTAACAGAAAGGTGATTCTCGCAATCGCCGAATATACCGATGACATTTACGTAGATATAAAGCCTGTTACAAGCCTGAGTCTTGACAGCGTTTATGTTTCGGCATAAGGAAGATTAAAAAATAAAATATATGGGGGATTCTATGAAAGCGGAAATTTTCAGAACTTGCGCATAAACGCAAGAAAGGCTTGCAAAACTTGAATCACAGGAATTTATAAAAGAACGGTTTTATTCCGATACATTGCAACAAAAACGTAACGACACCGAGCAATGCTTAATAAATATCCATCCTGAGGTTAAGCTTGAAAAATTCGAAGGCTTCGGAGCAGCGCTGACAGAGGCCACAGCTGCAAGTTGGATGAAGCTCGGCGACAGTAAAAAAGAAAAATTGGTGCGCCTATTTTTCTGCCGATGACGGAATAGGCTATACCTTCGGAAGAATATTGATACATAGCTGCGATTTTTCAATTTCTCCTTACGCTTATGTTGAGAATAACGATATGACCTTGGAAAGCTTTGATATTTCAAGAGAAGAAATTGCAGTCATTCCTTTTATTAAAGCGGCCGGAAAGCTCTCGAGCGGCTTAAAAATCATTGCAAGTCCGTGGAGTCCTCCACCGTACATGAAGAACAACGGCCAATGGCAGGGAGGATATTTAAAGTCGGAATGCTATAAGCTTTGGGCGGACTATATACGCAGGTATATAGATGAAATGAAAAAACGCGGCGTCAATATATGGGCAATTACGGTTCAGAATGAAACAAGGCATCATCAGCTTTGGGAATCATGCGTTTTTACTGCCGAGCAGGAGGCGGATTTCGTTAAAAATGCACTCGGGCCGAAGCTTGACGGCACCGATACAAAAATTTTTGTATACGACCATTGCAAGGAACGCATATTTGAGCGATGCCTAAAGTATTACAGCGACCCCAAGCTCAGAGACTATATTTCCGGTATTGCCTGCCACTGGTATTCCGGCGACCACTTCGGGGGAATAGCGCTTTGTAAAAAGGTATTTCCCGATAAATCCGTTATTATGAGTGAGGGTTGTACATTTTCCGGGGAAAAGGGAATGTATAAGTCTGACGCACGGCAACAGTCACGAAAATACGCACACGATATTATCGGCGATTTAAACGCAGGACTTACGGCATTTATCGATTGGAATATAACTCTTGATGAGAAAAACGGTCCATATCACTGGCGGGAGGGCAGATCTTATTGTGATTCCGGCATATTTTGCGATACAGAAAATAATGAGCTGGTTTTCACTCCTAATTATTATGTAATAGGACAGTTCAATAAATTCATACGTCCCGGAGCAGTCAGAATAGGTCTCAGCTCTTATACCGCAGTTCTCGAAACAACTGCGTTTATGAATACCGACGGAAGCATTGCGGTTGTTATATACAATTCGGGGAATACGGAAATTAAATATATTCTCCGTATAGGAGGTATGCTGCTTGAGCGGACAGCATTGCCGTATTCCGTTGAAACCGTAATATTCAAAAGCTGATTTCAGAAATGATAATAAAACGATAACAATTAAAAGTCTTTAAGTTAAATTTCCTGATTTGTAAGCTCAATATATTGTTTTGGATATATTATTGCAATTCTTTAAAAAGTGGAGAACTCAAAAAAGTATATATAATAAAAAGCTTTTTTATTCCGGGACTACGCTTCGTCTGTATGCGCGGACATTCTGTTTAAAGAAAAAATTACCAAGCGTATGTGGCTGGTGCTGATTTTAGGCGTATTTGCAGAGATTGCAATTTCACTGTAATTGAAAATTATCCGAAAAGGAGCTTGTTATGCGAAAGGAAATAATATTAAACGGCGGTTGGATATTTCATAAGGGTGATATAGCCGAGCCTATATCAAAGGATAAGGGCTTTATATACTGCCAAAGCAAAACCGAGCGTAAGCTTTCGGGCCCTGCAGCGTACAATTACTCGGACAGACCCGATCAATATTTCGGCGGTATCATAATTGGTCGTTATGAAAGATACTGGGTTCAACTCAAGCATTTCATGATGAATGTCATTGGGCTTCAAATCGGCAGAATGCAATTGTTCATTAACAAATCTGTTGTATTCTGATTTGTTTTCTCCCAATGAATAATACAACATTTGGGGTATTTGAAGGTATTCATCTGAGGAATAGCTGTCTTTCTTTTCACGCCCCAGTTTAACACAGATGGAGTCAATTAAAGCCTTCCATGTCGGAGCGTTTGACAACGCAGACACTCCCGCTCCAACAAAGAAGGATAACGCATTGTTTTGTGAAGCATCAAGTATTCTTTTCAGTTCATTCTCATACATAATAATTCTTTGCACTCTTTTTCTTTCATATTACTTTTTCTCTCAATCTTATGACTGAATAATTAACTGTTGATCTCAATACACATATTTGATTAAATGTCTGCCAAAAAAAATTTTGCATCATTTGCCGCATCATTTTCTTATAAAGACATGCCGTACTTGTTCCATACAAAATTATTCAGTTCCTCCACTGTATGCGAATCCAATAAATATGCTTTCTCTTCTTCAGAAAGCTCAGGTATTGTAAAATTCGCAATGTAATTCTTAGCAAAAGCCATATATCCCTTGGAGTATGGCTTGCTTGTGTGAAAGATATAATACCAGAATGCTTCTGATTCGAGAAAAACTTTAAGTATTCTCAACTCCTCCGTATCCTCTGAAAGCAGAGCATATCCGCAGTAGAATAACACATCGGGATCTAAAGATAAAACAGCAACAGGACTTCCGCTTATGTAAGGAATAAGGAGTTTCTTTCCAAAATTATTCATACCCTGAGTTCTTCCATAAGCATACCAGGCTGGATAGTTTCCATGTCCTTTGTCCCTGTTAAGCAATATTGACCTATATTCACTAAGAAAGTTATATGCTTCGGGAAAAGAAGATTGAAAAACATTTTCCTCAATAAGCTGATATGCATTATCTGTATGAGTATATGGAAAAATGGCGATTTCCATTTTCTTTTTCAGCTCTGTTTCGTTTTTGATAATGTTTGGCTTTGCAACCTTGATGCAGAGTTTTTTCTCTATTTTATAAATCTTATTGTTATATTCTCTGAAATAATAAGTATTGTCCTCTTTTATGGGAGTAAAAAAGTAAATATCATTTTTCAATGTAGCAAGCCCGTTACGAATTTTCCAGTTTGATAATGGAGTTCCTGAGGATTCGAGCTTATAGATCACTTCATCTATACTTCTTTCTCGCATTCTCCACGGTTTTCCATCCGGGAAATCCAAGTAATGATATTCGGAAAACATATGCTTTTCTAATGTGTTAGTTTCATTTAATCTTAAATACTTGATAGTATCAGTTTCAATAGATTTATCCACAAGAGTAATGCAAGTATAGCTTGTAACATTCTCAAAAACCTGACTATCTCTAAAGTCAATGATTTTTATCTGATATTGTTCAGTCGAAAAATACTTTCTGAGATTTCTTCCGTTTACGGCTTGCAGATAACTGTTCGGGGAAATATATCCGAGTTTGCCGTTATATGAAAGCAGTTTAATGCCTATCTCAAAAAAAGGAATGTATAAATCAACATTGCCTATAGCTGACGATGTCCAATTTGCAAGGCGATCCTTCGTGCCCAAATTCATGTTTTTATTACGAACATACGGCGGATTACCTACTACACAATCAAATCCATTCGTGCGCATTTTATAAAGCCTATCGTAAGTATTCTGATCGAGCGCATCTGCGCATATAAAATTAAACTTGCACGTTTCTTCTTCACCGTTCATGAGTACAACTAAAGATAGCAAGGATTTGATTCTACCAATTGCATTGCTATCTATATCAACACCATATAGGTAAGAAGATATTATCTCAGAATATGAAACACCGTATCTTTCGTGTATATACTCGGCAGAAGCAACCAGAAAGGCACCGCAGCCACACGAAGGATCAAGCACGGTAGGGATTCTATCACAGTTTAGCGTATTGCTTACAATATATCGTGTTATGGCTTCAGGTGTATATACTACACCTTTTTCCTTCTTCTCGCTTTGAGGAACAAGCATCTCAAATATAGAAACAAGTTCATTTAGTGATAAGTCACACTCTGTGATTTGGTTAACCTTATCCACAATGGAATAGTCAACATCTGACAAGTAGTTCCTCAACCACTGACTATTATTAGTGTCAACAGCAATTCTGTTGGCAAAAGTGCAAACCAACGCCTTTTCTATGCTTGTTAGATTATCTGATATTTTTAGCAACTTATTAACAAACTGCTTTATGTTCATATCACTTAACTCCATTCAAAAGGTCGATACGGCTTACCGTTCGTCCCATACCGATGATCTGCTGTTTTTCCTGCCCCGTCACTTTATAAAGGTCGTAACAAATTTCGTCAAGTTCTGTCCAAAGCTGCTTTAGCTGTCCGGCTATGATTTCTTTAGTATTCAAAGTTGCTGATAAGTACTGCTCTTGTAATTCGGATATCTTAGAATAATACTTCTCAAGTTTCAATACGCATTCAGCTTTTTCAGCAACTGCTTCGATTGGAAAAGGAATAGGCATTAGGAATTGTTTGTTAAATTTATAGTATCCACCGCTTTGAGGATTAGCCCCAGATTTACCAAGAACGGTAAATAGCGTTGAATTGATAATACATGTGATAGCTTTCATCAGGTCGGCAGATGCTCCCTTGACAGTAATAAACCATACGTTCGCATTATCCATATACAGACCTTTGTCGTTAATGAATGTTGCTATTGTATCTCGCGCCGTCATCGGAATAATAATCTTGTCAACGTTATATAAAGAATGATTGTGCTCACGGGTAAATCTGTGCCAATAATCACCTTCGTAACACTCGACCTGTTCGGTGATCCGCATTTTATTGACAGACAAATATTCGGCTAACCGAGGATACTTCTCCTTTAACTCTGAGAATGGAATAATGTCATTGCTTGCACCTTTATATGGGAAAACACAGTAAGCATCAGGCTCAACTTTTTTGAAGGGATAGAACTCTCGATTATAAATCACTGCCTTTACAGCATCTTTTTCAACTTTTACAGTTTCCTTAAAGCCGTTCTTTCCAATGATATATTTCCCCTCAACATGGCAGTCGATTAGATGATACATCTTCTTCCAAAGAGCTTGAATACCATCCTTTACAGCTAACTTCGGATAATCTCCAAGGACACCACAGGTTTCAGAAAGCCTCTTTTTGATTTCTTCAATCTGATAGTTGTCATAAGACCAGCTTTCTGTTCCTGCTTGAATAGGCAATGAAGCAAAGTTACAAGTTGCGAAATCACCATTATCCTCACTATTTTCAAATATGGTCTTTATGTCTTCGGCTTCTGATGGCATAAAGAAATACTGTACACTATCATTTTTCTTTTTTGAAAGAATCATGATTGAAACATAGGTGATTCTGCCTTTGAAAATATTCGTTGATTTGAAGTCGATCAATTTTTCAAGGTATTTTCCTTCGTTGATCAAAGTACGAATTGAACGCCCGTAATCAGTTTTGAACCAGCGCCTTTGAATAATGAATCCAAGTTTTCCGTTCAGAGCAAGTAAACTGATACATTTTTCGATAAACAGCACCGAAAGATCAGCTTTACCCTCAAATGCACTATACTTTGTGCTTAAATAATCATGCATCAAAGGTTGAGCTGCCTTAAAATGCTTTGTTTCAACGTAAGGAGGATTGCCAATTACATAGGAAAATCCTTTATTCTTATTGAAAACATCTGCAAAAGCCATTTTTATATCAAAAGGCTTGATTTCTACGATGAACTTTGCGGGAATATGATTATCGGTACTTACCAAAGTGTTCCCAAGTTTTATATTACCGTCTATTTCACGGAGTATCTTCTCACCAAAAGCGCCAATACCGCTCCAAGCTAACGGATTGTTGCCGTCAACGATTTTAAGGGCTAATGACATCTTCGTCACTTCTATTGCAGCGTCATCATAGTCTATACCGTGAATACAATTGGTAACAATAGCCCGTCTGCCATCTATGGTAAGCATATAGTTCTCGTCCTGCACATAGAAATAATCGTTGTATTTGCTTCGTTCAGTTTCATCGTAGCGTAGAATCGCTATCATTTTCTTTGCAAGCAATTCATAAACAGACACAACAAACACACCTGATCCGCAACAAGGATCAAGTACTTTGATATTGAAGATTTCCTCTATCGTTTTTACGGCAGATAAATCGACTGTCTGCTTACATATCATATCCACAATATGTTCAGGAGTGCAGACCGCTCCGTTTGTCTTAACATATTCGGACTTTGTAACTTCCTCTATTCTACCGTTGTTAATAACAAGCTGTTTCCCCAGAAACTCCTCGTAAATATTGGCGATAACTTTAACGGGGATTACATCAAATCGGTACGGAAAAGGATAATATAATTCGTTGACAAACTCTACAAAAACATCGTTGTCGATATTAAGGCTCTGGAACAGTTCATCACGCTTGAACATGGCTCCGTCGTAATGATTATAAAACTCCATGTAGCAGCTATTCTTAAACGAATCCCAAAACCCGTTTTGGGCATCAAGAAAATGCTTTAGCTTTTCTTGCTTTTCTATTTCTTTCGACTCGCACACCCTTATGAAGATGATACGGTCAAGAATTACCTGTACATAGTAATTGAGTAATGAATTGTTTTTTATAATATTTGGATTCAGTTCAACCAATCTCTTTGCGAGCTTAATTCTGAAATCCGAGAGCATTAACATAAAGTTGCTGTCGAGCTGGTTATTGCCCTCAATGGCTTTAGTTTTATAAATCTGTTCGAGGTGATTAGTGCATATATTATCACGCCATAAATGCTCATAAAGGATATCGAAATTAGTAATGTATTCATCGATTGAATACTGCTTTGTTCCCATAACGGCACTCTGTTCAGGCGAGGGCATAAAGCAAGTATCATAAATTACGAGTTGCTCAAAGTTTGATACAAATGCGCATGGTGACTGTGCAGACCAACCATAGGAACGAATTTGGAAAGCCGTTTCTTTACTGGTAAAAATATTGACATCCAAAGATTTGGCATCTAAGAATGATTTTATGTTAGTGCCGTTCATCAAAGTATAATCCGGCTTTTTATGTGTCGAACTGATTTCTTGGAGCTTTTTCACCTGATGACCGCTCAATACACGTTCCTGAAGAACCTGAACAGTATTCTGAACATCCCATCCGAAAACAGCAAGGAATTCATTAAGCCATGTACGAATGGTTTCTTCGCTGATATCTTTGTGATCTTTGCCCCTGAGCGTTTTATTATATCTTTCAATCAGTTTAGAGAGCTTCTCTCTTGCGACTTCTTTGTTTGAGTTGCCCATAACCATTCTCCTAACTTGTTATTTTCAACATGTGTTCACATTGATTATATCAGATGGCATGTCCCAAAAAACGGACTACTGGCAGATTTCTTTAATTGTTTCGTAAATCCACGAAGTGACGTACTGTGTTTCGGATAAAAGCGCTTTGCGCTCGTCATCGGTGGTTACGCTTCGCAGCTTGGCGATCATCTTTGGCGTAACGCCGTCTTTGCCGCAGGTTTTTAACGCCTGAACGATGAGCGCGGATTTGGGCGACATATTCGAGAGTTCTTTTTTCGCCGTTCTCTTGAAACACAGCGTCGCGTTTCCGTAGGAATACTCCCGATACGCGCCGTCGCTTACGTATACCCAATGAGCCGGCACCTGTTCCGACAGTCCAAGCAGGTTCAACGCTGTATCGCCGCAGGGAACGATCGTCCATCCGTAATTTCTCGCAAGAGCGTGGGCGACATCATCCGGGGAAGGAGCAACGGTTTCGCCGAGCAGCTCGCTATGCTTCGGTTTGTAATAAACGCCGCGCATAACACGGGTCAGCGTACCGTCGTTTTCAAGGCGCGTGATCGCCTTGCGAACAGCTTCCGGATCGGCGAGATCGGAAAAGTCCGAGAGTATAAAAACGCTCCCGGTCTTGGCGGCTTCTATTCGGTTCCGGATCGCATCTGTGCAGCCTGATTGTCTCATGTGGCACCTCTTTCTAATCGTCACCTCAATTATACCACATTTGTGACAAATAATCAAGTAGTTTTTATGAACTTGCCGAAGAAAATGTGAAATCCCGTTCGCACGTTCCGTGTAAAAAGTGGAGGCGGTTGCTACATATAATGAAATGAAGTTTCCGGAAGGTGGGCGCAGTGTTCTCATTTTGAAAAAAGTGGGTGCAATATTCAAATATGGAAACAGCGGAGCCGAAGCCCCGCTGTTCGTTGGTATTATTCGTTTTCTGTTGAGTCGATTGATACACTTTCCGTCATCATCCGGATGCCGAGTGAGAATCCATACTGAAAGGCAGATAGTTCGGCGAGGGAATGTAGTTCATTGACTGCGTCATTGTACTTAGCAAGCGATTCCTTTTGTTGTTTGGTAAGTGTGTTGCTCAGTTTGTCGCGGTTTTTGCCCATGAGGGAGAGCAGGTGTTTGAACTTCCGGTTTTGAATCAAAATAGTTTCGTTCGGGTTTATATTACCGTACCACAGATCTTCCAGTGTCGTCATACGAATATTACCTCGCTCAGGACGATCTCGTTGACCCGGTCGCGGATGTTGTTCATGGCTCCGACCCATGCCATTTGATCGCGACGTTTGAGTTCTTCGGTAACGCTTTCCTGTTTGGCAAGTTGCTTCACCAACTGGAAACATATCTCATTTGCCTGTTCGTCAACACTTTGCAGATAGGGGATAAGATTACCATTCATCCGCATGACGCCGATCACGCTCGGTTTGGTTTCTTTCAGATACTGATAATGCCGTTGTCCCCAGATTCCTACGTCTTTTAAGTTGTCTTTCATAATGCAATACCTCCTTTGCAATCTCATTGTACCGCAAAGGAGGCGAAAAGAAAAATGTGCGATTCTATATAAACGACAAAAAGCCCGGCTCGATCGTAATTAACCGAAAGAGTCGGGCTTTCGTGCTTAGATCAAGATATCGATTCGGATATCTTTCCACTGACTTGCCTTGAAGTGGTGGACGCTCGGTGCGGTTTTTATAAACTCGCGGGCGTACGCTTCATCGACGGTCAGTTGGGCAATTTTAAGGGGCTTTCCTGGATTATTTCCCCTGCTCCTTAATAGCAGCCTGTGCTGCTGCGAGGCGAGCAATCGGAACGCGGAAGGGTGAGCAGGAAACATAATCAAGACCAATCTTGTGGCAGAACTCAACAGAGGACGGATCGCCGCCGTGCTCGCCGCAGATTCCGCAGTGGAGGTCTTTTCTTACGCCCTTACCGAGCTTAACAGCCATTTCCATAAGCTTGCCTACGCCTACCTGGTCGAGCTTGGCAAACGGATCGTTCTCGAATATCTTCGCATCATAGTAAGCGTCAAGGAACTTACCTGCGTCGTCACGGCTGAAGCCGTAGGTCATCTGGGTAAGGTCGTTGGTGCCGAAGCAGAAGAACTCAGCTTCCTTAGCAATTTCGTCGGCTGTGAGAGCAGCACGCGGAATTTCAATCATTGTACCGACCTCATACTTAAGGTCGATTCCGGCAGCCGCGATTTCAGCGTCAGCGGTCTCAACAACGGTCTTCTTAACATATTTAAGCTCTTTAACATCGCCTACGAGCGGAATCATAATTTCGGGAACTATATTCCAATCGGCATGAGCCTTCTTAACATTGATGGCAGCGCGGATAACAGCGGTGGTCTGCATCTTTGCAATTTCCGGATAGGTTACCGCAAGACGGCAGCCGCGGTGACCCATCATCGGGTTAGCCTCATGGAGAGAAGCGATGATAGCCTTAATGTCTTCAACGCTCTTGCCCTGTGCGTCTGCAAGCTTCTTAATGTCAGCCTCTTCGGTGGGAACGAACTCATGGAGCGGAGGATCCAGGAAACGGATGGTAACCGGCTTACCCTCAAGTGCTTCGTAAAGCTTTTCAAAGTCGCCCTGCTGGAAAGGAATAATCTTATCAAGAGCCTTTTCACGCTCTTCAACGGTAGATGAGCAGATCATCTGACGGAAGTAATCGATTCTGTCGCCCTCAAAGAACATATGCTCTGTACGGCAAAGACCGATACCCTCAGCGCCGAGCTCAGCAGCTTTCTTGGCGTCCCTCGGAGTATCCGCATTGGTGCGAACGCCGAGCTTGCGGTATTTATCAGCCCAGCCCATGATTCTGCCGAACTCGCCTGCGATAGACGCGTCAACAGTCGGGATAATGCCGTCGTAAATGTTACCGGTAGAGCCGTCGAGCGAGAGATAGTCGCCCTCGTGATAGGTCTTGCCGGAGAGTGTGAACTGCTTGTTTTCTTCGTCCATATTGATAGCGGTGCAGCCGGAAACGCAGCAGGTACCCATACCGCGCGCAACAACGGCAGCGTGAGAGGTCATACCGCCGCGAACGGTGAGTATACCCTGAGCAGCCTTCATACCCTCAATGTCTTCAGGTGAGGTTTCAAGACGAACGAGAACAACCTTCTCGCCGCGAGCGCCCCAAGCCTTAGCGTCTTCAGCGGTGAATACGATCTTACCGCAGGCAGCGCCGGGGGAAGCGGGGAGAGCCTTGCCAACCGGAGTTGCAGCCTTTAAAGCCTTAGCGTCAAACTGCGGGTGGAGAAGTGTATCAAGGTTACGCGGGTCTATCATAAGAACTGCTTCCTCATCGGAAATCATACCCTCATCAACCAGATCGCAGGCAATTTTAAGAGCAGCCTGTGCGGTTCTCTTACCGTTACGGGTCTGGAGCATGAAGAGCTTGCCGTGTTCAACGGTGAACTCCATATCCTGCATATCGCGGTAGTGGTTTTCAAGTCTCTGGCAAACATCCTTAAACTGCTTGAAAGCCTCGGGGAATTTCTCTTCCATTTCGGAAATGTGCATAGGAGTACGAACGCCTGCAACAACGTCTTCGCCCTGTGCGTTGGTGAGGAACTCACCGAAAAGGCCCTTAGCACCGGTAGCCGGGTCGCGGGTGAACGCAACGCCTGTACCGCAATCGTCGCCCATGTTGCCGAACGCCATCATCTGAACGTTAACGGCAGTACCCCAGGAATAAGGGATATCGTTATCGCGGCGGTAAACGTTTGCACGGGGGTTGTCCCATGAACGGAAAACAGCCTTGATAGCGCCCATCAACTGCTCCTTAGGATCGGTCGGGAAATCGGTGCCTATTTTAGACTTATATTCAGCCTTGAACTGGCCTGCAAGCTCTTTGAGGTCATCGGCGGTAAGCTCAACGTCCTGAGTAACGCCTCTCTTTTCCTTCATAGCGTCAATCAGCTGCTCGAAATACTTTTTGCCGACTTCCATAACAACGTCGGAGTACATCTGAATAAATCTTCTGTAGCAGTCCCAAGCCCAACGGGGATTGTTAGACTTTTCCGCAATTACGTTAACAACCTCTTCGTTAAGACCGAGGTTAAGAATGGTATCCATCATACCGGGCATTGAAGCGCGTGCGCCCGAACGAACGGAAACGAGGAGCGGGTTTTCCTTATCGCCGAACTTTTTGCCGGTGATAGCTTCCATCTTCTCGATGTATTCCATTATCTGAGCCTGGATTTCATCGTTGATCTTCTGACCGTCTTCATAATACTGGGTGCAAGCCTCGGTGGAAATGGTGAAGCCCTGCGGAACGGGAAGACCTAAACCGGTCATTTCTGCAAGGTTAGCACCCTTACCGCCCAAAAGCTCACGCATTTTTGCGTTGCCTTCGCTGAAAAGGTAAACGTACTTGTGACTCATTAAGAATCGACCTCCTGATTTTTTTACGGACGCCGCGCCGAAGCCGACGCGCACACCCATTGTTAACAAAGTACCTTGATACAGGTATCCATACCATTATACCAAGTATTCAAGCAAAAATAAAGTGTTTTTTTCTTTTTTTCTCAAATAATTTTATTTTATATTATTTTCAACATATTTCGGCGCGGTTTTGCGGCTTTTGATATTGCTTATGCGGCATTCGAGTCCTGTCACACTAACCAGCCTGCGGTAGGAGTCGAATATCTCGCCGTATTCCTTATAAGCGTTATTATACACTTCAATTATTGCAGCGCCGTCAAAGCCGCCGTTTTTAAGTATCCCGAAAAATTCCGCAAAGTCAAAACCGCCGTTTCCGGGAAGCATACAGTCAGAGGCTGTGGAATGGTCGCTTATGTGATAGTGCTTTATATTTTCCGAAAATTCGTTTATAAGCGTGTACGGGTCATAACCGCAGCGCAGTGCCTGCTTTAAATCGATGCAGAATTCTGCCTCATCTCCCAAAATATTGCGCATTGAGCGTAAAAATTCAATATCACCCGCACGGTAGCGTACCACATTTTCCTGCAGTACGGCAACGCCGTTTTCCCGCGTTGCTTCCTTAAGGCGCATATAGCGCTCGCAATATTCCTCATCGGTTGTGAGTCCGTTAGGCTTGCCGCCATGCATAATAATATATTTTGCACCGAAGCGCGCCGCAATTTCGGAATAGCGGCGGTATTGCTCCTCCGCCTCGTAATAACGGCGCTCGTAGCTTGAAAATATCATAAACGATTCTGCAAGCGACATGGTAGGGTGAACCGAGGTTACCTTCATACCGTAATTATCCAAAATATCTTCGAGAATATCGATAAATGCGGGCTTCAACTCCGACAGCGCATTGAAAAATATTTCGGTATATTTTACTCCCGCTTTTCCGAGCTCCTCTAAGGCTGCCTCGGTTTCAAGCGGATAAAACGAAGCGGTTGATACCCCGATGTTCATAATTTACCCCCATTGTCCGGCGTTACATAAAGCGTCTTATTTGTCGTATAAATAACCATTCCAGGCTTTGAGCCGTTCGGCTTTTTGACAAATTTTATCGGCGTGTAATCAACAGGCACCTGCGCGCCCGCGGCGGCGCCCGAGTTTTCGGCGGCGAGCGTTGCGGCGTAAATAAGCGTTTCGTCCGATACCTCTTTGCCGCCGCACATTACAACCACATGCGAGCCGGGAATATTCTTGGTATGAAACCACAAATCGTTTTTGGCGGCAAGTGTAGTGGTAATATAGTCGTTCTGGCGGTTGTTTTTGCCTACGATTATTCTGTACCCCTCGGCAGATTTATATTCCCGCAGCACTGGCGCCTGCGTTTTTTTTGGCTTAGTCGCGGGCGCTTTTAAATACCCGCCCGCGGTCAGTTCATCGCGAATTTCGGCAATTTCTGCCTTGGTGCGGCTGCGGGAAATACTGTCAAGCACCGAATCAAAGTAAATAAGCTCCTGTTCATCCCGCCGTGTCAGCTCTGTTAGGGTCTGCTCCGCCGTGTGGCTTTTTTTATAGTCCTTAAAGTATTTCGCTGCGTTTTTCTGCGGGGAAAGCGCGGGGTCAAGAGGAATACGAATCTGTTTCATATCGTCATAGTAATTTTCAACCTCAATAAAGGCGGCACCGGGTACGGACTTATAAAGATTAGCCTTTAAAAGCTCACCGTAAATTCGCAGCTGCTCGCGGTTTTCGCAGCTTTTAAGCTCCTGCAGGCGCAGTGCAAGCTTTTTCTCGGTGCGTGTTTTAAGGTTGTTTACAAGCTTTAAAATATCTCCTGCGGCGTGCTTCATTCTGTCGGCGGTATCGCGCGCAGAGTAAAATTCATCAAGCAGCTGCGAGTAGCTTTGAAAAACTTTTTTCTCAAACAGACTGCCGTATTGCGAAATATCCGTAAAGCTGAAATCCTGCGGCGTGCCGTCGCTTTTTATAAGCAGCAGGGGAGTGCCGCTGTTTTTTAAATCGGATATTATTCCGCCGAGCGCGGCTGAAAGACTGCCCGAAAGCCCGGCTTTAAAGGCAACCTCGCGGCATAACAGCGGCGAAAAGCCGTCAACCGTGTTGAGTAGCGCCGAGGAAAGCTCGCCGCCCGATTTTTCGGCGGCTTCTATAATCGCTTTTGTATCGGTGGTCAGCGGATCGAGCTTGTGCCTCCGCTCCGGATAGGTGTAGGCAGCGCCCGGCAGTATCATTATTCCGCCCGATTCAGGGTCTGAATGGCGCAGTGCGTCAATAATTTTGCCGTTTTCGTTTATAAGCACAATATTAGTCTTGTTGCCTATAAACTCCGCCGCCAGGCGAATTTCGGCAATATCACCCATCTCGTTTGTGTAGGAAAATGTAAGCTCGGCTATTCTTTCAAACCCGGGCTGATTCACCTTTAAAAGCCGCGCCGATGAAAGATATTTGCGTATAAGCATGCAAAACATAGGCGGCACGGCGGGGTTTTCATATTTGGTTTCGGTGAACTGAATACGCGCAGCCCCCGGGCGCACGTTTATAAGGAGTTTTTTGCAAAATCCGCTTTTGCGTAGCAAAAAGACCAGCTCATCCTTTGAGGGCTGGTATATTTTATCTACAAACGTATTTTCGGCAGTCTGCAGCTCTGTTACCGTTTTGTGTAAAAATGCTCCGTCAAATGCCATTTTGGTTCTCCGTAAGTTTCTTTTTAAGCGCGGCGGAAATTTCCGCGAATCGCCTGTATTCTTCCTGCTTTTCAGGGATATCTTCAATCGCGTCGGCGCATTTTTTAAGCCGCAAATATTGCTTTTCTATGTATTTTGCACCGTCTTCCGTTCGCGGGTCTACTCTTCCGCAGTAGTAAAATTCCTCGCCGAAATTATATTTTTCGCCTATATACCGCGCCGTAATTACGGAATATAGCTTTGCGTTTTCGCAAATCGCGGTATCGCTTATAATTTCAAAGCCGTTTTCGCATAAAAACCGCCTTAAAAATTCGGGCGAGGTGGTAGGCTGCAAGATAAGCAGCGGAGCGGGCGAGGCGGTGGGAATGGCAGAGCGTGCCAGTATTGAGGCTATAACCTCGCCACCCATACCCGCTGTTATTATAGTATCAACTTCAGCCTGCGCTATACCCTCAAGCCCGTCGCACAGGCGCAGTGTTATACCGCCTACACCTGCCGACTTAATGTTTTTCTCGGCGCTTGCAAGCGGCATTTTACGAATATCTGTCGCAATAACGCTTTTAATATCCCCGCGCTTTATAAGCTCAATGGGTAAATAGCCGTGATCTGTCCCTATATCGCACACCCTCGCACCGGGCGGCACGAGGGCGGAGATAAGCGCGAGCCTTAAACTCAGCGCCATTATTTATTTTCAAAGTGACGGTTAAGCTTTTCAAGCAGTGCGTCGCAGTCGGTTCCGTGAACCTCGCACGCCTGCTCAATGCTTTCGCCGCGGGACGCGGGGCAGCCCAGGCAATGCATGCCTATTTCAAAGAAATATTCAGCCGCGCTGCTGTCAATATCAAGTACCTCGCCTATAAGCATATCCTTTGTGATCTTCATTTTTTTATTCTTCCTTTCGTTTTTTATATATTATGTGTTTTTTTCGTCCTGTTATCAGAACAGCTTAACACCGCTGTCAAGCTCGGTGCGGGAGTGATTGAAAAGCTTGCGGTTATCAAGTGCCCAAAGCCGAGATGAAAAATCCTCGGGCTTGGTTGCGGCAACCGCCTCGCGCATTTCAAAAACGCGGGAATCCATAAGGTCTAGCTCGCTTAAAAGCTCCGCCTCGATGAACATAGGTCTTACCGCCGCACCGAACTCCGGTTCGCCGTGGTGAGAAAGCACCATATGCTCAAGCAGCATTGCCGTTTTGCGGCTTATGTCGAGCTTTTCCGCGTATTTATCAATTACCATAGCGCCCATTGCCAGGTGACCGAGTAGATTGCCCTCGTTTGAATAACCTGTTGCAATTCCCGTATCGGCAACAGTAAATTCCGAAAGCTTCGCAATATCGTGCAAAATTGCGCCCGCAAGCAAAAGCTCCCTGTCCACAAACGGGTAGACCTTGCAAACGCCCTCCGCCAGCCTTACTATCGATAACGAATGCATAAGCAACCCGCCGCGCAAAGCATGGTGCAGCTTAAACGCCGCAGGCCAGTAAAGAAGCGCCAAGCGGTTATCGGCTAAAATAGCGGTAACTATCGCTTTAAGCTCCTCATCTTCAAAGCTGTCGGCTATTCTGTACAGCTCGTCATACATCTGCTCGCCCGAATAATCCGAGGACTTAACAAAATCCTCTGTTTTAACATTGTCCTCGGGGGTTATTTTGCGTATGCGGTCAATTTTCAACTGGTCGTTACCGTTGTACTGCGAAATTACGCCGCGAATTTTCACAAGCTCGTTTACATCATATTCGCCGTGAGCGGCGGGGTTGTACCGCCAAAGCTTTGCGTTTATTTCGCCTCCCGCGTCCGACAGGGTCATATCAAGGTATGTATCGCCTTTTGATGAGGTCTTTTTATCGAGACTTTTTATAAGGCAGAAGCCATCTACCGTTCCGTTATTGTCAATTGGAGTAAAATTCATTTTATTCTCCCGGGTTATTCTTTAATAATAATGTTTTCGCGTGCAGGACCGTTGCTTACCATATGTATTTTAAAACCAATTTCCTGCTCTATAAATTCAATATATTTGCGGCAGTTTTCGGGCAGCTTGTTATATTCGGTAATTCCGGTTATATCGCATTTCCAGCCGGGCAGGGTGGTAAGCACGGGCTTTGCCTTTTCAAGAAGACCCGTAACAGGGAAGTCCTTTGTTACCTTGCCGTCAATTTCATAGCCGGTGCAGACCTTAATTTCATCAAGGTAGGAAAGCGCGTCAACAACCGTAAGCACTGCATGGGTCGTGCCCTGAACCTCGCAACCGTATTTGGTGGCTACACAGTCAAACCAGCCCATTCTGCGCGGTCTGCCTGTGGTAGCGCCGTATTCACCGCCGTCGCCGCCGTGGTCGCGCAGCTGCTGCGCCTCGTCCCCGAATATCTCGCTTACAAACGCGCCCGCGCCCACTGCCGATGAATAAGCCTTTATAACGGTGTAAATTTCTTTAATTGCATAGGGCGGAAGACCCGCGCCTACAGCGCCGTAGCCTGCCAAGGTGTTTGAAGACGTAACCATGGGGTAAATGCCGTGGTCGGTATCCTTCATAGTGCCGAGCTGACCCTCAAGCAGTATTGTTTTGCCCGCCTTATCAGCCTCGTAAAGCATTTTGCGAACATCGCCCACAAGCGGCGCAATGCCCTTTTTCCATTCCATCATTTTATTGAAAATATCGTCAACCGAAAGCTTTTCCTTATGGTAGAGGTTTTCAATTAAAACGTTTTTAACCTCAAGCACGCGCTCAAGCTTTTCTCTCAGCGCCTTTTCATCGAAAAGCTCGCACACCTGAAAGCCTGTCTTCGCGTATTTATCCGAATAAAACGGCGCGATGCCCGATTTTGTGGAGCCGAAGCTCGCCTTGCCGAGGCGCTCTTCCTCGTAAACGTCAAAAAGCACGTGATACGGCATAACCATCTGGCAGCGCTCGGAAATTACAAGCTTGGGTGCGGGAACGCCCTTTTCAACTATGCTGTTATATTCCTCTAACAGCTTGTCAACATCAAGCGCAACGCCGTTGCCTATGCAGTTTGTAACACCCTCGTTAAAAACACCCGACGGCAGAGTGTGCAGCGCAAACTTGCCGTACTTATTTTTTATAGTGTGACCCGCGTTGGCACCGCCCTGAAAACGAACGACAAAATCGGCGTTTCCGGCTAACATATCGGTAATTTTACCCTTGCCCTCGTCGCCCCAGTTTGCGCCTACAACAGCCTTAACCATAATACATATACCCCGTTTTTTAATAAATTTGCAATCACGCACAAGGTAATTACATTTTATTATACAACGGGGTATATGATATTTCAAGTATTTTATTTCAGTTTCTGCGATGGCTGATTCTACCGTTATATATTGCAGCTTGCTGACACGGATACCCGTACCGCAAATTGTCTGCAAAATAAGATTAAGTCGTTCATTGTGCTTACGCTCCGCTGTTCTGCAAAGCCGTGCGTATTCCGCTTTTGTCAGTTCCTTCTCTTCGGGACGGAAGATCTGCTGCTGAAGCTTCAGCGATTTTACCCTTAAATCGTGCCGACCCAAAAACGCAAACAAACTGTTGATGCTTGCAAGCATCGAATTAACGCTCCGCGCGGTGTAATTCTCCCGCAAATGCTTTTTGTATGCAATCACGCTTTCCTTTGTTATTTTTGAGCAACCGATAAATTTTGCAAACGACTTTACATCCCGAATATATTTTTGCTCTGTCGCCGCGCTTTTCTCGGCGGCCAGCAGATGCATACTGAATCCCGAAATATCCGCTTCCGTTAAAAATTCATTCCTCATTTTCATTACCTCCGGTGTTTTATCTTATTTTAATGCCTGCTGAACAATTCAAAAGTACCTTAGTGTGACAGGACTCGAACCAGTCGCGCCTACGAAACAAAATTTTGCATAATAC